>Ga0187879_10000130_pt1 | contig 55525 bp, 45 predicted proteins | sample June2016WEW_19_1_FD_132423 | JGI IMG/M metagenome (GOLD analysis project Ga0187879, IMG submission 132423) | Peatland microbial communities from SPRUCE experiment site at the Marcell Experimental Forest, Minnesota, USA - June2016WEW_19_10 | ecosystem: Environmental > Terrestrial > Soil >... | reverse complement strand
CTGGCCGCCCTGGCCGGCGTCAGGGGCATCGCCCTCGCCGCCACCGATGCCGGCGCCCCTGGCGGCATCCAGGCCATCGCTCACGCCGCACGCTCGGCCGCCGAGGGCAGTGCACTTCTCATGAGTTGCACGGCGCCCGCCGTCGTGACGACGAACAGCCCGACGAGGGCGAGGAGGAACAGGTCGCTCCCCGGCCAGCGCAGGCCGGCGCCTTCGCCGACCCAGAAGACCCCGAAGCTCGTCAGCATGATGCCCACACCCATCTTCATGGTGTTCTCCGGCACCTCGGAGAGCTGGCGGCCGACAATGGCGCCGACGGTGCCCACGACCACCACCGCCGCCGCCGCCGACACGGCCGCCAGAGCGAGATGCCGTGAGCTCGAGCCGAGCGTCAGCACGATGAGCACGACCTCCACTCCCTCGAGGAACACCCCTTTGAAGGCGACGGTGAATCCGACGGCGTCGCGGCGGGCAGCCGGCGATCCGGAGAGGGACGACACCGTCTCGGCGTAGATGGCGTTCTCGTCGTGGAGCGCCTTGTGCCCGCTCGCGCGCAGGATCGCCTTGCGGAGCCAATTGAGGCCGAGCACGAGGAGCAGGCCGCCGATCACGACACGCAGGGTGTTGAGCGGCACGAGGCGCACCAGGGGCAGGCCGACGACGCCGACGAGCACGGCGAGCACGACGATGGCGGCGGCGGCGCCTTCGAAGGCGGAGCGCCAGCCCCGCGAGACGCCGGCGGCGAGCACGATCGTGAGCGCCTCGACCATCTCGACGGCGCTGGCGCCGAACACGGCCAACGCAAGCACGACCGAGGACGTCGTCACAACACCGACTCCGTGGCGAGGACGGGCCCCGGCCCGCCGTCCTCCACGTAGGCGCTGAGTGACCTCCGGGCGACGTTCACGCCCGCCTCCCCCAGCTCCGGCGGCGAGAGCACCTCAGTGCCGGGGCCGAGCCGAAGCAGCAGGCGCCCGAACCAACCGTCGGCGTCACCGACCAGGATCGTGGCCATGAGCCGGCCACTGCCGTCGGCCATGGCCTCGATCGGCCCGGCCGCCACCTGTTCGACGGCGAGCTCCGATGCGGCCGGGAAAGCCACGACGGCGGCAACGGCGTCTGCGCCGCCGAGGAAGGCGCCGGGCCGCTGCAGCTCGTCGAAGAGATCGACCGGCTCCTCGAAGCGCTCACCCACGCGCCGCACGGACTGCACCCTGTCGAGCTGGAAGCGCCGCAGGCCGCCGGCCGAGTGGCACCAACCGTCGAGGTACCAGGTCCCCTCCCGGAGCACCACCTGATAGGGGTCGACCTGCCGCCTGCCAGGGGCCGTCGCCGAGCTCGAGAAGTACTCGATCTCGACTCGCTCGCGCCCTCGGGCGGCGTCCTGCAGCACCTGCAGATGCTCGGGCTGGTCGAGTTCCACGGCGAGCGGCGCCGAGCCAAGTGCCTCTTCCAGCTTGCCGAGCGCGGAGCGCAGCAACCCCTCCTCGTCGGCACCAGGGACCGAGAGCAGCGCCCGCGCAGCCGCCGCCAGCACGAAGCCCTCGTCGGGCGTGAGCCGCTGTGGTCGCTCGAACTCCCGCAAGCGCTGGGCCACCACCCGATCCCCATCGACGAACAGCTCGATGAGCTCGTCAGGTGAGTAAGGAGGCACGCCGCAGCAGGCTGCGAGCTCGAGCTCGTGTACGAGCTCATCCTCGCTGATCGAGAAACGCTCCGCCACCTCCGCCAGATCCGCTTCCCCGACCCGAGCGAGGTGCACGAGGATGGCCAGCAGCCGGCGCAACCGCTCCCCCGCCATGACGGCATTCGCGAGGCGTGCCGGCGGCCCGGGCGCGTGCGAGCGGCGGGGGGTGGCGACCACACGGGAGGCGGCTTTGCGTGCCTTGGGGCGCCCAGGGGCGACTGCGGGCCGCTCCGGAGGCTGGGCGTCCCTGCCCCCGGCGCCCGCCTCGGCTCTGGAGGCACCCAGGCCGGCGCCCTGCTCACCGGCGAGCTCGCGCAACCTCTTCACGACTGCGTTTCGCAGCTCGGGCGGTCCCTCGACGATGGCCGTGTCGCCGAGCCCGACCATCCAGGACACGAAGGCCTCCACGTCGCTGGCGCGCAGACGCACCCGCACGCTCCCGTCGGCCTCCCAGCCGGCGATGGCTGCCCGGGGCACCTGGGTGGCGACCACGCGCGCCTGGCGGGCGTCGACGAGGACCCGAGCGACGGGCACCTCGGCTGCAGCCTCCGTCGCGCTCCACGGCAGGAGGCGGATCTCGTCCCGCAGATCCCCGCCGGTCGGAGGCTCGAATGCGCCCGGCTCCCCCGCGGCCGGGAAGCTCTCCAAGCGGTCAACGCGAAACGTCCTGCGGGCGGGCCCGCCCTCGGCGGCCCGGTCGCGCCCGACGAGATACCACGCTCCGGCGCGAAAGGCCAGGCCGGACGGCTCCACTTCACGCTCGCGCCCGTGGTAACGGAACCGCACGACCGCCCGCTGCCGCAATGCTTCGTGGATGGGACCGAGCGCTGGCAGCGACGGCAGCACCGCCACCGGGGCCAAGCCGGGGCCGGCGCCGGCGCCGGCGGCGCCAAGACCGGCGCGACCGAGGGCGGCTTCGGTCACTGGGCTTCCCAGCTTGGCGATGGCGTCTGCCCCGGCCGCTCCTCCGAGCTGCACCGCGGCGATTGCAAAGCCGAGTGCCTGCGCCTCGCCGGCGTTCAGCCCGAGGTCAGGCAGGTAGTAATCGTCCGGCCGGATGCGGTAGCCGACCTGCTGCTCGGAGTCGACCGGCTCCATGGTGAGCGGGATGCCGAGCTCCCGGAGCGCCCGCTTGTCACGCTCGAATGCCTGCCGAGCAGCCTCGGCCCCTTGCGGGTAACCGGCGATCGTGCCGGAGATCTCGCGCAAGGTGAGCGGGCGCGTGGTCTCGAGGAGGACGAGCACGAGGTTCGTCATCCGCTCGAGACGATCGAAGCGCTCCCGTGCAGGCATTGGCAGCATGGTACGGCCATGGCAATCCGATCGAGGCTTACGGGCGTACCTCCTTGCGTGGGAGCAGCCATGGCGAGCGGTGACACGCGATCCGACGAGGCGTTGCTGGGTGCGATGGCGCTCGGCGACGAGGCAGCCGGGGTTGCCTTCGTACGCCGGTACCAGCGCCGAGCCTTCGGGCTCGCCCTCTCGATCCTCGGTGATCCCGATCTCTCCGAGGACGTCGCGCAAGAAGCGCTCGTGCGCACCTGGCGCCATGCGCCCGTCTACGACTCCCGGCGGGCGTCGGTGACGACATGGGTCCTCACCATTACGCGCAACCTCGCTATCGACGCCCTCCGCATGCGGCGTGCCGTGCCGATCGACCCGGACGACATCATCAACCTCGGCATGATCAGCAACGAGCCCGATCCGAGCGACCAGGCGCAGCGGGGCGACGCCACTGCCCGCGTCCGCCTGGCATTGGCCTCCGTGCCCCTCGAGCAGCGCCGCGCCCTCGTGCTCTCGGCCTTCTACGGCCTGACGGCCGAGGAGATCTCGAGACAGGAGGCGATCCCACTCGGCACGGCCAAGACGCGGATCCGCGCCGGGCTCGGCAAGGTCCGCTCGCTCCTCGCCGCCGACGGGCAGTACGAGGGTGCCCTCCAGCCGCCCCGGGCGCCGAGGCCGGCGAGCAGCCCGAACGTTCCCCCAGAGCCGGGTCCCACGCCCGGTGCAGCACACCCATCGCACCAGGAGCACCTCTCATGACGACGCCAACCCCCGACCGCTTCGCCGACGACGCCGGCCAGGGTGGCGCCCAGCCCGGCGAGAGTGCCGAGAGCGGACGGCTCAGCGGGTGCGAGTTCTTCGGCTCCGTCGCCTCCGAGCTGGCTCTCGGGTCGCTGACGGGCGCCGACCGCTCCGCTGCGCTCGCCCACCTCGACGGCTGCGAGGAGTGCAGCGCCTTGATCACCGAGCTCTCCGCCGCCGCCGACGCCCTGCTGTGGGTGGCGCCGGAGGCGGATCCACCGGCGGGCTTCGAAGTGCGGTGGCTCGGCCGTATCCGTCCGGACAGCGCCGCAGCCGCTCCGGCTCCCTCCCCGGCCGCGGCTGAGGCTGGCGGCGGTGCCGTCATCGCTTTCCGTCGACGAGCGCAGGCGTGGTTCGCGGCGGCGGCCGCCGCCATCGTCATCGCCGGCGCCGGCATCGGCGTCGGCGTGGCCGTCGCCCCCCAACATGGAACGCAGGCGGCCACTGGCCAGATCCGGTTGGCGTCGTTGCGGTCCATCTCGACCGACGACGGCGGAGCCCCCGGTACCGCCGTCGGCGAGGTGGCGGTCACGGCCGGCAGCCCCTCGTGGATCCTCATGACCTTCCAGAAGCCGGGCTGGTCGGGGCAGGTCGAGTGCGTCGTGTCCCAGCACGGCCAGTCGAGGAAGGTGGGGACGTTCTTCCTGTATGACGGGACGGGAACCTGGGCGTTGCGCCTCCCTTCTTCTGGGGCGTCGGTGACCTCTGCCGAGGTCCGGGACATGAGCGGCGCCGTCCTTGCCACGGCGACCTTCGCCAATTGATCACCCCTCCACAGATCCCTGACGCCTCACCGAAAGGAAACCCGCACGCACCATGAAGTCCCATCGCCGCACCGCCTTCGGCATGACATCGGCGGACACGGGGGTGACGGTGTCCTCCGGCCGGTACCTCTCGTCTCCGCTCGGGCTCACGATGGCGCCGAACGGCGACATCCTCACGGTGAACGGCGGCAACGGGTACATCGTCGAAACCAGACCGGGTGGCGCGCAGATCGAGTGGATCTTCCTCGACATGTCAGGGACGCCCGAAGGCGCCGGGGCCCTCTTCGGCCTCGCCGTCCAACCCGGCAACAAGGGCGTGTACTTCGTGGACGACGATCTGGACAGCCTGCAGCTGTTCCACTGAATCCCCTGATCCATCGAGCCCTCGGGGCTCACGAAGCGCCCTGGGAGGGCCAACTGCCCCCGGTCACCCAGGGCTCGCTGCGCTCGGACACGTGCCGAGCGCAGCGGCGCGTCACGGACCGGCCGCGGCCGTCGTGTGGCGGCGTTCAGATGCCGAGGCGGGCGTCCTCGAGAGCCTCGAGCGCCGCATCGGGCCCCTCGAGCTCCAAGCGGGCGGCCTTCTTCCGGCCCATCAGCAACAAGATGAGCTCCTGCGGTCCGCCCGTCACCTCGGCGCGTACTTCGCCGCTTCGGGCTACCTGGGATCCGAACCCGGGTGCAACGAGCTCGAGACCGGCACCCCGCAAGTGACGCGACATGAAGCGAGCTCCACGCTTCACGAGCGGCCACAAAGCCGCGTCGAGCACGGCGTCCTCCCGCGGCTCCCAGCCGTCCTCGGCTCGCCGGACGTCCTCGTGATGCACGAAATACTCCATGAGGTTCACCTGGGCGTCCAGGAGGCGCATCGGGTAGGGCGGGCCGCTGCGAACCCGCCGGATGAGGCCTCCGTAACCGAGGTCTCGCTTGGCCCTCTCCATGGCACGCTCGGTGATCTCGGCAAAGGGCGGGAAGAGGATCCCCGGCGAGGCGAGCGGGCGGCTCTCGCGCACGAAGAGATGGGCTGCGAGATCGGAGGTCGTCCACCCTTCGCACAGCGTCGGGGCGAGCGGACCCCGCTCCTCGAGGAGGTTGCAGAGCGCTTGTCGTTCCGACTGCGCCAGCGACAGTGCCATGGCGACACCGTACCGGTGACCATCTCGTGCTGGTGCGGCGCCAGCGCCTTCGCACCTCGATGGCATCTGCGCTAGACACACTCCGATGCCGGATCGACACATCCTTGCAACGAGCGGCGGTAAGCGGTGGACGGGGCGGGCGAACCAGTGGAGCTTCGGCGGCCTGTTCCGCTACGCCCTGGAGCTGTCGGGCAAGGAACGCCCCCGTCTTTGCTTCGTCGCCACCGCCAGCGGAGACAGCGACGCCACCGTTGCCAGCTGCTACGCAGCTGCCGCCGGGGAGCCCGTCGAGCCGTATCACCTGCAGCTGTTCCCGATGCCGAACGTCGACGACATCGCTTCGTTCCTCTGCTCCATGGACGTCATCTGGGTCGGGGGAGGCTCGGTCGCCAACCTGCTGGCGATCTGGCGGGTGCACGGTGTCGACGAGGCCATGCAGGCTGCGTGGGAGGCGGGCGTCGTCCTGGCGGGATCGAGCGCAGGCTCAATCTGCTGGCACGTCGGGGGCACGACCGACTCCTTCGGCCTGGAGCTGCGCCCTCTGACGAGCGGACTCGGGTTCCTCCCGTACGCCAACGGCGTGCACTACGACGGGGAGGAGCAACGTCGCCCGCTCGTGCAGCGGCTCGTGGCGGACGGCGCCTTGCCGCTCACGTTCGCCACCGACGACGGCGTCGGACTGCACTATGTCGGGACCGATCTCGTCGAAGCGGTCGCCGATCTGCCCGGCAAGTCGGCATGGCGCATCGAGGCCGGGCATTCCGGCGGGATGACCGAGACCCGCCTGCCCACCCGCCTGCTCGACGGGGAGTCGTAGCCCAGGTCCCGTTGGGTGCTCACGCTCAGGCTCCCGCCCCGGAGGCGACGGCGCCCGCCTCGTAGTCGAGCAGCCACTTCTTCAGATCGAGACCTCCCCCATAGCCGGTGAGGCTGCCGTTCGACCCGATCACCCGGTGACAGGGCAGGATGAGCGGGATGGGATTGCGTCCGTTCGCCAGCCCGACCGCCCGGCACGCCTTCGGGTTGCCGACGCGGGCGGCAAGCTGCCCGTAGCTCTCGGTCTCCCCGTACCCGATATCGGCGAGAGCGAACCAGACGCGTCGCTGGAACTCCGTGCCCGACGGCTGCAGGGGCAACGAGAACGTCCGCAGTCGCTGGTCGAAATACGCATCGATCTGGTTGACGGTCTCGTCGACCGCGTCCGGTGTCCCGCGCCGGTCCGGCGCCATCGTCGTCTCGTCGAACGAACCGGGCAGTCCGACGAAGTGCAGCCACTCGGTGTCACCGACGACCAACATGTGGCCGACAGGTGTCGGCGTCACCCACCATTCGTCCTTGTCACCCAGCGTCGGGTTCGTCATCGATGTCACGTCACCGTCTCCTTCTCTCGTTGAAGCTGTCTTCGAGGGGCCCGTCCGTGGCCGCTGCTTGCGCCGTTGCCGTGCGGAGCGCCGTCGCCCAGCAATGACCACAGGTACTGCAAGGCATATGCCCGATACGGCCGCCAGCCCTCCGCCAGGGCGCTCGCCTGCCGTTCGCCGCCAGAAAGGCCCAACCGCTCCAGCGCGCGGCGCACGCCAAGGTCGCTCGCCATGAAGGCGTCGGGGTCACCGAGTGCCCGCATCCGCACGTAGGCAACCGTCCAGGGACCGATGCCCGGGAGGGACAGCAGCTGAGCCGCGGCGGCATCACGATCCGTCGTGCGGTCCAGCACCACTTCTCCTGACGCGAGGGCCTCCGCCAGCACTACGAGGGCTCGGCCTCGAGCCCCCGGCATGGGGAGCTTGCCGACCGGCAGACCGGCGATCACCTCGACGCTCGGGAACTCCCGCTCCACGGTGCCGACGGGGAACGCCAGCAGGCGGCCGTGGGCGAGAGCGAGCCGGCCGGCGAGCGTCCGGGCGCCCGTCACGCTCACCTGCTGGCCGAGCACGGCCCGCAGGGCAAGCTCGCCGCCGTCGACGTGCCCGGGTATCCGCAGCCCCGGGAGACCTGTGACGGCGGATCCGAGCACTCGGTCGCCCCCGAGGACTTCCTGCACCGCCGCCGGGTCGGCGTCGAGGTCGAAGACGTGCTTGATCCGCTGCACAGCGAGGGTGAGATCTCGCAGGTCCTCCAACTGCAGGGAGCACCGCAGCGTACCGTCGCCACCGTCGCGCACCGTCGCCACGCCTGCGCCGTGCGGAAGGCTGAGCGCCCTGCGGTAGTACCGCCCGTCGCCCTCCTCGACGCCCGGCACCGCCCGATCCGCCAGGAAGGCGAACAGCACCCCCATCGGGAACGGCCGACGGTAGGCCAGGCGCAGCGTCACCGAGCGCGGCCCGCCGGCCTCGCTCGAGACGCAGGCGGCTTGACCCGTTCGGCGGCCGGCCCGCTCACGCATCGCTCGCGGCGGTTCACCGAAGATCTCCCGCAACGTGTCGTTGAACTGGCGCACGCTTCCAAACCCAGCGGCGAAGACGACCTCTGCGATCCGCAGATCCGTCGTCTCGAGGAGGACGCGGGCCGTCTCCGCACGTTGCGCACGGGCGAGCTCGAGCGGTCCGGCGCCCACTTCGGCAACGAGCAGGCGCTGGAGCTGCCGTGGGCTGTAGCCGAGACGTCGGGCGAGGCCGGAGACGCCCTCGCGATCGATCACGCCCTCGTGGATGGACCGCATCGCCCGCCCGACGACGTCGCCGCGGCGGTTCCACTCCGGCGACCCGGGAGCCGCGTCCGGACGGCAGCGCTTGCACGCCCGGAAGCCGGCCCGCTGTGCTGCCGCCGACGTCGGGAAGAAGCGCACCCGGTCCCGCCTCGGCTTCACCGATGGGCAGCTCGCGCGACAGTAGATGCCCGTCGAAGTCACGCCGGCGAAGAACCAGCCGTCGAAACGCACATCGCGGGCGACGAGCGCCCGGTAGCGGAGGTCATCGTCCCCGCCGGCAGCCGTCCCACGGCGGTCTGAGAGGGAGCCCGGCGCCGTGCGTGCGGCGACCACCAGAGAAGGGGGACGAGGTGTCACCCAAGCAGTATCCCAGACGGCTGTGTCAGCGGTCTGGCGGAAATCGGACACGCATCTGGGCAGGTCGAACGGCGCCCGCCGTCACCGCATCGCTGGCGAAGGGGGATATCGTCGCAGCCAAGACAACGACGTCGATCCAGCGCGGGAGTCGCCCCATGACCATCGCCGAGTCCCGGACCGAACCTGGCACAGTGACGGACGGGGCCGCTCCGGAGCCGAGGACGGATCCGCTCGAGCTCGACGGCGTCGACGCCGTCGAGCTCTGGGTCGGCAACGCCCGCCAAGCCGCCCACTTCTACCGGACGGGGTGGGGTTTCGAGATCGTCGCCTATGCCGGTCCTGAGACCGGGCTGCGGGACCGGTGCTCCTACGTGCTCGAGCAAGGCAAGCTGCGGTTCGTCCTCACGTCCTCGCTCCGTGAGGGGAGCGAGATCTCCAGGCACGTCGCCCGCCACGGCGATGGCGTGCGCGACATCTCCCTCCGGGTGGCAGATGCGGAAGCGGCCTTTGCGGAAGCGCTACGACGTGGCGCCGTGCCCGTCACGTCGCCGAGCGAGGAGACGGACGAGCACGGCACGTTCCGCCGGGCCGCGATCGCCGCTTTCGGCGAGACGGTGCACAGCTTCGTGGAGCGCTCCGCTTACTCCGGCATCTATGCACCGGGCTTCGAAGCACGAGCTGCTATCGACGACCCCTCCCCGCCCGTCGGCTTGCTCGACTTCGACCACTCCGTTGCCAACGTCGAGCTCAACCGCATGAACTTCTGGGTCGACTTCTACAAGACGGTTCTCGGCTTCTCGTTGATCCAAGGTTTCACAGACGACGACATCTCGACGGAGTACTCAGCCCTCATGAGCAAGGTCGTCTCCGATGGCGTGGGCAGGATCAAGTTCCCGATCAACGAACCCGCTCCGGGGAAGAAGCGCAGCCAGGTCGAGGAGTACCTCGACTTCTTCAACGGGCCCGGCGTGCAGCACATAGCCATCAAGACAGCTGACATCGTGGCGTCCGTGGCGTGCCTGCAAGCGCGCGGGATCGAGTTCATGCGTGTGCCGGACGCGTACTACGCCGAGCTGAGCGAGCGATTCTCCGATCTCGATCTCGACGTCGACAAGCTGCAGAACTACGGGATCCTTGCCGACCGGGACGACGAGGGGTACCTGCTGCAGATCTTCTCCCACATGAACCAGGACCGCCCGACCGTGTTCTTCGAGCTGATCGAGCGGCACGGATCAACGGGTTTCGGCAACGGTAATTTCAAGGCGCTCTTCGTGGCGCTCGAGCACGAGCAGGACCGGCGCGGGAACCTCTGAGGATGCCGTATTACCGCAGCGTTGGGAGCCTGCCGCCAAAGCGCCATGTGCAGTTTCGCAATGAGAAGGGACAGCTCTACATCGAGGAGCTGATGAGCAGCGACGGCTTCTCCGAAGAGAGCGCCCTGCTGTACCACCGTCACTCTCCGATGGCCATCACCGCCGCCGAGCTGATGAACACGACACCCGACGCCCTGCGAGACAACGCTCCGGTGCTCCCCCGCCATCTGAGACTTCACCGGTGTCCCGAGGGTGGCGACCCCGTCAGCGGACGCCGGCTGCTGCTCGCCAACGAAGATGTCCGCATCAGCTACGCCGTCGCCACCGAGACGAGCCCGTTGTATCGGGACGCCGTCGGCGATGAGCTCGTCTACGTCGAGTCGGGACGCGTCACGCTCGAGTCGGTCTTCGGCCGCCTCGAAGTGGGCGAAGGCGATTATGTCATCGTGCCCACCCACACGACGCACCGGTGGGTCGTGGAGGACGTCGTGCGCATGCTGTGGGTGGAAGCCCGCAGCCACCTGCGGATCCCGGCCCGCTACCTGTCGACACGGGGTCAGCTGATCGAAGGCGCCCCTTATTGCGAACGCGACATCCGCGGGCCCGATGGCCCACTGCTCGTCGACGGTACCGACGTGCCCGTGCTCGTGCGGACGGGCGCCGGCCTGACGCGCTACACCTACGCCCATCACCCCTTCGACGTCGTCGGATGGGACGGCTGCCTGTATCCATGGGTCTTCTCCATCCACGACTTCGAGCCGATCGTGGGCAGCGTCCACCAGCCTCCGCCCGTGCACCAGACCTTCGCCGGAGCGGGCTTCGTCGTGTGCTCCTTCGTGCCACGGTTGTTCGACTTCGGTCCCGGGGCGGTGCCGGTCCCGTACGCCCATGCCAACGTCGACAGCGACGAAGTGCTCTTCTACGTCGGCGGGGACTTCATGAGCCGGGCGGGTTCCGGTATCGAGGAGGGATCGATCTCCCTGCACCCGTCGGGTTTCGTGCACGGTCCGCAGCCGGGAAGCGTCGAGCGGGCGCTCGGGCGGCCGGGAACCGACGAGCTCGCCGTCATGATCGACACGTTCCGCCCGCTCCGGCTCAGCGCCGGCGCTCTCGAGATCGAAGACCCTGCCTACGCCTGGACGTGGGCGCGTTCCTGAGGCGCTGGTTGCAACGGCTTGAGAGGATGGAGTTGCCCGGTGCTATCTGCGATCCTTAGCAACGTGGAGCACGCTCGCCGGCCTGGAAGCCGCCGTGGAGCACACCGTCGGACGAATCGACCAGGCTTCCGCCTTGGGATCGGTGCCGGGGCGGCTATCACCAAGCTGCTGCTGGCGGCGCTGTGCTCGGCGCTGCTCGTCCTCGCCTTTGTCGATCGCTGGAGCGTCTTCGTGCTCGTCCCGATCGGCGCCATCTGGGCGATCGTCTTCGCGGGGCTCATCGTCGTCCCGATCATCGCCAGCTACATCGCCGACTCGCTCGGTCAGCACGGGGGTGACAAGCCGTTCTCCCCGCCCGATCGCGGCTACGACACGGACTCCTGGGCGCCGCAGGTATCACCCCCGACCTATCCGCCAGCGAACGAGCCCGAGATCGGCCCGGACTTCTCAGCCCTGAAAGGCCCGATCTCGCGGCCCCTCGCCGTCGGCATGGCGTCCGGCTTCGACTGGGAGGGTTTCGTCGAGGCTGTCGCCGACCGCCTCGAAACCGCCCTCGGCGAGGGATACTCCGCCTCCGGGGACGGAGCCGCCTTCGTCCTCCAGTACGGGGAGACCGTTCGGAAGGTGAACCTCCGCTCCATCTTCCAGCCGCCACCGCTCGAGGTCGGCGAGCGGGCATTGCGGGGTTGCCTGAAGATGATGGACGAGGCGCAGATGTTCTCGATGAGGGTCAGGCAGCGGCCGTGGCCGAGCCGGGAGGGCAGCCTCAACGGCGGGCCAGGCAACCTCGCCCGTCCGCGGGTGCGACTCGATGACGGGGAGATCCGCATGGTCTGGGCCGACGACTGGGGAACCGTGCTTCGCCTGCGCCCGCTTCCATTCGACGGCTCATCAGCGAGAGGTCGGGACGTCATGGGTCGCGACGTGAGCTGGTGAGGGGAGCCGTCGGTGCACGGCAGACTGCCGAGGTCCGTGAGGCGGGCTCACGCCAGCTGGCTGACAGCCTCGAGCAGGCGGTCCACGTCGGAGCGGTTGTTGTAGTGGACGAGGCCGGCCCGCACGGCGCCGCCGGAAGACCGGATGCCCATCGCCGTCGTGAGCTCGTAGGCGTAGTTGTCACCGCTCCACACGTTGACGGCGCGTGATGCGAGGTGCTCGGCGACGTAGCGGGGCGTGTGGCCCGCCACGTTGAAGTAAGCCGTAGCCGCCCGGTTTTTCGCCCTGCCGTACGTCGTCACGTTCGCCATCTCGGCGAGGCCGGCCAGCAGAACGCTGAACAGCTCCTGCTCGTGTCGCTCGGAGGAGGCCATGGAGGCAAGGACCTGCTGGCGACGCGTGCCGGCGGCGGCCGAGTCGAGGCTGGCGAGATGGTCGACGGCCGCAGCCACGCCGGCCAGATCGGCAAAGGCGCTCGTCCCCCATTCGAATCTGCCGGGGACCTCGTCGCCCGAGGGAGCGAGCTTGTCCGGGCGGATCACCTCGAGCAGCGCCGGGTCGGCGACGACGGCGCCGACGTGTGGCCCTGCCCATTTGTAGGCGCTCGTGGCATAGAAGTCGGCGCCGAGGCTGGCAACGTCGACCGGGCCGTGCGGAGTGGCGTGCACACCGTCGACATAGGCGAGGGCGCCGGCGGCGTGCGCCTTTGCCGTGATCGACGCCACGTCCGGCCTCGTGCCGATGGCGTTGCTGGCCGCTGTCACCGCCACGACCTTCGTGCGCGGGCCGATCAGGGAATCGTACTGCTCGGCCGGCAGCTCACCCGTGGCGAGGTCGACCTCCGCCCATCTCACGACCACGCCCGCCCGCTCTGCAGCCTGGATCCACGGTCGGACGTTGGCGTCGTGATCGAGACGGGAGACCACGACCTCGTCTCCCGGGGCCCACTGCTTGGCAAGGGCCTGTGACATCCGGTAGGTGAGCGTCGTCATGTTCGGCCCGAGGACCACGCCGTCAGGGTGCCCACCGACGAGATCCGCCATGGCACGACGGCAACTGCTGACGATCTCTTCGGACCTGGCGCTCGCGGGAAACGCCCCTCCGAGATTGCCGATGCCCTCGCGGTAGGCCTCGGCAATCGCCTCGATGACCGAGGTGGGCGTCTGCGTCCCGGCCGCCCCATCGAGGTAGGCGAAACCGTCGGCCAGCGCAGGGAACCTCGAACGGATCGCAGCGACGTCGTAGGCCATTTGCTCCCGCTCCTCGGGCTCGTCGGATCGGCACCCGCGCGGGGTGCCGAGGAGGCAGGCTATTGGCAGATCAACGGTGCCGGCACAACGCCAGCAGCGGCCAGCGGAACCTTGGAGCTCCCGCCGATCGTGCGATTCGGCTCAGCCCTCCGCTTGGCTCCTCGGTGAGCACGCCGCCGAGGTGACCGCCCATCGGTTGGGCTCGGGGCCGCTGGCAATCACCACGGATCGCCCGGCGGCAGCTCGCTTCAAGACGGCGTCGGCGGCGGGGCTGAGGGCGTCGGCAAAACCCGGCGATCCCATCGTCGCCATCTCGGCTCCCCCTGTCCAGGTCGGTTCGACGGTAACGTCGCCCACCGCCTCGGCAAGGGCAACCGAGCCGAGCCCGAGCAGGCCGACAAGGTGCGCCCACTCCTCGTTGGTGAGGTCGCCCGCCCATAGCTCGAGCCGCGACGCCAGACGCTCGAGGACCTCCGGATCGAGGGTGACGTCGAACATGAGGGCTCCTTCCCCCAGCATCGGCGCCGCCGCGGCCCGAACCGATGACGCCGTCTGTGCTATCGAGGCTAAAGAGCGAGTGGCTCCTTCGGATCAGGGGAACCCCTAGGTTCTCGGGCGACGGAGCCGATACCTGCGTACGATGCCCTGTGCTCGTGGGGCGGGAGTCCGAGTTGGCTCGACTCGAGGAGCTGCTCGACGCCGCCCGAGCCGGCCGCAGCGGCGCTCTCGTGCTCAGCGGCGAACCGGGAATCGGAAAGACGGCACTGTGCCGTGCGACCGCCGAGATGGCGACAGGGCTCGAGGTCCTGAGCGCTCGCGGCGTGTCCTCGGAATCACAGCTTCCCTTCGCAGGGCTGGCGGAGCTCTTCGCACCCGTCGTCGACCTCGTGGCCGCTCTCCCACCCCGCCAGCGCACCGCCATGGAGGGTGCACTCGCTCTCGGCCCAGCCGAGAGCGTCGACCCCTTGGCGGTCGGGGTGGCCACGCTGGGGCTCTTGGCGGCCGTGGCGGAGAAGGCGCCGGTGCTGTGCACGGTGGATGACCTGCAGTGGATCGACATCTCCTCGGCACAAGCGCTGATCTTCGCGGCCCGACGACTGCACGCCGAGGGCGTCGCTATGGTCTTCACGAAGCGGCCGGACGACGAGCTGGAGACTCCGACCCTCGAGCTCGAAACCCTCGTGTTGGCGGGATTGTCACCCGCCGCCGCCACCGAAGTGCTGCGTGATGCCGCCGCCTCGCCCGTGGATTCCGAAGTGGCCCAGTCGTTGCACGCCTCCACAAGCGGCAACCCGCTGGCTCTCGTCGAGCTCCCTTTCCTGTTGAGCAAGGGTCAGCTGGAGGGATCGGAGCCTCTCGAGGACCCGCTGCCGCCCGGTCCGACCACCGAGCGTGCCTTCCGCCGGCGCATCGCCGAGCTGGACCCTGGCACGCGCAGCGCCCTGCTCCTGGCCGCCGCCAGCGGGGCGGGCGAGCTCGACGTCATCATCGCCGCGCTGGCCGATCTTGGACTCGCTCCGGCGGCGCTCGAGCCCGCTGAGGAGGCGGGCATCATCAGCATGGATCGGGCACGCGTGGATTTCCGGCACCCGCTGCTGCGATCAGCCGCCTACCACGGCGCGCTCGCGTCCAGCCGCCGCCGGGCTCATGCCGCCTTGGCGGGCGCCCTCGCCGAGGGCGATGGGCGGCGCCCCTGGCATCTGGCTGCCGCTGCCCTCGGCCCTGACGCAGTCATCGCTGACGCCCTCGCAGAGGTCGGTGTCGACGCCCGTCGGCGTGGTGCCCGCGCCGGTGCCGCCCGCGCCCTGCTGCGGGCGGCCCAGCTGACACCCGACGCCGACACGCGAGCCCGGCGCCTCGCTGAAGCCTCCATCGACCTCAACCTCGCCGGGCGGCCGGAGCAGGCGGCTTCACTGGCCGCCGAAGCGCTCACGCACGTACGAAGCGATGAGCTGCACGCCGACATCGAGCTCGTCCATTCCTCCTTCCTCACGCTCGTCGGCCAACCGAACGAAGCTCACCGGCTCTTGATGGCCGAAGCTGCCCGCTTCGAGGAGACCGAGCCGGGACGCGCCGCCATCCTGCAGATGGCCGCCGTCGCGCCCTGCTACTTGGTGGGCGACGGCCGCCTGGCGTACCGAACCGCCGAGCAGGCCAACGCCTGCGGGCAGCGAGTGGGTGGCCCCCTCGAGGTCTTCTCTGAAGGCGTCCTCGCCCAAACCCTCCTGATCAGGGGGGATTACGCCCGCGGTCGCGAGCTGCTCGAACGATGCTTGCCGCTGCTGATGGAGGTCGATCCCATCTGGGGGATGCATGTGGCCTTCTACCAGGGCGTCTGCATCACCTACGTCTGGACCGAGCAGTTCGACACCGCCCGGGTGCTCCTCGATCGCATTGTGTCGGCGGCCCGGGAGGCCGGAGCTCCGGGCCTGCTGCCGTTCCCGCTCTGGGTCCTCGGCGAGCTCGAGTTCCGCACGGGCGCATGGGACGCCGCCTACTCCGGCTTCCACGAGGCCCTGGAGCTCGCCCAGCAAACGGGCCAGTCCGTCCACATGCCGAGGCTGCTGGCGGGCCTGGCTCGGGTCGAAGCTCAACGGGGCCAGGCTGAGGAGTGCCGGGCACACGTCGCCGAAAGCCTGGAGAAGGGAGCAGCGCTCGGAGGTCTCCGGGCGGCCGAGATCGATGCGGACGAGGCCCTCGGGCTGCTGGAATTCGCCCACCAGAGGTTCCCGGAGGCGCTCGTCCACTTGGACCGCCTGGCTGCCGTGCTGCGCGGCGAAGAGGTGGGCGAGCCGAGCCTCATGGGAGCCGCCCCCGAGCGTATCGAGGCCCTCGCCAGGTCGGGCAGGACCGAGGAGGCGAGGGTCGCTCTGGATGATTTCGATCAGCACGCCGCCGCCACCCAGAGCTGCTGGGGCCAGGCGGCAGCTGCCCGCTGCCGCGGTCTGCTGGCATCACCCGAGGTGTTCGCCGACGACTTCGAGGAGTCGCTTCGATGGCACGACCGAGTGCAACGGCCCTTCGAGCGAGCCCGGACCGAGCTGTGTTACGGCGAGTGCTTGCGCCGAGCCAAGCAACGAAGCGAGGCACGAGAGCACCTGAGGCGGGCACTCGCGACGTTCCAGGATCTCCGCGCCCGCCCCTGGGTCGAGAGATCGGAGCGGGAGCTGGCCGCCACCGGGGAGACGGCTCGACGCCGAGGCGACTTTGCCGCCGCCGAGGAGCTCACGCCGCAGGAGCTTCGCGTCGCCCTCGCCGTTGCGGAAGGCGCCTCGAATCGTGAAGCTGCCACGTCGTTGTTCTTGAGCACAAAGACCATCGAGTTTCATCTGGGAAGCGTCTACCGCAAGCTCGGCGTCCGGTCCCGGACCGAGCTCGCCCGTCGCTTTGCGCCCTCCCGTACCTGATCGCCGGACAGTGGGCCGCGCGGGCGACTCACCAGTGTGCAATCTCTTCCTCGGTCGGCGTCACGCCCCGAAACCTGCGCCCAGTCGTGTCATCTCACGACGAGCGTGTACGTCCGACTTCCCGTATCGGGATGAGCAGCGGCGTCCGTCACCTCGAGAGCGAATTTGAACGTCCCGGCTCTCGTCGGCCGCCCGCTCAGCACGGCGTCCTCCTGGTTTGCCGACAGCTCGAGGCCCGGCGGAAGCGAGGGGGGGTTGACCGACCAGATGGGAGCACCGTTGGTGTCCTGGGCGGCGAGCGCCACCGAGTAGGCCTTCCCTACTTTGGCAGTCGGAAGGAAGGCCGGGAGGACCACGACGCGCAGTTTGGCGCCCTCGAGCTTTGTCCATGGAGTCGACTCGTCTCCGGAGTCGCCGAGGTAGTCGCCACCGGGAATCACTCCGTTCCCGCCGTTGGCTACGTCGTCGACGTACTTGGCGGTCACGCCGTCGATCGTGACGATCACGGTCGGATCTGGGTTGCACTGCTCCGAACCGTCGAAGTTGTTGCTGTTCGTGCTCGCGAAAACGTCGATCCTGCCGGGGCCGAGCTGGTACGGGTAGTTGAAGGGCTTCGTGCCCCACAGATTGAGCGTCCCGTCGTTGCAACCGCGCACCGAGACCTTGCTGATGGTCAGCGTCGAGCTACCGGTGTCATCGATACGGATGGCCGTGCTGTCGGGGTCGTCATCCTTCCTCACATCGCCGACGTTGGCGGCGCCGATGTAATTCAGATGGGCGGCTCCGTACCAGGGGACCGGGAACCTTGGGTTCGTGATGACGTTCCCGTGGCACCTCGACACGAGCGGACAATCCGCATAGCCGGCGTAGACGACGAATGTTGGGGCGGCGGTAGCTCTCGCTCTCGACGCGCCGGACGCCGGGACCACGACAAGCAGGGCCCCGATAAGTGCTCCCACGAGACCGATCAGGACACGGCGCACTGAGATGACCCCTCCCCTGGCGGATGCGAATGCCCCAGGACCGCCACGTACCATCAAAGCGGTCTCTCGACCTCGCGCGACGGCCTCCCGGTGAGCGGTGAGTGGGCCGTGAGGGACTTGAACCCCCGACCACCTGCGCGTCATGCAGGTGCGCTACCAGACTGCGCCAACGGCCCGTCCGGCCTCCAAAGTAGCACCCTCCCCTGCAGCCGTTGGCGGCGCATTGCTACCGGCGGCCGACGGCGGGCGAAATCGAATGCCGTCGGGGTCAGGGTAGATTGCTGCCCGTGCATTCGGTGGTCGGAGCCGACCTTCGGGTCCGCCGAGGACGATCGAGAGCTCGACGAATCGGCGCCACGGGGGCGTGAGATGAGCGACGAGGACTTCCAGCCGTCGCGCCCGGCTGGCGTCTCGGGCTACCAGGACCCGTCGTTCCGTCGTCCCTACGGGGGCGTCGAGGCGGCCGCGGAGCCGGACCTGTACGCCGACTCAGCCCAGGCCACCCACCCGGACTCCCTCGCCACAGGCCAAGCCGTCACGTCCACGCCTTGGGGAAGCGGGATCGCCTTCAAAGGGGCTCCCCCGCCGATCGACCCGGAGCCTCCTCCGCTGCCCTGGGTGCAGCGCCGCAAGCAGCGCTTGGCCGAGGTGACAGCAGGATCGTCCAGCGTCGAGGTCGCCAGCAAGGTCATCAGCGCCATCGCTATCATCGGCATCACCGTCTTCGTCGTGTGGCAGCTCCGGCCGGACTTGCTCTTCAGCCCTGCGATGGACGTCGGTGGTGACAACGGTGGGCACGTGGCGGCGCCCTACTTCATGATCCACGACCTGCTCAACCATGGTCGGCTCACCGGTTGGGACCCGCAGTGGTTCGATGGCTTCCCCCTCTACGTCTTCTACTTCCCGCTTCCGGCATTGCTCGTGGGGGTGCTCAACCTCGTCTTCCCCTATGCCGTCGCCTTCAAGCTCGTCACGGTCCTCGGAACGGTCACCCTGCCCGTGTGCGCGTGGGCTTTCGGCTGCCTCGCCGGGTTCCGGCGCCCGGTGCCCGTCCTGATGGCGGCCGCGATGCTGCCTTACCTGTTCAACACCTCCTACACGATCGACGGCGGCAACATCACGTCGACGATGGCCGGCGAGTTCTCGTTCAGTCTTGCCATGAGCTTCGGGATGCTCTTCCTCGGCGTGTTCGTCTACGCGCTGCGGACCGGTCGCTTTCGTTGGCTGGCCGCCATGCTGTTTGCCGCCACGGTCCTCTGCCATATCGTGCCGGGCTTCGCCTTTGCGGGCGTGGCGGTCCTGTTCGCCCTCTCCACGGGACGACTGAAGTCCCTCAAGGTGCTCATCCCTGTCGGGATCGTCGGCGGGCTCCTAGCCGCCTGGTGGCTACTGCCGTTCGCCGCCGACATCCATTACAGCGCTTCGATGGGCTACAACCGGATCCTCGGGGTCTGGTCCAACCTCATCCCGAGTGCGCCGGCGTGGATGCGCTACTCGCTCATCGCCCTCGTCATCCTCGGAGCGGTCATCGCCCTCGCTCGCCGCGACCGGTTCGCCGCGGTGATAGCGGTCGCCACTGCCGGAGCGGGCTTCGCCTTCGCCTTCTTGCCATCCGGGGCGGTCTACAACGGCCGTTGGCTGCCGTTCTGGTTCCTCTTCGCGGCGCTCATAGCTGCCTACGCGATCGCCGAGATCTTCCGGGGCCTCGCCCTCGTCTACGCCAGTCCCTGGGTCACCTCCGTCGGCGCGGTCGTGGGCACGATCTTCTGCCTCGCAGGGGCCGCCCAGGCCGGCGGGCTCATCGGTGCCTTTCCCTACATCGGACCGGTCGGCAACCAGATCCAGGTGCAGGGCTGGATCAATTGGAATTACACCGGTTTCCAGGGCAAGACAGGCTGGCCGCAGTGGGAGGGAATGATCTCTCTCATGGACAAGGTCGGAGCCAAATACGGCTGCGGACGGCTGCAGTACGAGTACATCTCAGAGACCACTGACCCCTTCGGATCGACCGAGGCGATGATGGCAATCCCCTTGTTCACGAACGGGTGCATGGAGGCCACCGACGGCATCTACTTCGAATCGTCCACGACGACGCCGTTCCACTTCCTCGACGTGAGCGAGGTCTCCCAGAACGGCGAATCGCCCGACCCGGTGTCGGGGCTCAACTACCCGGGCTTCAACCTTCCCGACGGCATCCGTCACCTGCAGTTCATGGGCGTGAAGTACTTCTTTGCCATGTCCCCGCCCGTCGAGGCGGCTGCAGCCGCCGACTCGTCGCTCGTGAAGGTCGGTCAGACGTCGGGTTTCGCCGGAAGCATCAACGGTGTTCCCGACCCCCATCCCGTCTGGCAGCTCTACCTGATCAAGAACGCGCCGATCGTCTCCGCGCTGTCGTATGAGCCGGTTGTCGAGTCTTCCAGCGCCAGCGCCTGGCTCTCGACCGGCCTCAACTGGTACGAGGAGGAGCAGTACTGGCCGGTCGAGCTCACTCAGTCCGGCCCTGCCTCCTGGCCGCATGCCGCACCAGGCAAGCTGGTACCGCCGGCCGACACCGTGCCCTCGAAGAAGACGAGGGTGAGCCATGTGACGATGACCGACTCGTCGATCTCCTTCGACGTCTCGCGGATCGGGACACCCGTCGTCGTGAAGATCCCGTATTTCCCCAACTGGCAGGCGACAGGAGCGAACGGCCCCTACGAGGCCATGCCGAATGTGATGGTCGTCGTCCCAACATCGCATCACGTCACTCTCGCCTACGGCACGACAACGGTCGACTGGATCGGAAAGGCAGCCTCCCTCGTCGGCCTCGCCGGTCTCGTCGCCCTCATCGTCCGGCCTCCTACCGAGGTCGGTACTGACCCCGCTGCCGCCGACCCGGCTCCCTTGCCGTATCGAGCCCCGGCCTCTCCGGCACAGGACCCCAACTATGTGCCGCCGGTCCCGTACTGGGACCCCTACTCCGAGGACGATCCGTACGCTCGGGACCCGAACGGCGGTTCACCTTGACGCTGGACGACCAGCCGGCCAAAGCCGTCCGCCTCTCTGTCGTGCTGCCCGCCCACAACGAGGCGCAGCTGCTCGAGGGGGCGGTCGGTGACCTCGTGAAGGCCCTGCGCGACCGGGGGGAGAGCTTCGAGCTCGTCATCGTCGAGAACGGATCCACCGACGGGACCCGGAGCATCGCCGACCGCATCTCAGCGGACACCCCCGAAGTGCGCGTCGTGAGCCTCCCGCTGGCTGACTACGGCGCCGCTGTCGCCAGGGGTTTCGCCGAGACGGGCGGCGACGTCGTCGTGCACTTCGATGTGGACTATGTGGACCTGGGGTTTCTCGACAAGGGCGTCGCCATCATCGATGCAGGCGTCGCCGGGATCGTGCTCGCCAGCAAACGCCTGCGCGGCGCCACCGACCGGCGGCCGCTCTCCCGTCGAGTCCTCACCGCAGGCTTCACCTTCGCCATGCGGGCGCTCCTGCAGGTACCCGTCACGGACGCCCACGGGATGAAAGTGCTCTCGCGGGCTCAGACGGCCAGCGCCGCCAGCGCCTGCACGATGACGGGAGCGCTCTACGACGTCGAGCTCGTGCTGCGCGCCTCGCGGGCGGGCGTGAGGGTGGCCGAGCTGCCCGCCGACGTGAGCGAGATCCGGCCCCCGCGAACGCCCGTGTGGCAGCGGAGCATCGAATCGGCGACCGGGCTGCTGCGCCTACGTGTGCTCCTGTGGCGGGAACGGCTGAAAGGACGCTGAGGCCGCAGCTGGGCTCCGAGCGCCGCCGTGGTGACCCCAAAACGCCCACAACCCTAGGTAATCTCGACCAGCGTGCCAGCTGACCTGCCGCCGATTCCTGGGCGCTCCCGCGCCGTCTACACGGTCGGAGGCAAGGAGCCGAGGCGGTTCGGCCGCCGCCGCCGAGCTCGATTCGACTCGCCGAGCGGCTCGTCCCGAAAGACCTACCAGGCTCACGGACGGCCGGCGGGCCGTCGCTGGCTCCGCCGCATTCTCATCGCCCTCAGCGTGCTCATCCCGCTCGTCCTCGTAGCAGGCATCGCCGGCTACGTCGACGTCAAAGTGCGCCTCGACAGCATTCCGAAGTTGCCGGTCCCTGCACTCACGCCCGAGAAGTCCGGGCAACCGATCGACATCCTGCTCGTCGGCTCGGACTCGAGAGACCTCTCGTGTGCCAAGACGGCCGCCGGGGTCAAGGCGTTCGGCTCCAGCTCGACCACGACCGGCCAACGCAGCGACGTCATCATCGTCGTGCGGCTGATCCCGTCAACCGACACGGTGGAGATGCTCTCGATCCCGCGCGACACGTGGGTCCCCATCGCCGGCACGGGCGGCTCCGACAAGATCAACGCCGCCTTCAACAACGGCCCGAACCAGCTCGTGCAGACCATCCAGGACAACTTCCACATCCCCATCAACCACGTCATGATCGCCAACTTCTGCGGCTTCGAAGGGATGGTGAACTCCCTCGGCGGCATCTCGCTCGACTTCCGCTACCCCGTGAGGGACGCCTACTCCGGCCTCAGGATCAACACGACCGGCTGCCAGCTGATCAACGGTACGCAGGCACTCGCCCTCGTCCGCAGCCGCCATCTTTACTATTTCAAGCACGGCGCGTGGAACTACGACGGTCTGAGCGACTGGAGCCGCATCCGCCGTCAACAGGCGTTCTTCCATGCGCTGCTCAACAAGGTCCACGGTGTCTTTCCGAACGTCTTCGAGTTGAACTCGTTTCTCGGCGCCACCGTGTCGGACCTCACCGTGGACTCGTCCTTTGGCGGCGGCGAGCTGATCTCACTCGGGCTCAAGTACCACTCGCTGAGCGAGTCCAACCTCATCACGAGCGTCCTGCCGACGTACTCGCAGGTCATCGACGGCCAAGATGCCCTCATCACCGCCCAGCCGTATGCGAACAACCTCATCAGATCGTTCTTGGCGCGTGGCACGACCCCGGTCGCTCCGGGGAGCTCGAAGGCGAGCGCCGGCTCCTCCCCCAAGACCACGACCACGACAGGGTCCACGGTGCCGCCGGCGGGCGTGGTCACCGACACCCCACAGTCGGATCCGGAGCCCTGGAACCCGATTCCGTGCTGAGTTCCGGCCAAGTTCTCGGCAGGCGGGCTGACGCTGGATCGGGCTGTTGCGCCACTATCGTGACGGGCCGTGACGAATGATGGGCCGGGGACGCCGGAGGATTGGACGGCGGACTCCGACCACGGTTCGGAGCCGATCCACGCTCAGAGCGGCCACGCTCCGGGCGGAGGTTCCCGGCGATTCGGACGAAAAGCGAGGAGATCGGGTCCTGCGGCCTCGACCCCGTCGCCTGGCGCCCCCAAACGCCGCCGTTGGCTGAGGCGGACCCTGATCGGCACTTCCGTCGTCGTGCTCATCGTTGCGCTCCTCGGCGCCGGGGGCTGGTTTTACCTCAACTACCGCATCGGCCAGATCAAACACATCCACGTCGGCGGCCTCAAGAAAGAGCCGAAGCCCGGAGGGCCATTCAACGTCCTTCTCGTCGGCTCCGACACCCGCTCGTTCTGCGTGACGGCAGCCTGTCAAGCGCACCTTGGCAACCAGGGCGCGTCCGGCGGGCAGCGGAGCGACGTCATCATCATCCTCCGGCTCGTGCCTGCCAACCACACCATGGAGATGCTCTCGATCCCGCGGGACACCTGGGTGACCATCGCCAATTCGGGTGGCGAGGGGAACCGCATCAACGCCGCCTTCAACAACGGCCCGACCCAGCTCGTGGAGACGATCGAGCAGGACTTCCACATCCCCGTCAACCACTACGCCTACGCCAACTTCGCCGGCTTCACCAACGCTGTGCAGGCGCTCGGCGGCGTGTGGATGGACTTCCCCGACCGGCTGAAGGACGTCGTGTCGGGGCTGTACATCTCGAAGACCGGGTGCCAGTACGTCGACCCCACGAAGGCACTCGCGCTCGTCCGCGCTCGGGACACGTACTACTACGCCGACGGGCAGTGGAACTACGACGGCCTCGGTGACCTGAGCCGCATCCGCCGGCAGCAGGCCTTCTTTCATGCCGTCATCGACAAAGCACGATCCGACTACAACCCCCTCCAGCTCAATGCCTTCATCGGGGACCTCGTGAAGGACATCGTGGTCGACTCGACGTTCTCGACCGGTGAGCTCCGCAACCTGGCGTTCGACTTCCACAACGTCTCTTCGTCGGAGCTGAGCACCGAGGTGATACCCACCATGGGTGCCGTGACGACGGCCGATCAGGACATCCTTCTGCCGGCGTGGAAGCTCGACAACGCCATGATCGCCAAGTTTCTCAAGTTCGGGACGACGAAATCCACGTCGTCATCCCCCTCGACGTCCTCGACGTCGTCGACGTCCTCCACGTCGTCCACGTCCTCGACGTCAACGACGACGACCCTCGTCCCGGTGACGGGCACGACGACCGTGCCGATCGTCGACAACAGCAAGAACTATCCCGAGCCGTGGGACCCGGTTCCGTGCAACCCGTAGCTGGGTGACGTCTGAGCCCGCGGGCTTCTCTGGGCTCTGGCTCGGGTGGGGGCTGGCGCTCGGTCCGCCCTGACACGACCGGCAGGATCGGTGGAACTGTGTAGCCAGAACGACCTGAGCCGGGCTGCTCGCGCGCTTTGGGCACGAGGTTGACGAGTCACAGGCGTCGCTGCCGCCGCTTAGTGCCGTTCGTCGGTGTCGGCGGCGGCCGCGTGCGAGGTGGTGACGAGCCGCTCCAGGGTGGCCGCCGCCCTCCCCGAGTCCAGCATGGAGGCGGCGTGCTCGATCCCGCTCCCGATGTCGTCCACGAGGCCCGCCACGACTAGCGCAGCGGCGGCGTTCAGCAGGACGAACTCCCGTCGCGGACCGGTCTCACCGGCCAGCACGGCAGCGGCGAGCTCTGCGTTCAGCGCCGGCGGGCCTCCCTGCAGATCGGCGAGCTCAACCCGTGCCAGCCCGAAGGAGCCCGGGTCGACTTCGTACGTGCGCCGCTCATAGCCCGACGAGGCCAGCGGGCGGCGCACGGTCTCGAGCACCGTCGAGGTCGTGACTGTGCTCAGCTCGTCGAGGCCATCGTGACCGTAGACGACCATGGCGTGGATCGTGCCGCTCGCTTCCAGCACCGCCAGCATGCGCTCGGCCATGGCCGGATCACCGACGCCGATCACCTGCCGCTTCGCCGAAGCGGGGTTTGCAAGCGGGCCGAGGAAGTTGAATATCGTCGCCACCCCGAGCTCCCGCCGCACAGGGGCCACATGGCGCATGGCGGGGTGGAAGCGGGGGGCTAAGCAGAAGCCGATGCCGGCGCTCGCCACGCAACGCTCCACCCCGCGCGGGCCGAGGTCGACGACGACGCCGAGTGCCTCGAGCACGTCGGCGGAACCGGCGACCGACGAGATGGCACGGTTCCCGTGCTTGCAGACCTTGGCTCCAGCCGCGGCTAGGACGAGCGCCGAGATCGTCGAGACGTTGATCGTCCCGCTCCGGTCCCCCCCGGTGCCGCACGTGTCAACCAGCTCCCCCTCGATCGTCAACGGCTCGGCCCTGGCGCGCATAGAGCGGAGAAGGCCCGAAATCTCTTCGACGGTCTCCCCTTTCGTGCGCAGCCCAGCCAGGAGTGCAGCCACCAGCACCGGGCTCGCCTCGCCGGCGAGCACGGAATCGAGTGCGGCCGACGCCTCCGAGGCGCTCAAGTCCTCGCGTCGGAACAGCCGCCCGAGCACCCTCGCCCATCCGCCCACGGCATCGATGGTGGCGGCCGACCCCGACTCCGCTGCGGCCGCGGGTTCTGCTGACATGCTGCCGGCCACCTCAGTCCCACCAGAGGTGATGGTCGAGAACTCCGCGGGCGATGAGCCCGAGTTGCACCTGTGACGTGCCCTCAACGATCGTCAGCTGCCGGGCGTCGCGGTACCACAGCTCCGTCGGGTGGTCCTTCATGTAACCGGCTGCGCCCAGCAGCTGGACGGCGAGCCCGGAGGCTCTGACGGCAACCTCGGTCGCGTGGTACTTGGCCATCGAGAGGTACGGCACCCATTCGCGGGTGAACTTGCCCTGATCGGCGAGCCAGGCCGCTCGATAGGTGAGTAGGCGGGCAGCCTCGATCTCGACGGCGAGCTTGGCGATCTCCCACTGGATCCCCTGGAAGTCGGTGATCTTGCCCCCGAAAGCCGATCGCTCCTTGGCGTACTCGGTGGCGTACATGAGGGCTCCCTCGGCGAGGCCGATCCCCCGCGCCGCCACGATGGGCCGCATGGAGTTCAGCCCGAGCATCGCCAGGCGGAAGCCACCAACCTCTCCGATGACGTTCTCCGCCGGCACGTGCACGTCGGACAGGACGAGCTCGCCAGTGTCGACGCCACGGACGCCCATCTTGCGGTCCAGTGAGCCGACCGAGACGCCTGGCGTCGATCGATCGACGATGAAGGCGGTGATCGAGTCGTGCCGCCGGCTGGCCGGATCCCCGGTCTTGGCGAACACTGTGTACCAGTCGGCCTGCACGACCCCGGACATCCAGCACTTCACGCCGTTCAGGATCCATCCGCCTTTGTTGCCCGGATCGGGCGTTGCCCGCGTGCGCATGCCGGCGACGTCACTCCCGGCGCCTGCCTCCGAAAGACCGAAACCCGACCTCGCTCCGCCCTCGGCGATCGCAGGCAAATAGCGGGCCTTCTGCTGCTCCGAGCCGGCGATCATCAAAGGCCCGGTCGGCAAGCGCGTGAGTAGCAGCATGAGGGCAGCGGTGTTCGAGTACTTCGCGACCTCCTCGATGGCGATCGTCAACCCGAGAATGCCGGCACCCGAGCCGCCGTACTCCTCGGGGATGCATAGGCCGAGGAGCCCGGCGTCTCGGAACACCGCGAAGAGATCCTCCGGGTACTCGCCCGTCTCGTCGATCTCGCGGGCGCGGGGTTGCACCTTGTCTTTGGCGATCCGGCGCACCGTCTCCTGGAGCGCGAACAGCTCATCGGACAGCTCGAAGTTCACGGCGAGCAGGATAGTCGCCGACCCCTGTCAGCCCGCTGCCGCATCGGGCGATGAACCCTTGTCGTCACCCGTGACCCGGACGGCAACCGGCATAAGTGAATACCCACGTCGGGTCCTGCTCAGGCACTGGTCCTCCCGCCGCGTCGGCGCGGCCCGGCCAGGGCCGATCGCGCCGTCGACGCAGCCTGGAATTACGCGGTTCTGCGACGCTGGCGCAGGACGCGGCGACGCTCACGCTCGGTGAGGCCACCCCAGACACCCTCGCGCTCGCGTCCCGCCAACGCGTGCTCCAAACAGGTCTGACGCACGGGACAGGCGTCGCAGACGGCCTTTGCTTCCCAGGCGTCTTCGTCCGACACCGGGTAGAAGATGTCGGGGTCGAGACCCCGGCATGCCGCTCGCTGGCGCCACGTGGCGTTCATTGCTGCTTCGCTTTCACTTTGGGTGCGTGCCGCGGCGAACAACCCGACACCGTGAATAGAGATCCTGACTCCCCCGCGCGCTTCTACACGAACGGGCCTCCGCCGGCCAGGAAGATCGATTATCCACGATGGTCACACAGCTGTCAATGGTCCGGGGCAAAAACCTGTAGCATTCTCGCCCCCGCGAAAATCGTCGCCTGGGTGCTGCGAGCGGCGTTCCGTTGCTGTCTTGTCAGTGGCCTGCCCAGTCGGCCACGACCGAGGAGCGCGTCTCGGGGGACAGATCCGCCTGGTAGGAGTACGCCGGGTGCGCGACGGCGATCGCCACCGGCCGATGCGAAACGCCTCACGCTCGGCTTGGCCAACGGCGAAGCGCTCACCGTGCACCGATGCCGTCACCTCCTCCCGGGTCAACTTGGCGGCTGCCTCGAGCGGTGATCTCGTCGCCGGTGGTCAGGGACCCATCTCGGGCAAGCCTGACCCGTCATCCCATCCGCGCCGGGTCGAAACCGCCGTATGGCAGGCTTGCGATCGATCATGAACCGACCGCACACGAGCTTTGACCGCGAGGTGGCCCTGCAACGCCTCAGGGACGAGGACTTCGACGTCCTCGTGATCGGAGGTGGCATCACCGGCGCCGGCGTCGCCCTCGACGCCGCCGCCCGAGGCCTGCGCACCGCTCTCGTCGAGCGGGCTGACTTCGCCTCTGGCACGTCGTCCAAATCCTACAAGCTCGTCCATGGCGGACTGCGCTACCTCCAGCAGAAGGAGTTCGGCCTCGTCCGCGAGAACCTCGTCGAACGGCAGCGCCTCCTGCGCAATGCTCCCCATCTGGTCGAACCGCTCACCTTCCTCATCCCGCTCTTCGGCAAGGGCGGCGTCGTCGACAAGAGCATCGTCAAGGGCTACTCGGTGGCATTGTGGCTCTACGACATCGGGGGTGGTTGGCGCATCGGGAAGCGGCACGGCAAGGTGACCGCCGAGGAGATCTATGCCCATCTGCCGACGCTGAGGCGAGGGCGGGTGGTGGCGGGGTTTCTCTATTACGATGCCCGCGCCGACGATGCCCGCCTGACCTTGACCGTGGTGCGGACGGCGGTGCTCGAGCACGGCGCCGTGGCCGCCAACTACGCCCCGGTCACGAGCCTCCTGAAGGACTCCTCCGGCCAGATCAGCGGCGCCCGCGTCGTACCCCGCACTCACGGAGGCGACAGGCCCGCTATCGAGGTGAGGGCACGGGTCGTCGTGAACGCCACCGGGATCTGGGCCGACGAGGTGCGCTCGCTCGATGGCGGCCTCCTCCGTCATGACCTGCGGCCCGCCAAGGGCATCCACTTGACCGTCAGCCGGTCCAAGCTGCCGTGCGACGTCGCTGCCATCATCCCTGCCGGCGAGAAGCGGTCCATCTTCGTCGTCCCGTGGGGCGATTACACCTACCTCGGCACGACGGACACCGACTACACAGGGGAGTTGGACGACCCGGAGGTGGCCAACGACGACGTCGACTACGTGCTGGCGGCCGTCAACGCCGTCGTGACGGAGCCGCTCACCCGAGCAGACATCACGGCCACCTGGGCCGGGCTGCGGCCGCTGCTGGCCGCAAGACCCCACCACAAGGCGCCAAGCGCCCGCACCGCCGACCTGTCGCGGCGCCACCGAGTCATTGTGTCCGAGGATGGGCTGGTGACCATCACCGGCGGCAAGCTGACGACGTACCGGAAGATGGCCGAGGACGCCCTCACAGCAGTCGGCAAGGTGCTCGGACGCAAGCTCGGATCGTCCCCGACGAAACGACTGAAACTGCGCGGTGCCGAGAATGCCCGCGGCTCGGTCAGGCCCACAGCGGGAGGGGGGCGTGAGGGCGACAGGCTGCTCGCTTCCCTCGCCGAGCGTTACGGTGGCGAGGCGCCAGCGGTCGCCAGCCTGATCGAGCAGCGCAGCGAGCTCGCTCAGCCGCTCGTGCCGGGTCTGCCGTACTTCGCCTGCGAAGCGGTCTATGCCGTCCGCTACGAGATGGCCCAGCGCCTCGAGGACGTGCTCGCTCGGCGCACTCGAGCGCTCTTGCTCGACGCGAACGCCAGCCGCCATGCCGCTGCCGGCGTCGCCAAGATCATGGCAAGCGAGCTCGGTTGGGACAGAACCCGAACCGATGCGGAGGTCGCGTCGTTGCTCGATCTCGTCGATCGCGAGCTCGCAGCAGTGGGCGAACCCGTAGGGGAACCCGCGGGCGGACCTGCGGCCCGTTCTTCGAACGCCGACCCGCCCGCGGGCGGCTCCGACCCACCCATCGAGGTCGGAGCGTGAAGGCGGGCCAACCGACGCCGCCCATCGAGTTCGCCGGCGGGGCGGCCGCTGCCGGCGAGCACTTCGGGGGTCGGCGGGTCGAAGTGAGCTCCGAATGGCTCGAGCGGCTGCGTGGAGCTTGCGCCAGCCTCGAGACGTCTCCAGCTGCGACCGCAGAGGCAGGTCGGGACTGGTGGCCGCTCACGCAGCGCTGGGCTCTCGAAGGAGCCACCCCAGCGCGGCCGGCAGCCGTCGCCCGCCCCGTGAACGCCAGCGAGGTGGCTGCGATCGTGGCCTTGTGCACCGAGTCGGACGTTCCCGTCACGGCTGCGGGCGGCAGGAGCGGGGTGTGTGGTGCCTCCATACCTGTGTTCGGAGGCGTCCTCCTCGACACCTGCGGGCTCGTCGGAATCCTCGGCGTCGACGGCGACTCGCTTCTCGTCGATGTCGCCGCCGGCACTTTCGGTCCCGATCTCGAGCGGGAGCTTCGCAGCGAGCACGGCCTCACTGTCGGGCACTGGCCGCAGTCGATCGACCTTGCCACCGTCGGCGGTTGGATCGCCTGTCGGGGCGCTGGCCAGTACTCCACCCGATACGGGAAGATCGAGGACATGGTCGCCGGACTCGAGGTCGTCCTGGCGACCGGGGAGACGATCCGGACGGGGGCCATGGCGGGCGCCGGCCCTCGCTCGGCCATGGGCCCGGACCTGACGCAGTTGTTCGTGGGCAGCGAGGGCACCCTCGGGATCATCACGGCGGCCCGCTTGCGTGCTCATCCGGTGCCGCCTGCCGAAGAGCGGGTGGCGTACGGATTCCCGAGCTTCGCCGCCGGCATCGACGCACTCCGGCGCGCACTGAGACGAGGGGCCACACCTGCAGTCGTCCGCCTCTACGACGAGCCGGAGTCGAGGCGCAGCTTCGACACGGACACCAACGTCCTCATCGCCCTCGACGAGGGCGATCCCGCCATCATCGGTGCCGCCATGTCGGTGCTCGGCGACGAGTGCGACTCGGCCGGGGCCGAGCGGCTGGACGGTGGGCTCGTAGAACGTTGGCTCGACCACCGCAATGACGTGTCGGCGCTCGCCTCTGTGACGCGTGCCGGCATCGTCGTCGACACCATCGAGATCTCGGCGCCATGGGCGGCCTTACACGCCATCTACTCAGAGGCGATCAGCGCTCTCGTGGCGATCGAGGGTTGCCTTGCCGCCACCGCTCACGAGTCACACGCCTACCTCGATGGTGCGTGCCTGTACTTCACGTTCGCCGGTCGTCAGCCATCGGGTGAGGCCGGCGACGCACGTGCTGGCCCGCCGCCCGAGAAGGTGTCCGATCTCATCGGCTCGGAAGCGGCCCTCGACGACAGATGGGCTGAAGCCTTCTATCGGGCGGCGTGGGCGGCCGTGCTGGCGGCAACGCGAGCGCACGGTGGCTCGATCTCGCATCATCACGGCATCGGGCTCGTGCGTGCCCCGTACCTGCCCGATGCGCTCGGCGGAGGCTATGGGGTTCTCGAGTCGCTCAAGAAGATGCTGGACCCGGCGGGTGTGCTGAACCCGGGCAAGCTGGGTTTCGAGTCGGCGTTCGGCCCGTCGCCCTGGACAGCGGGGTCGGCCAGTTCGGCGCCCTCAGTGGCTTCGGCCGGGTCGGGCGATTCGGCGCACTCAGCGGGTTCAGCAACGTCATGAGTGTCCTCGTCGTCGACGTCGGCACCTCAGGGGTCCGCGCTGCGGTCGTCCGCAGCGACGCAAGCGTGACAGAGGTCCATCACCGAGAGGTGCTGCCGGTGTCACCGGCACAGGGTTTCGTCGAGTTCGATGCCACCTTGATGGCCGACGCCGTGCTCGAGGTCGCCGGTGCGGCACTGGCCGCAGGTGGCCCCGTCCAAGCAGTCGGTATCGCCGACCAGCGCGCCTCGACCATCGTGTGGGACCGGGAGTCCGGCGAGCCCGTGGCGCCCGGCATCGGCTGGCAGGATCTGCGTACGGTCGGGATGTGCCTGATGCTCAGGGAGCAGGGAATCCGCCTGGCCCCGAACCAGTCGGCAACGAAACTCGCCATGCTCCTCGATCTCGCCGATCCCGGCCGGGAACGGCAGCTCTGTTTCGGGACCGTCGACTCCTGGGTGGCCTGGGTGCTTTCGGGTGGGCACCTGCACGTGACCGACCATACCAACGCCGGCGTCACGGGGCTCGTAACGAACAATGGCGCCGGCTGGGATCTGGAGCTGTGCGAGGCGCTGCGGATCCCCGAGAGCGTCTTGCCGACCCTTGTGTCCTCGACCGGCGTGATCGGTGAGGCGTCCGCTCTCGAAGGGGCGCCGCTCATCGCCGGGATCGCCGGGGACCAGCAGGCATCCCTTGTCGGTCAAGGCTGCCTCGGGCCGGGCAGTGCCAAGGCGACGTTCGGCACGGGTGGCATGCTCGACTGCTGCGTCGGACCGAAGCGGCCGGAGTTTCCGCAGCGGGGCGCCGCCGGCACGTTCCCCATCGTCGCTTGGAGTCACTCCGGCGAGCTCACGTGGGGGCTCGAAGCCGTCATGCTCTCGGCGGGCTCGTGCGTCGAATGGCTCCGCGACGATCTTGGAATCGTCAGCACTGCTGCCGAAACAGATTCGATCGCCGCTCAGGTCCCCGACACCGGCGGTGTCTTCTTCGTGCCAGCGCTTCTCGGTCTCGGGACGCCCGTGTGGGACTTCGGCGCCCGCGGCACCCTCGTCGGCATCACGCGAGGCACGACCCGCCATGAGGTCGTCCGGGCCGTGCTCGAAGGCGTCGCCCACCGCGGCGCCGATTTGCTCGAAGCCGTCATCGCCGACTCCGGGCTCGACGTCGACGTCCTCAAGGTCGACGGCGGCATGAGCGCCAATGCGACGTTCGTGCAGGCGTTGGCGGATGCCAGCGGGCACCGAATCGAGGTGGCGCCGGTCACGGAAGCGACGACGCTCGGTGCGGCGTTCTTGGCCGGGACAGCAACCGGCGTGTGGGCGTCACTCGCGGAAGCCGCCGCCCTCGTGCGGCCGCGGCTCGTCGTCGATCCGGCGCGCCGCCTCGACAGAGCCCGCTGGCTCGAAGCCCGCAGCCGTGCTGAGCGCACCGTGCCGGAGCTGTCGACGCTGGAATTCTGAGGGCCCGGGCGACACCGCAAAGGGAGCGGCGCCAGGCCGCGCCAGGGCATCACGGCTCGGGACAGCTCGGGAAAGCCCGGCACAGGGCCGCCGCGCTCAGGGCGTGCAGCTCAGCTCGCCCTGTCTAGACGTACAGCGAAGCAGCCCGCCCGGGCGAAGTGAGCGTGCAGGTAGGCGACGTCGGGGGCGGCGAGCATGCGGGCGGCCGCCTCCTCGAGGTCGGTGCCTTCGACGATCTCGGACTCGATCATGAAGTGGGCGGCGTCGTAGGCACGCACGGCCAGGAGCCGGCGGAGGAGTTGCGGCGGGATGGCGTCGCCGTCGAAGTCTTCGCAACCGCCCTCGTGCACGAAGATCGGGCCGGCGCCGGTGTACGGGCTCTGCCCGAGAAACGGGTCATACGACACCAACCTCATCGTCTCGCCCACGAGGCCGTCCCGCAGGCAGCGACGGCACGGGTAGGAGTTGGGCGCCTCGACGCTGAGCGCAACGCCGGCGGACGTCGGACAAAGCGGCGCCGGCATCGGGCGCAGGCGGAAGGCGGTCTGGGTCACAGGTGATGTCGACGTCATGGTCTCCATCGTGAGGCCTTGCGCTCCCGATGTCTGGCGGGTTTCGGCCGTGCATCTGCACCGGCCTCGCCGCACCAGAGCCGGCGGCCGATCGCAGCCGGACACCCCTTGACCCCTCCAGCCGCCCCCGCCGCGTCGCGTGGCACCCGGCCTCACCGGCGAGCGATGACGAGGCAGCCTCGCTTCGTCAGCCAGACGGGAGGAACGACGCGGTCGGCCGCCCTTGCCGGCAGGAAGTGGGAGCGGCAATAGCGAAGGACGGCTGGGGCGTCCGGAAGATAGGTCATGGGGGCGTCCCAGCGCTCGACCGTGACGTGGTCGAACACCGACGAGACGATCGACTCCGCCTCCTCGGCATCGAAACCCGTCGCCGGATATCCATCCGTCAACTCGGGATCGTTCCTGCGACTGGAGGTACTGGCGAACAACAGTCCTCCCGGCCGCAGGACCCGCTTGGCTTCCCCGATCGCGTGGACCGGGTCGTCCAGGTGATAGAGCATCCACAGCATGGCGACCGACCCGGCGACGCCATCTCGAAACGGCAGGTTCGTGGCGTCGGCCCTGAGCTTGGGAGGGGACGCCGTCACGAGTTGTGCCGGTGAGCTGTCAACGAGGATCGTCGGCCAGCCCTCCGGAAGGACAGCTGCGAGACGTCCCTGACCGCCGCCGATATCGAGGGTCGGCGTCGCCATCTCCAGGCTGATCCGCTTGGCGACACCTTCGTGGACATCGCCGAAGACCTGTGTGGACGGATCTCGATTCGCCCACCGCTCCGGGTCGGAGTCGTAGTCGACCGGCAGTTTCGACATCGTTTGTCACGATAGGTCTGCCCCTCGGCCGTTGACACCGCCCCTGCCCTGCCGGATGCACCACGCCTTATCGAGCGAGGTATGCGAGGGCCGCCGCGCCGTCATCGGGACCACCGTGAGCAAGGCGTCAGAGGCGACCCTGCAGCCGCCACCCTGCAGCGTGAGTCGCAAGGTGCAGACCTGCGGTCATCGGTGCCCCGATTCGGCCAGTACGCTTGCTGGGCGCCTCGTAGGGAAGGTGGGCGGGTGAGCGACCAAAGGAAAACGACGCCGTGACGGCAGATGACGCCCTGTCGACAGTGGGTGGATCGCCGATGGCCAGCTCGTCAGTTGCTCGGCCCTCAGTCGCGGGAGGAACCGCAGAGGGAACCGCGGGCCGTGCCGCCCGAGGGGCCGCCTCCGTCACTTCAGCCAGATCGGCATCGGAAGCCGCCTCACGTCCGGTCACGCAAGCGCCGCCACCTCGAGCCCCGAACACCGCCGGCACGACCGATGCCGGCACCATCGGCGCCGGCACCATCGCGAGCGCCTCGGGCGTCACGGCCGACGACGCCGTTCGCGTCGCCGCCGACCTCTTCGCCAACATCTCCAGCGTCGTGCGAGGGACGCCCTATGCGTGCGCCATCGCCACTACCTCCGTCCTCGCCGGCGGCCACCTCCTCATCGACGACGTCCCCGGGGTCGGAAAGACGATGCTCGCCAAGGCAGTTGCCGTATCGATCGGCGCCCGCCTCGCCCGCATCCAGGGACACCCCGACCTCCTGCCGTCCGACATCACGGGCATCAGCATCTACAACCAGGCGACGGACGTTTGGGAGTTCCGGCCGGGCCCCGTGTTCGCCCACGTCGTGCTGTTCGACGAGCTGAACCGCACCCCACCGCGGAGCCAGGCCGCCCTCCTCGAGGCGATGGAGGAGCGCCAGGTGAGCGTCGACGGCGAGTCGTGGCCGCTCCCCCACCCCCACCTCGTCCTCGCCACACAGAACCCGATCGACCAGGCGGGGACCTACCCGTTGGTCGAGAGCCAGATGGACCGCTTCCTCCTGGCGACACGCCTGGGCTACCCGGACGCCGACACCGAGACGTCGCTCGCCCTCAGCCACGGTGCCCAGCCGCGGCTGAGCGATCTCCGCCCCGTCTGTTCGCCGGAGCTGCTCGCCGCCGTCCAGGAAGTGGTGTCCGATCTCACCTTGACGAACGACGTCGCCCGCTACGCCGTGTCGATCGTGCGAGCGAGCCGGGAGGCGCCGGGTGTCCGGCTCGGCGGCAGCCCGCGTGCGGCCATCGCCCTGCTGGCCGCCGCCCGTGCGAACGCAGTAGTCCGAGGACGTACCTACGTGCTGCCCGACGATGTGAAGGCGGTTGCCATCTCCGTCCTCGCCCATCGCCTCGTCACCGAGTCAAGCGGCGCCGGGGCCCTCGAATCCGGTGCCGCCGCGGTGCGACACCTGCTGGACGCCGTCCCGAGCCCCCGACCCTGAGCCTCGCAAGCCTCGCAACGGTGATGAGCGAGAGCGATCGCCATCGTGCGCCGGCGGCAGCATCGGAGCGACGATCGCTGAGAGCGGCGAGCTCGCAACGACGAAAACGCCTCCGCCACGTGCCTCGACCGGACCGGTTCCTCGGGCCGGTCGCCTCGGCGCTCTTGCTGCTCGTGGTGTTCGGCGCCGTCGCCCACGCCAGCGGTTCCGGTTGGGTGCAGGCAATCGGTGCGGTGACGGCAGGCCTCGCCTGCGTTGGCATGATCGGGCCGGCGCTGCTCGCGTCCCGCCTCAAGGTGATGTGCGTGGCGGCTCCCCGCGATGCCACGAGCGGCGAGCCGCTCGTCATCGAGCTCGTCGCCAATCATCCGCTCCGGTGCACGCCCGCCCGACCACGCGGCCGCGCCAAGGTGCTCCCGGCGGGTGAGCCCATCGCCGTCACGGTCACACCGCCGCACAGGGGCGTGCTCTCGTCGGTTCGACTCCAGCTGGCGACGGCTGCTCCCTTGGGGCTGCTCTGGTGGTCGCTGGACCGGGTCGTGATGCTGCCGGTGACCGTCTCCGTCGCTCCAGCGGTCAGCCACGACAGCGTCCCCGAATCGCATGCCGGCGGAGACGACGAGGGCCAGGGCCGTCCGGTTCTCTCCGAGACCGGCGAGATCCGCGGTGTTCGCGCCTACCGGCACGGCGACAGTCGCCGGCGGGTGCACTGGCGCGCCACTGCTCATACGAGTTCGCTCATGGTGCGCGAGACCGAGGAGATCCCGGATACTCCCGTCAAGATCGTCCTCGACCTCTCCGAGGACCCCGAGCAAGCGGAGAAACAAGCCGCCGACGCCATGGGCGCCGTTGAGTATCTCCTCGCCTGCCGCAAGCGGGTGATGCTCGAGACCGTAGAAAGCGGCCAACGAGTGTCCGCCCTCGTGTCCGACCGGCGCAACGCTGGAAGGCGCCTCGCACGAGCAGGACGCAACCCGTACGCGGACCTCCCGACCGGCGTGGAGCCGTGAGCGTCCCGCCAGGGGCGAGGGCGCAGACGGGGGCGGGGGCGACCACGCGCACGAGCGGCGCCTCCGCGCCGTCGAGGACGAGCGCGCAGACGGCGAGCCGGGTCGAGGCGGGCGGGCAGGAGCCGGGGGGGTTCTTCGAGATGGTGCGGCGGGCGAACGCCCCCCACGCCCCGGAGAACTCCTTCTTGTTCCGCATCTCGACCCTCGTTGCCGTCCTCGTCGGCGTCTTCGCCTGCTCGTCCGTCGGCGAGGTGTCGTCCTCCTCCGCCCTTGTGGCCGGGTTCGCCATCGCCATCGGCATGACGTTCTCCGCCGTAACTCGGCACCGGCCGTGGCAGTGGGTGAAGATCCTGCTCGCGGGCGCCGTCATCGCCGTCTTCGTGCAGTTCGTGGCGCAGGTCTTCGGGGCCGCTCACACGGGGGAGCTGAGCTCGATCGAGGTGCCCCTGGCGGGCCTGTTCACGTGGGTGCAAGTCGTGCACGCCTTCGACGTGCCGGCGCGGCGCGACTTGCTGTTCTCCGTGGCGGCAGCCGGCGCCCTCGTCACGGTGGCGGCGGCGCAGGCGGTATCGGCCGGGTTTCTCGCCTGGGTGGCCCTGTGGCTCGTCGCCACCGTCATCGCCCTGGCGTGCTCGTGGAGGTCGATGGCGGGCGGGCGCGGCCCGCTCCCGCTTGTCGGGCTCCTCGGCGCCACCATCGTCGTCCTCGTGATGGCCGTCCTGCTCGACGCCGTGCTGCCACCGCCAAGAGCCTCGCAGGAGATCACCCTCCCCAACTCGTTGACGTCCTATCTCGCCCTTCCCGCCAACGGGGGCCTGACGGAGGGCGGCGCCGATCCCACCGAGCCGGCCAAGGCGGGGCGGCCGGGCGGTGTCGGCGGCTACGTCGGGATGGCCGGGCCACTCAACACCGCCCTGCGAGGAACCCTCGGGAACCAGATCGTCATGCGCGTGCGGGCCAACACCCCGGGCTACTTCCTCGGGTTGACGTACACGTCGTGGAACGGTCAGAGCTGGACCAACCCAGGAGGGTGCGTCGAGGAGATACAGGACACCGGTTCGCCGTTCACGATGCCGTTCGAGCCACCTTGGGGCGGGTCGCCCGTCCCGGTTGCGCTCGGTGAGTCCACCGGCTCGGCGAACATCCAGACGTTCTACGTCGAGCAGTCGCTCCCCAACATCCTCTTCGCCACCTCGGAGCCGGCGCAGATCTACTTTCCGGATCACAAGCTCATATTCGGCTGCGACAACTCCATCCGGTCCGCCATCGCCATGACGCCCGGGACGGTGTATACCGTCATCTCGCAGGACGACGAGGCCACGCCGGCCCAGCTGCGGGGCGTGCCGGTCTCGGCGATCACGCCCGCCCTGCAAAGGAGATTCCACCTCGACCTGCAGCTGCCCGCGCCGAACCCGTACCGCAGGGTCGAGGCGCTCGCTCGCTCGGTCATCGCCCAGGCACACGCCAGCACGCTCATCGGCGAAGTGCAGGCGCTCGAAACCTGGATGGGTGCCCACACCCAGTACTCGACGAACATCCCGCCCTTGCTGCCCGGCCAGGACGCCGTCAACGAGTTCCTCTTCGGGAACCGCACGGGCTACTGCGAGCAGATCTCGACGGCGCTGGCGGTGATGCTGCGCTCGATCGGCGTGCCCGCCAGGGAGGCGACCGGCTACGTGCCGGGCCCCTTCGACCCCCTCAGCGACCTCTACGAGATCCAGGCAAAGGACGCCCACGCCTGGGTGCAGGTGTACTTCCCCGGTCACGGCTGGCAGAGCTTCGACCCGACGACCTACGTGCCGCTGGCGCCGGCTGACCCCGGCACGGTGCTCCTCTCCGACCTCTGGCACCTCATCGCCGGCCTGCCATGGGTCCCGATCGGGATCGTTGCTGGCGCCGTCGCCGCCGCGCTCGGTCGTCGTTTCGAGATCCGGCGCCGGCTGGCTCGGCCGAAGACCTGGGCCGGGCGCCTGGCGCTGCGCCTCGAGCGGGCAGGAGCTCGCGCCGGCATCCCGCGTAGGTCCGCCGAGACACTGGCCGAGTACGCCGAGCGCCTCCGAACGGCTGCCCCCGCACGCGGCCTCGCCGGCTTGCCCGACGTCGTCGAGCTCCTGTCGCTGTCGGCTTACGGCGGGCGCCAACCGTCCGAGGCGGAACGGCTCCACGCGGAGGAAACGGTGAAGTCGATGCGGGCGGCGCTCGGGCGCAAGTGGCGGCGCCGAGGTCGAGCGGTCGTGCGGATCAGCTGAACATCGCTGCCGCCTCGACGAGCGTGGCTTTGCGCTCGAGGAGGGGCCGGAGCGTCATCACATGCCTCGGCCTTGCGAAACCCACCACCGCCTGCAGCCGACCCCCTCTCCCGTGGAGAGCGACGAACCGACGCTCAGAAGGGTCGCCTTCGACGACGATCACCTCGTCGTCCGGGCGAGGCAGGCCCAGCACCTGGATCTTCACGTTGTACTGGTCAGACCACACGTAGGGCACTACGTAGGAGGGCGGCACTTCCAGCGCCTGCGCCTGCCTGGCGAGCAACCCGAGGTGTGCGAGCAGGCTGGCGGCCGCATGGTCGCCCTGCTCGGCGGCGTTCGTGCGGTGCTCGACACGCACCGTCTCGGGCGCCTCGGCGCCGCCGTACCCGTCAGCGTGGTCGACCGGAAGCGGCCAGCGGGCGACGTCGCCGGCGACGGCCACGCCGGGTGCCGCCATGAGCGACCCGTCGCAGACGATGCCGTCGGGTCCTGCCCGCAGACCCGAATCGGCCAACCACGACACGGAGGGGGCGGCGCCGATGCCCACGAGGAGGGCGTCGAATTCGAGGACCTGTCCGCTCGAGAGGCGGCAACGGAGCGGACCGGTGGCATCGATGCCGGCGCCGGCGCCGATGCCGGTGCCGGCATCGCCCACCTCGACCGACTCGATCACCGTTCGCAGGTGGAAGCGGACGCCTTCTTCTCGGTGCATCACCTCGCAGGCTCCGCCCGACACCGGGCCGAGGACGCGTCCGAGGGGGACGTCGAGCGGCTCGACCACCGTCACGTCCACCCCGAGACGGCGAGCTGTGGCGGCCACCTCGAGCCCGATAAAGCCCGCCCCGGCGAGCCCGAGTCGCACCCCAGGGATCTGCAGCACCGTCCGCAGGGCGAGGGCGTCGTCCAGCGTCCGCAGGACGTAGGCGCCTGGCAGGTCGTTGATCGCCGGCAGCCGCCTCGCCGCTGAGCCCGTGGCGAGCACGAGGCCGTCGTATTCCACAGTGTCGCCGGAAAGGAGCCGGAGGCGCCGGGCGGCGAGGTCGAGGGCGACCGCCCGGTGTGCCGGACCGATGCGGAGGTCGAGCCCGAGGGCCGCCATCTGCTCCGGCGAGCGGAGAACGACGCGGTCGAGATCCCACTGCCCTGCGAGGAACTGCTTCGAGAGCGGCGGCCGGTCGTAGGGAAGACGGGGCTCGTCCCCAACGAGCGTGATGCGCCCTTCGAAGCCCCGCTGGCGCAACCCTTCGCACGCCCGCAACCCCGCCAGGCCCGCCCCGACGACGGCGATGGAGCCTGCGGGCATGGGTGCTCACCTCGTTTCGGTCGTTTTTTGTGCCGCCGTGGCGGCGCGCAGCGTCTCGAACGTAGCCGCACCTTCGTCGGGCAGGAAGTGTTCCGCCTCGGCCGCCAGTGCGAGGGGGCCTCGCTCCAGCTCGGCGGTCGTTGCCTCCGAACCGCCCTCGCCCGCCCGGTCGTGCCGCCACTGCTCGCGCCTCGTCAGCAGGTAGGCGCCCGCCAGCGAGACGACGGCTGCGATCGCGGCCAGCAGGTACCGGTAGTTCACCTGGCTGATGAGGATCGCCCCGACTGCGATCGAGAGCGTCTGCGGCACGGTGATCAAGGTGTCCGCCGCCGAGGACACCCGCCCCTGCAGCTCGTTGGGCGTCCGGCGCTGCAGCAGCGTCATGAGCCCGACGATGATCAACGGCAGGCTGGCACCCAGGACGATGGCGCCCGCGAACACGGCCGGGAGGTCGGCCATCATGAAGAAGACCGAGCCCACGGCCAACATGAGCAAGCCGATGCCGACCACCGGGCCTTCGCCCAGGCGCCGCACCGATCGCGCCGACATGACTCCCCCTACGACCGCTCCGACACCCTGGGTAGCGATCACGACGCCGAGGAAGGTGGGAGGGCGATGGAGCCCCTGGCCGACGACGGCGAAGCCGATCGACTCGAGAAACCCGATCACGAGGCACGCCACGGCCGCGGCGATGACCGCCTGGCGGAGCACCAGGTGTCGCCACAGGTGCCTGACGCCTGCGGTGACCTCGGCCCAGCGGTGTTGCTCGACGGGGACGGGTCGCTCCTCCTCGACGTGCACGAAGCCGAGGGCGCCGGCGGCGATGAGGAACGTCGCCGAGTCCATGATGGCGACCGTGCCACCCCCGAAGGCGGCGAACAGTCCGGCTCCGGTCAGCGGCCCGAACAACCGCAGGCCCTCGCGCACCGTCTGAAGGAAGCCGTTGGCGTCGACGAGGAGGTCACCGTCGAGCATCGAGACGAGGAGGCCCGACTGTGCGGCACTGAGGAACGAATACACGGTGCCGTAGAGGAAGGCGATCAGCCAGATGAGCCAAACCTGGCCGCGGCCGTGGACGAACAGCAGGCCGAGAACGACGAGGGCGCCGCAGAGGTTCGCCCAAATGAGAACGGGACGCCGCCGCAGGCGGTCGACGACGAGCCCGGCGAGCGGCGCTAGGAGCGTCGCCAGGCCGAAGAAGAAGAACGTGAGACCGGCTTTTCCTGCACTGCCGGTCAGCTCCTTCACCCAGATGCCCATGGCGAGCCAGAGCGCCACGTCGCCGAAGAGCGAGAACGTCTGGCCCCCCAGGTACCAGCGGGCGTTCGGGATCTTGAGAAGTCTCTTCATCGCTCGCTCCTCACTCGCTCAGCCGCTCAGCAGTCAGCCTCAGTGCTCAGCGCTCGCCCCTTCGAGGGTCGCCGGTCGCAGGGTCGCCGGTCGCCTGGTCGCTGGTCGCCTGGTCGCTCCTTGCGCGCTCGCCGGTGGCGCGCTCGCCGCCGACGAAGGGGTAGCCGAAGGCCACGAGCTCGACCGGACGGGAGTCGGGCGGCCGGAGGGAGGCGTCGACGTTGCGAGCCCGAAAGCGGTCGACAATGGCGACGATCTCGGTCTCGATCTCGTGCAGCTCGGCGGGCGTGACGTGCACGAGGAACTCGCCGGCGGCAGCCGCTTGCTGCCACTCGGCCGGGTAATGACTCCGGACCCGCTGCCATTGCGAGAGACGTTCGAGCCACCGCTGAACGAGCAGCCCCTCGAGAGCGATCGACGCAGCGCCCATTTCGGGGTCGCCGCTCGTGGAGGAAAATTGCACACTCCGTGTCGCCAGCCGCCACGGGCGCCGGCGGCCGGGGGCGTCGCCGGCCTCCTCGACAAAGCCGTACTTGGCGAGTTGGCGCAGGTGGAACGAGCAGGTCGTCGGCGACTCGCCGATGAGCTCACCCGCCTCCGTCGCCGTGAGCGCCTGGTGGAGGTTGAGCACCTCGAGGAGAGCCAATCGGACCGGGTGCGTCATGGCGCGGAGCTCACGGGGGTCCGTCAGCTCACGGGTCTCGTTCGCGAGCATCGGTGCGGGCGATACCTCCGAGGCGGCCTCAGCGTGTGCCGGCGGCCCGCCGAGCGGCCTGGCTGGAGCGCTCACCGCTTCGGGCATCCCAGCAGCCATCTCGGCGGGCGGAACGATCGACGGCTCGGCGGTCCGCTCGGTCACCGTCGTGGCAGCGAGTTCGAGATGATCGGGGACCGAGTCTCCGACGGCCACGGGCGGGGCCACTTACCGTCGAGCACCCACCAGCGGCGGCGGGTCGAGCGGCAGCCCTCGTCCTCTTCCTGGAGTTTCGCAGTCTTCTTCTTGAGAGTCATCTCTCGCATTATACCTCTCGATAGATATTTGTCAATAGATATCTCTCGATAGGGGAGGTGCAGTTCAACGACTCGCGTAGCCCGGCCGGCCGTCCCGTCGTCACCGGCAACTACAGTGCGGGATCAGATGACTGAGGCATCGATCGAGAACTCCCGGAGGGCGGGCCCGGACGCCGCCGGCACCTCCGTGCCAGCGGGCTCCTCGGCGCCCGCCGCCGTGGGCGACGGCCTCGCTGAGCAGTCCCGGACGGAGGTCCCGGACTGGCCGGCCGAGGTACCCGAACTCGACGCCCTCTTCCTCGAGACCATCGGCACACCCGAGGGCCGGCAAAACCCGTATGAGCGCTACCGCGTGCTGCGGGAGACGGCGCCTGTGTACCGGTCCGGGGTGGGTTTCGTCGTGTGCACTCGGTACGAGGAGTGCCAGCTCGCTCTGCGTGACCCGCGCCTCGGCAAGGACGAGATCGACCGCGAGGAGCGCGCCCGCGAGCGGTTCGGGCATCTCGAGATCTTCCCGAGAATCCAGCACCTCACGACTCGGCCCCCGTCCCTGCTGTTCTTGAACCCGCCGGATCACACGAGGCTGCGCGGGCTCGTGTCGAAGGCGTTCACGCCGCGAACGGTAGAGCGACTGCGCCCGCACATCGTCGAACTGGTGGACGATCTGCTCGACCGGATCCCGAGGGGCGAGGTCGTCGACGTCATGGAGGCACTCGCCTACCGACTGCCCGTCGCCGTCATCAGCGCCATGCTCGGCGTGCCCTCGAGTGATTGGCCCCGTTTCCGGGAGGTCGTCGGGAGGGTCACCGTGCTGCTCGAGCCGGTGATCGCCGACGACGAGATCGGGCCGGCCTTCGAAGCGCAGGCGGAGCTGGAGGAGTACTTCGCCAATCTCGTGGCACTTCGCCGCAGGGATCCGGGTGACGACCTTCTCAGCAGCCTCATCGCCGTCGAGGAGGGCACGGACAAGCTGAGCGAGATGGAGCTGATCTCGACGGCGATCCTGTTGTTCGGTGCGGGTTTCGAGACGACGACCAACCTGATCGGTAACGGTCTGCTCGCCCTCCTGCGGAACCCTGAGCAGCTCGCCCGGCTGCGAGCCGATCTCGGAGCCGAAACCCCAGGCGCCGAAGGCGCTGCCATGCGCTCCGCTGTGGAAGAGCTCCTCCGCTACGACAGCCCGGTGCAGTTCGACGGCCGCTATGTCTTCGAGGCAATCGAGCTCGGCGGCGTGCCGGTGCCCGCAGGCAGCCAGATCGTCACGGCCCTCGGCGCCGCCAACCGCGACCCGGCGCGGTTCACCGATCCCGAGCGACTCGATCTCCGCCGGGACGAGGGCCCGCCCATGAGCTTCGCCGGCGGCATCCACTTCTGCCTCGGGGCGGCGCTCGCCCGAGCGGAGGGTCAAGTCGTCTTCGACCGGCTGCTCGCGCGCTTCGGGGCGATCGAGCTGGCGACCGACTCTCCCACCTTCAGGAACCGGATCACGCTGCGAGGTCTCGCCGAGCTGCCCGTGGAGTTCGCGGCCTGAGCCTCGATCCGCTCAGCCTTCGGCGCGCCCGAAGTCGTCCTCGAGGCGCACGATGTCGTCTTCGCCGAACGACTCCCCGTGCTGCACCTCGATGAAAACGAGGTCGACGTCGCCGGTGTTCTCCACGCGGTGGGCCGTGCCGACGGGGATGTCGACGGAGTCGCCCGCCCCCACGCTCACGGTCGCATCACCAAGGGTGACCAAACCGGCGCCCTCCACCACGAACCAGTGCTCCGAGCGCAAGCGGTGCACTTGCAGGCTCAGCCGCTTGTGCGGGAGCACGACGATCCGCTTCACTTTGTGATCGACGGCCTCGTCGAGAACGACGTAGCTCCCCCAGGGACGCTCGTCCGTCTCGCGTTCGAATACGGAGGCGTCGCTCAAGCCGTCGCCCGCTCCGTCTGCCGCCCGTACTCGTAGAAGCCCCGCCCGCTCTTGCGACCCATCAGCCCAGCCTCCACCATCCGTAGCAGCAACGGCGGAGGAGCATACAGCGGCTCCTTGAACTCCTCGTAGAGCGACTCGGCAACCGCTTGCATCGTGTCGAGGCCGATGAGATCGCTGAGGGCCAGCGGGCCCATCGGGTGGGCACAGCCCTCGACCATGCCGGCGTCGATGTCGTCACGCGTGGCGAAGCCGGACTCCAGCATCCGCACAGCTGACAACAGGTACGGGATCAGCAGCGAATTCACGACGAAACCCGCCCGATCCTGCGAACGGATCACCCGTTTCCCGAGCGGGCCGGTGACGAGTGCCGTCGAGCGATCAACTACGACGTTGCTCGTCATGAGGGACGTCACGAGCTCCACGAGCTTCAGCACAGGGACCGGGTTGAAGAAGTGGAGTCCCAAGACCTGCTCCGGCCGGCGCGTGACGGTGGCCAGTTTCATGATCGGGATCGAGGAGGTGTTGGAGGCCAAGATGGCGTGCTCGGAAAGGACCACCTCGTCGAGCGTCTTGAAAACGGCCACCTTGGCGGCGGCATCCTCGGTGATCGCCTCGATCACGAGCTCGCGGTCAGCTAGTTCCCCGAGGTCGGTGGCGTAGCGGACCCTGGCGAGGGCGGTCTCGGCCTCCTCGTCGGTCAGCTTGCCCCGGCGGGCGCCGGTCAGGAGCGACTTCTCCAGGCGCTCCTGCCCACGCTCGGCGGCAGTCGCGTCCGCCTCCACGACGGTCACGTCCATGCCGGCACGGGCACACACCTCGGTGATACCCGAGCCCATCAAGCCGGATCCAACCACGCCGATGTGCTCGATCCCGTCTGCCATGGCGTCACACCGTAGCGGCGCCGGGTGCCTCGCCCTCGCCACGGCCAGCCGACTCCAGCCGGGGAAGGATGGCGCTCACGCGCTCGCGCGCTCCGCGAATACGTCGGTCGAGCTCCTCGACGATCTCGACGGCGCGGGACAAGCGGACCTCGAGCACGTCCACATCGATGACGCCGCGGTCGAGCTCGGCGATGATGCGGTCGAGCTCGGCGGCTGCTTCCGAGTAGCCGAGCTCCTCCACGGGCGGCAGGGCCGACGCGTCCGCCGATCCATGGGGACCGGTCGCCATCGTCGCCGGGTTCGTCCCTCCGCCAGTCGCTGTCACGTCGTCTCCTCGATTCTCGACAGCTGCTCCACACTCGAGGTCACGTTGCCGTCGGCGAGCATCGTGACGATCTTGTCAGCCGGAAGCAACTGGGTGACGGAGCGCAGCACGCGACCGTCTTCCGTCCTCGTGAGCGACCAGCCACGTGCGAGCTGACGCCTCGGATCGAAGGCCGCCAGGACACTGCGCAGATTGCCAAGCTGCTGCTCCTCGCTCTGAAGAGCGTGGCGGGAGATGCGGGCGAGGTCCTGTGCCTGCCGACCGACGGCGCCGCGGCTGCGCTCGAGGCCCACCTTGGCGCCGTGCTCCACCTGGCGCCGGGCGAGGACGAGCGAGGAGCTGGCCTGGTCGAGCTCATGGCGGGCGGCCCGCGCCAGACGCCCTCTGCCGTCGTCGACGCGCTCACCGGCTCGATCGAGCGCAGCCCGGCCTCTAGCGGCGATCACCTGGGCGGCGCTGTCGATCCCCTCCAGGTAGGAGGTGACAGCCGCCACGACGGCCTCGCCGCAGCTGGCCGGCGTGATGAGCGCCCGCTGGCAGACCTCGTCAGCCACCGATCGGTCGCCGGTGTGCCCGATCCCCGTCCAGACAGGGTGGCCCGACGTGGCGATGGCCCTGGCCACGAACTCGCTGTCGAAGGCGGCGAGGTCGCCGCGGCCGCCGCCGCCGCGCACGAGCACGATGACGTCAGGCTCGAAGTCCTGCAGTCGCCGGATGGCGATAGCGATCTGTTGGGGCGCCTCGGCACCCTGCACGAGGCACGCCTCGAGCCGGACGGCGAAGGCGTAGCAGGATCGCTCCAACTGTCCCGTGAAATCCCGGTACGCCTCGGAGCCGGCGCTCGTCACGAGTCCGATCCGCATGGGAACGAGGGGGACCGGCATACGCCGGTTGGCATCGAGAAGGCCCTCGCGCTCCAGCTCCAGCAGCAGCTTGCGCCGGGCGGCGGCGATACCCCCGAGCAGCGCCGCCACGTCGAGATCCGTCATGGAGAACCGCAGCTTGGCCGCCCCGTCCCACACACCGACCTTGCCCCGGATACGGACGACGAGCCCTGCGGTCAGCTCGAGCCCTGCGGACTGCAGCTCGGCCCCGATGAGGGGCCAGTCCCGCGACCAGCAGGCGACGTCCAGCATGGCGGCACTGCCCCGCCCCGGCGGGGCATCGTGATCGGCCAGCTCGAGGTAGCGGTTGCCCTTGTTGACGGTGACTTTGCGGATCTCGCCGGTCACCCACACTTCGGTCGGGAACTCCGCCCGCAGCGCGAAGCGGACCCGCTCGTAGAACTCGGCGACGCTAAGAGCTGCATCGGCGCTGGCGCCGGGCTCAGCAGCGGGCTCCGCCTCGCTCCCCCATCCGCCCGCCGGTGGCATGGCTGCGGAACCGTCGATGTCGGTCTCCCAGTATGGGTCCCAGGGGGGCGCCTCTTCAAGGGCTCCCCGACCGACGGCTGCGCCGGCTGGCTCGGGTGCCCCCTCCCACGACGCCACCGCCGCCCGGGCAGCGCCTGCGGAGATCGTCGGCGAGGCTATGTCCTCGTCGTCTTCCTCGTCGTCTTCGGTGCGCGCTCCCTCGTCCGCCACCTCGTCAGTCACTGAAAAGTCGAACTGCAACGCCTCCGAGGCCCGCGACGCCATGACCGCGAGGGTACTCCGGGGGTGTATCACCGGCCGCGGCAGTGCTCGCCCGGAGGCGTCTTTCAGGGCGTAGGCGAGGGCGGGGCCGAGGACGCTACCGCGGACGGGCCGAGGGCGTGGCCGAGCGGGTGGCGCCGCGTGCCGCCAAGGCCGCCTGCACCATCGGCAGCTGCAAGGGAAGGCGCCCCCAGGCCACGATGCGGCTGTCGGCGAGGCCGGGGTTGCGGCCGCTGCCCGCGTCGAGTGCCATTTGGACGTTGGCCGGGAAGACGCCCGCCAGCAGGACCGCCGACGCGGAGCCCGCCCAGGGCTGGCGGCCGCACAGGCCGATGCCACAGGCGAGTTCCGCAGCGCCCGTCGCGTAGATGAGCGGCCGGTGAGAGCGAGGCGGCAGCACCCTCGGCATGATGGTTGCGAAGACCTGTGGCCGCACGAGGTGGGTGAGGCCGCTCGTGAAGAACATGGCCGCCAGCGCCATGGGCGACATGAGCCGTCTCGGGTTCATAGACGGGACGCTAACCGAGGCGCCCTGCTCGGCCAGGCGTAGGTATGGCGGTTCGACGTCTCGGCGTGCCGAGCCCTCAGCCACGCACCACCTTCCGTCAGGGCGCGTTCGGCCCAGCCCGGATTCGGGGCAGACTCGACCTCGTGTCCATCGCAGTTCCGGGGATCGTGCCCTTCACATGCTGAAGCCGATGCGATCGAAGATCATCGGGGCCGCGGCCGCCGCTCTCCTCGCCGTGGCCGCGATCGTGGTCGTTCTGCACGGCACCTTTGCGTCCAACCGGGCCAGCGGCCCCCTCCCGACGCCGACGGGCGTGGCGCCTTCGATGCAGGTGTGCGGTTCATCGAGCTTGCGGGGACCGGCAAGGCCACCCTCCGGGGCGGTGACGGTCGCCGCCGGCGACGACAGCGGTGACACCCTCTCCACGCCCGACACGACCTACTACTTCGCCACAGGCATCCATACACTCGGCCGAGGCGCCTACGACCAGATCATCCCTGGCGACAAAGACACCTACATCGGTGCCCCCGGAGCGGTCCTCAGCGGCCAGAACCTCAACGAATTCGCCTTCGACCAGGCGGCGACGCTCGTCACGATCGAGTACCTCACGATCGAGGACTTCACCCCGCCGATCAACGAAGGCGCCGTCAACGCCTCCGTCGCACCCGACTGGACGATCGAGCACGACACGATCGAGGACAACGTCCCCGGCACGGGCGCCTACATGGGCACGAACAACGTTCTCGAGCACGATTGCATCACCGAAAACGGCCAGGAGGGGATCGGGACTTTCACCTCGATCGACACGAACCGGGTCACGGGCGGCGGGTCGAACTACACCGTCGTGGGCAACGAGATCAGCTTCAACGACACCTGCAACGTGGAGGACGACTCGCCCGACCCGGTCCCCGCGGCCGACCAGCCGCACAACTGTGGGGAGATCGAGCCGGGCGGCTGCGGCTGCACCGGCGGCTTCAAGATGTACACGGTCGACGGATCGGTCTTCGAGGACAACTTCGTCCACGACAACTACTCCGTGGGCCTCTGGTACGACGGCAACTGCACGAGCTCGCTCGTCGAGGGGAACGTCATCGACGGCAATTGGGGCGAGGGCCTCCAGTACGAGATCAGCTACAACGCCCTCATCGAGGACAACACCTTCGCCGACAACGCCTGGGGCGGCGGCCCGACGCTCGGCCGCTTCCCCGATCCAGCCGTTTACGTCTCGGACTCAGGCGGTGACGCCGCCCTCCCGGGCGCCTATTCGGGCGAGATCCTCATCCGAGGGAACACCTTCACGAACAACTGGTCGGGCGTCGTCCTCTGGAACGACGGCGGGCGGTTCTGCGGCAACGTCAATAGCCCGAGCTCGGCGAGCCTGTGTGCCATTACGGGGAACGACCCGAGCCTCTACCACTTCAACGGCGGGGACACGCCGGGTGGTTGTGGCCGGGCGGATCTGCAAGGAGCCTCGGCGGGCGTTGACAGCGGGACGCCACCGGCGGACTACTTCGACAACTGCCACTGGACAACGCAACATGTCACTGTCACTGACAACACCTTTGCCATCGACCCGACCGCTATCCCGGACTGCAACGGGCAGACGAACTTTTGCGGCACCCAAGGTCTGTTCTCGAACGACTCCACATCGCCCACCTGGACGCCATACGGCACGTATTACGAGGCGTTCATCATCAGTCCAGCCAGCCACAACGTCTTCAGCGACAACACCTACTCCGGACCGTGGACGTTCATGTACCACGACCAGTCCCTCATCTTGTCGCAGTCCCAGTGGCGAGACGACGGGCAGGACACCGGCTCGAAGTGGAGTTAGCAGCTCGAGCGAAAGCCCTCAGCCGGATGACGCCGACCTCAGACCGAGGTCGTGACGAACGATGTTCGAGTCCAGGGAGACACTCTGCACGTCATTGCTGAACTCCGATGCCCAGGACGAGGAGCTGATCTGCTTCACGTATGCCAAGCCTTCCAAGTCTCCGACGAGCGTGCCCGCGGCGCTGATCAGCGTGAGGATGTCGCTCGATGCGCCGAGCGGCCACTCGTAGTTCTCGAGACTCGCCATGAAGGCCTTGAGTGCGTCGATCGCCCGCTGCGCCGACGGCTGTGCCCTCGCCCCCGTCTCGCTCGAGGGCCAGTTGTCCACGGACGAGTCGAAGGTATTGAGGGCAGCGTCGACCTTCGTCGCGGCCGCCACGTACACGGCGGCAGCCGATTTCGCAGGGGACGTCGTCGAGGTGGGGGTGGAGGTCGTCGAGCTCGTCGATGTCTTCGTTGCCACCGTCTTTCCGCAACCGGCCAGCGCGCAACAGATCGTCGCGACCACTGCGACTACGGCGGCGGAACTTCTCGTCATCACTTCCCCTTGACACGGCGGATGGACCGCGACGTGCGGTGCCACCGTAGCTCCCGCCCCAGGTGAAGACGTTCACGGCGTTCGCGGGCGCTCGACCACGAGGGTGGGTGAGCTCGCCTGCTTCTTGTTTCCGCCTCGACCGCGCCGTGTGCGGCTTCCTGGTCGTTCGCCCCGGAGACACAGCTCCTTGCGCTTGCTCGGTCCTCTCAGGCCGAACCGGTGTGCCTGGCGAGCGCCGCCAGGTGATTCTTCAAGCCGATCCCGTAGGACGTCGGTCTCCCGGCGTAGCTCGTGATGAGGGCCGGGCCGTTGCTGCAGGACCAGTTGGACGGCGGTCCGGTGGAGTCCCACGTCCAACCGAAGTACGAGATGCCATGGCGGTCGGCCCAGGGCATGTAGCGATCGATGTAGCTGTCGGTGCAGCCGTTCTCGCCCAGCTCTCCCGTCACGACGGGGACCTTCTTGGCGAGCGGAGCGATCGTCGAGGCCCAGCAGGCGGCGTTGTTGCAGCCGGAGAAGTTGTAGGTGTGGAAGCTGACGACGAGCTGGTGGTCGGGATCGGTCGGGACGTACTTGAGCCAGCGCGACTCGTCGCTCGACCAGGCGAGCCCGCCCAGCATGAGGGGTTGGGTGGCGCCGGTCGAGCGCACGGCATCCACGAGCGACTGCATCCCGGCCGTCTTGTAGGTGACCGGCGGTCCGTTGGCTGAATAGGTGACCGAGCAGCCGTTTCGCCAGCAGGGCCACGAGGAGATGTACGGCTCGTTGAACAAGTCGAAGATCAGGCCGTGGTTGGCCTTGAACGTCTCGGCGACCGACTTCCAGAATGCGGGCGCATGATCGGCATCTGCCATGGGCCACTGGCTGTTCGCCACGTGGTTGCCGGGCGCCGCCCAGTGCAGGTCGAGGATGACGATCAGACCGTAGGACTGCAGCGTGCTCACGTACCGCTTGATGGCCAGCTGATAACGCTCGCCGCTCACCGACGGCTTGATGCCATTGATCCCGAGCCAACAGTCCTCATTGAGGGGCACCCGAACTGCATCGATCTTCCAGGAGACCATCGCCTTCACGGCGGCGGCGTTCACGGGTCCGTCGAAGACCGCGGAGCCTCCGACGCACATGTACTCGGCCCCTGAGCGATCCACGCCCAACAGCCGGATGGAGCGTCCGGCGGCATTGACAAGGTGATTGCCCTTGACGGCGACGTACGGCATCGCCGGCTTGCGGTGGGTGGCGATCACGGCACCAGCCCGCGGCTGGCCCGAGGCGGCCATGAGCTGCCTGGCGGCCGCTACGCAGAGCACGGCGATGGCGACGGCGACTCCGCCTGCGCGCCTCCACTGGTACGTCATGCCGTTACCTCCCGCACCCCCCGGTCGGACAGTCCGCAGCTTTCTACTCGATCCGTCTTAGTCAAGGTGGCTGTCGTTGGCGATCACAGAAACGAGCAGACGATGACGACGTCCACGGTGGCATCGGCACGTACCCGCGCCTGAACCGGCCCGCACAACGGCTCCGAGCTGGTCGCGACGTAGGTTCCAGGCGGGACCTCGAGTCGCCAACGACCCTTCGAGTTGGCCACGGTCGTGAAGGTGTCACCCTGGGCGTCCTTCAGGGTCACCTCGCCCCTCAACGGAAACCGACCAGCGGACAACGCTCCGCCCTCGCCCACGAGCCTTCCGCTGACAGTGCCCACCGGGCCAAGACCGCCTCCGTTCACCCCGGAAACCACCGCCACGCCGACGGCGATGGCAATGAGCACAGTCGCTGTCACTGAGGAGAAGCCACGCACGAGACAACGGTAGTGGGGCTGGCGCTGCGAAGAGGATGCCGTGGGTGCCGCCCACCGTGCCATCCCAACTGTTGCCCCCCGGATACAAGGGAGCAACGGAGTGCCAGGTAATCGGCGGCGAACGGAGGCGGAAGCTACTCGGCCGTCCTGTCCAGGTCGGGGAGGGTCCTCTGGGCGGGGTTCAGCGTCCCCGTTCGCGCCTATGCCCTTGTCGTCACCGCCTCAGTCCTGACGCATCTCTTCGAATCGAACGACGGGGGTGCGACATGGCGCCGCGTCGTGGTCAAGAGGTGACTCAGGAGATGATTGGCGGTCGGTGAGTCGTCCGTCATGACACCACGCCAGCTGGTGGCGAGCAGGCTCAGTCGGGAACAGGCGCTGGCGATCCGGGAGATAATGATGCATCCCGAAGACCAGCAACAACCTATGACACGCCTTCCCTGTCGACCCCGAGCATCTCGTGTCCCGACCTGAGAGCGACGCAGCCGCCCGCGCGGCTCTCGATGGCTTTCCCGGTGGCTATGTCCTGATGCGAGCCATCCGCCGGAAGGGCGAGATCGTGGACTGGGAGCTCCGCGATGCGAATGGCTTCGCCGACGGTGGGGAACTGGCCCTTGCGGGCCTGCGGGGACAACGGCTCTCTCGCAACCAAGCGCTCTCCGAATCGAGTTTCAGAGAGCTCAACTGTGACGCCCTGCGGACCGGGCGGCGCATCCAAGCAGACGTCTTTATCCCGACGCCGACGCCGGCGTTGAGAACTGTCACCGTCGTGCCCTTGGGTGAAGACATGACGGCGACGTTCGTAGAGAACCTGAACCCACAGGATCGTTTCAGGATGTTGGTTGCCAGCTCGAGCGACCTCGTCGTCATCGTGAACGACAAGGCGGAACTCGTCTACGTCAACGACGCCGGACGAAGCATCCTCGGGTTTCTCCCGGACGAGAACGTGGGGCTGGACATGCTGGAGTTCGTGCACCCGGACGACCGCGAAGAAACAGCCGCGACCTTCCTCCAGCTTGTCTCAGAGCCAACCCTTCATCCAACTGTCGTTGCCAGGTTCCGAACGGCATCCGAGGAGTGGCGTTTCCTCGAAGTCAGGGCGATCAACTGCCTCGACGACCCGGCCGTCGGCGGCATCGTTTGCAACGCCCGTGACGTCACCGAACGTGTTCTGGCCGAACGACACGGCCGGGAGTCGGCCGCGTTGCTCGATGCGATCGTCGAGAGCACACAGGACTGGATCTGGTCTGTCGATATCGAGACTTACGGGCTCGTGTCGTACAACCGGAGCATGCGGGAGCACTTCGTCAAGCACGGCGGCATCGTGCTGGAGCTCGGCATGCGCCCGGAAGACATCATGCGGGATCCATCCCGTTTGACGAAGTGGGGCGAGTACTTCGGCCAAGCAAAAGAGACTGGATCGTTCTCGACCGAGTACGAAACCGAGGCGGGGGCAGCTGTTCTCCAGCTCACCATGAACGTCCTCGAACGTGACGGCAAGCCCTTCGCCATCGCGGTGGTGGGCAAGGAGATAACCGAACGGAAACAGGCGGAGCAGAAGATAAGCGAGACATTGAGCCTGCTCGACACCCTGCAATCGAGCGCTCCAGTCGGCTTTGCCTTCTTGGATCGCGACTTTCGCTTCGCTCGCGTCAATGAGAAGGCCGCCGCCATCAACGGTCTCTCCATAGAGGACCACATCGGGCGCACGTTGGCCGACATCAACCCGCAGGCCTGGTCGCAGATCGAGCCTTCCTACCGGAAGGTCATGTCCGAGGGCGATCCGCTCGTCAACCTCGAAGTGACGAGCGGGAGCGCCAAGGACCCGCGAGAAGCGCACACCTGGCTCGAGAGCTACTACCCGGTGCGCGTGGCCGGGGAGATCATCGGGATCGGCGAGGTCTTCGTCGACATAACAGAGCGCAAGGAGGCGGAGCGGGCTCAGCAAGCACTCGCCGCCTCACTCGAGGCGAGCGAGGCACGCTTCCGGGCGCTTGCGGACACGGCCCCCATTGGCATCTTCGAGGTCTCGCCGGGTGGCGCGCTCACCTATGCCAACCCGAAAATTGGGAAGATCACGGGCAGGGACGCCTGGTCGCTCGGCGGCAGGGGGTGGATCGACGCTGTCCACCCCGAGGACAGGGAGATTCTCACCTCGCTTTTCGAAAACGTCCGCCCCGAGGCGGCGGTGACGACTGCGCTCAGGATCCAGCATCCGAGCGGTGAGCTCCGGCACGTGAGACTGCAGGCCGCTCCGAAGGGCGAAGATCCCGAAAGTGGCTACGTGATCACGATCGAAGACGTCACCGAGGAGGCGAAGGCACATGAGGAGCTCGTCCACCAGGCCTTCTACGACACTCTCACAGGCCTCCCGAACCGGGCGCTCTTCCTCGACCGGCTGAACCAGGAGCTCGCCCGCCGGCGGCGCAGCGGCTCCAGCATCGCCGTGTTCTTCCTGGACCTCGACAGGTTCAAGGACGTGAACGACAACCTGGGCCACGAGGCGGGCGACGCCGTGCTCAAGGAGGTCGGCGTCAGGTTCATCGGCGCGGTCCGGGCCGGCGAGACGGTTGCTCGCTTCGGCGGCGACGAGTTCGCCTTCATCATCAGGCACGTGCGCGATTCCCACAATGCCGTCACGGTGGCGGATCGAGTGCTCTCCGTGCTCGAGACGCCCATCCGATACGACGACCACGAGCTCGTCGTGACGGGCAGCATCGGTATCGTCATCCCCGCCGCCCGCTCCAACGCTGAGACCGTCCTGCGCGACGCAGATGCCGCCATGTACAAGGCGAAATCGGCGGGGAGGAACCGCTCGGAGTTCTTTGACGAGGAGATCCGCCGTCGCCTGGTCGCCCGCTTCGAAATGGAGACAGAGCTCCGCCAGGCCCTGGCGCACGGGGAATTCGAGGTGCACTACCAGCCGGAGGTAGCCCGTGAGGGCCAGCCGGTCGGCGCCGAAGCGCTCATCCGCTGGAACCATCCGACGCGGGGACTGGTCCTTCCCTTGGACTTCATCCCCCTTGCAGAGGATCTGGGCCTCATCAAGTCGATCGGCGCATGGGTTTTCGAGGCCGCCGTCGCGCAGCTGTCGTCCTGGGATGCGCAGGAGGACGGGCCTCGTCTCGGAGTGCTCTCCATCAACATCTCTTCCAATCAGCTCGAGGATCCCGACACCCCGGAGGTGATCCGGGCAGTCATCGAGCGTTACGGAATCGCTCCGAGCCGTCTCGCCCTCGAGGTGACCGAGTCGGTCCTCATGGCGGACAGCCCGTCCACCCGAACGTCGCTGCAGTGCTTCAAGGACATGGGCCTCGGAGTGGCGATCGATGACTTCGGCACGGGGTACTCCTCCCTCGCCTACCTCCACACGCTGCCGGTCACAACCCTGAAGATCGACCGCTCCTTCATCGAGCGTCTCGAGGGACCGGTCGACTCCGCCGAGATCGTGAAGGCGATCGTCGACCTGGGCCATGCCATGGGCCTGCGCGTGATAGCCGAAGGGGTGAGCAACGACCACCTGCACGCGCTCGTGTCGACGCTGGGCTGTGACGTGGCCCAGGGCTTCTTCTGGGCGGCGCCGCTGCCAGTCCGCCAGTTCGAACACTGGTGGGGAGAGGCTGAGCGAGGACTCGCTCCCCCGCCTCACGAGCCCTGAAAGCGAAAAGCGCCCCAACATCTCAGCCAGGCGGCCCATCTCCCCGAAGCCAACACAGATCCCTGCTCAGAGACGGTGAAAGTGGCGAGTCGGCCTATAGGCGGGG
>Ga0187879_10000129_pt1 | contig 55559 bp, 44 predicted proteins | sample June2016WEW_19_1_FD_132423 | JGI IMG/M metagenome (GOLD analysis project Ga0187879, IMG submission 132423) | Peatland microbial communities from SPRUCE experiment site at the Marcell Experimental Forest, Minnesota, USA - June2016WEW_19_10 | ecosystem: Environmental > Terrestrial > Soil >... | reverse complement strand
TGATTCACCGACTTGGGTTCTGAACCTGCTTGCTATCTTACTCAGCGCGTTCAGTACGTCTTCCTTTTTTGTCGCCTGCACCTGCTCCTCAGCGAGAACGTCTCCGGTGCGACAATCCTTTGCGCGTAGCCCCAACACATACTGGTTTCCGAGAGTTGCAATCGAACCGTCTAGGACGGCGGCACTTGCGGTTCGTTCGCAGATTTCCCGAGCGACCTCGGGGGTCAGTCGTGCATCGGAGGGCTGGCCCATTAGCCGCAGAGCCTGCTGGATGCGCTCCTCTGAGATAAGGCTCAGGAAAGGTGACTGCTCAAGCTGCACGGCCATGCCTCGCCTCAGCGTTCCGTCAAACACGGGGTCGCCCGTCGTATTTGTAAAGTCCGCAAGGATAATCGTGTCCTTGTCGGTGAGCTTCGGTGTGCGGTGAAAATAGAAGTAACTACCGACTGATAACGCCAGTACAGCCACGACAGCAGGAACAATCGTCTTCCAGCGTAATCCGATGTCAGTTGCGGCTCCGGCCTTCGCACTTACCATTACCCGCGCCGAATCCGTGTCCCGCTTCAATCGGTGCACGTCGGTACGAATGTCCGAAGCATGCTGGTAGCGCAGATTTCGCTCTTTCTCCAGACACTTATTGATGATCTCTTCCAGCTTTGGCGGGGTGTCAGGGTTGATCCGAACTGGGGGTACAGGTGCGCGGTTCAGGATCGAATCAAACATCGCGCCCGTCGTCTCGCCCCGCAATGGCAGCGTTCCGGTACACATCTCGTACAGCACCGCCCCAAATGAGAACAAGTCCGTCCTCGCGTCTAGTTCCTTCCCTCGCACTTGTTCGGGGGACATATAGGCGACGGTTCCCAGAGCACTGCCCGGACTCGTCAGATGTTGCTCTGATTCGATGGTCGGGGCGCTCAGGGCAACGCTTTCTGGCTTCAGGGTGACTTTCGCCAGCCCGAAATCGAGAATCTTCGCCTGACCTCTGTTCGTCACGAAGATGTTCGCGGGCTTGATGTCACGGTGGACGATCCCCTTCGAGTGTGCAGCGTCCAGTGCATCGGCGATCTGGATACCCAGATCGAGCACCGTTTCGATCTCCAGCGGCTTGCCAGCGATCCGGTGCCGGAGCGTCTGCCCCTCCAGCAATTCCATTGCGATGAAGGTTCGCCCATCCGACTCATCAATTTCGTAAATTGTGCAGATGTTCGGATGGTTCAGAGAGGACGCAGCCTTTGCTTCCCGCTGGAAGCGGCTGAGAGCCTGTGTGTCGTTGGCGAGTTCATCTGGAAGGAACTTCAGCGCTACGTGGCGACCGAGCTTTAGGTCTTCCGCCTCATACACGACACCCATACCCCCGCCACCGATCCTGCTCAGTATGCGGTAATGGGAAACCGTCTGCCCCACGGGTTGGGAGGGCGTGGCCACTGCGTAGACATGTTAGGTGGGGCCAAGGGGAAGGTCAACGTTCGGTGGGAATGAGGACTGAGGTTATAATCCGGGCGGATTAGCGCGTGCCCAGACCGACAGGAGGCATCATGAAGACCCCACTTCGCGTACTCGTCGTCGTTGTCCTGCTGCGGGCTGCACTACCAGCACCTGCGCAGCAACAGCCATTGCCGTCCAAGACCATCCCCGACTCGATCAACTACATCTGGAAGATGGTGGAGAGCGACTTTACCTCCCTTGCCGAGGCTATGCCCGAAGAGAAATGGAGCTTCAAGCCTACGCAAGGCGCGTTCACCGATGCACGTACTTTCGCCGAGCAGGTGAAGCACGTCGGCTGTGCGAACGAAGCATGGGCAAAGAAGTTGCGCGGGGAGACACCGCCAGATCACTGCGACACTGGAGGGCCAAGCCCAGCAAAGACGAAAGCTGAAATTCTGGAGTACCTGCACGAATCATTCGTCATGATGGACGGCGAGATCGCCAAGAGCAAGCTAGATAATCTAATGGCTCCCATGAAAGGCCCATACGCAGGTGACAATCGGCTTGAAGTGCTGAACTCGGCGTTGTGGCACATTTCAGATCACTACGGCCAACTGGTTGAATACCTCCGAATGAACGGTATCGTTCCGCCAGCGAGCCGTTAGGTCGAACGACAGAGTGGGACGATCTACCGCTCTTGGTGAGTCACGGCATTGGAGTCCCATTTTGCAGTGGCTCCCTCCGGCCACGACCCGTGGAGGAAGAAATCCGCCGCAGCGAAAATCAGGTCGGAGCGTTCAGCCCACGAAATGTGTCCCACACCGGGAAGCTCTAGTAGCCGGGCGTTGGGCAGTTCATGAACCCACTCTTGGGCGGCTGATTCTGGAATCCAGTCCTTTGTCCCGTAAATGACAAGCACAGGACTTTTTAAGAGGCTCAAGCGAGGACGCCAGTCCCAATCTCCGAGCGAACGGTCAATCGCATTCCAGTTCTTGTAGACATTATCAGGCTGTTCGTTTTCGAGTTCGCAATGTGTGTGGTATTTCGGCGCGGCAGCGGGATCACCAAAATACGCGGGGTTGTAAACCCTGTCAGCTTCTCGACAGAACTGCACTGGATCGACTTTGTTCAGACCAGCGTTCCGCATCTTTTCCAACCGATTGACCGCCGCCTTGTCTAGTCGGCTGGTCAAAACCTGCTCTGCTTGCGTGAAAAGCTCGCGCCGAGGAGGAATGGGATCAACCTGAATCAGTCGCTGGACGTGTTCGACATGCTCAAATGCATAGAGCGCGACAACGCCACCCAGATATGAGCAGCCCAGTAACGAGACATGCTCGACGTGGAAATGCTGCCGTACAGCTTCCAGATCGCGCACTTCGTAACCCACGCCGATGTGGGACAAGTCTTTAACCGGATCGGAGTGGCCTCGGCCACGTTGGTCGTACAGAACCAATCTGCGATTTTTGCCGAGAGGCGAGAAGTCCGTGACCAGTGACGAATATCCACCCGGCACGATCAATGTTTCTGATCCAGTTCCGATTACCCTGTATGCGAGACGGGTGCCGTCTTCCATCGACAAGAAACCTTCGGTCACATCGGCTACCGTCTCTCTGACTGGAGACTGCTGCCCTTGCAATGGACAGACGCACGCGAACAGAAGACAAATCACTACGCACGCGGTTGTTCTCATCTCTGGACCTCCACCCCGAAAGTCTCGATTCGATTCGCGGTGCCGAGTAGGTCACAACTAGCAGCAATCGCAGGTCTTCCCGCGCATGGCTTCTCGACCCTCCCAAACGATGAGAGGCAGAATCGCCAAAGCCGCAGTCGGGTCTGCCCATTTCACATGCCAGATGGCGTTAATCGCCAGCCCCGCCAAGGCAATCAATGAAAGGTAAGCACACAGCACCGACTGGGCGGCGTCCGCCCTCAACGCAGCACTGCCTATAGCTCCTGACAGCCGCCGCTTCTCTCTCGCTAGCCATGGCATGATGACGGCTGCTGCAACCAGAATGGCTATTCCAAGAAATGTTGGTTTGGGTTCGCTATACCCCAGTAGACTCGTGATCGAAGTGACGGCAACAAAGGCAGCCAGCGCAAACAACAAGGCTCCCGCGACACGGGCAGCCCGCCTTTCCACTTCCTCGTGTGCAGCACTTGCACGAAATCTCCACAGCACCACCACCGCTGAGAGAAGTTCGATGGCGCTGTCTCCACCGAAGGCAAGCAGAGCGGGACTCCGTGCCCGCCACGCTGCGAAGAGGGACACCACAGCCTCCACACTCATCCATGCGATTGTGACGGTCTGCACCCGTTGGATTCGTCGGATCGCATCTGAAGAAACTACTTGCAGCACGGAAGCCATTCAGGTGAGTATTATCGCACCCCTGAATCTCCCAATCCGAGGCTGTCGAGTAGATGGTCATGATCAAACTTGTTTATAGCATCACCAAAAAGGCGGGCATGACAGATGAGGAATTTCTTTCGCTACTGGAAGAATATAAGGATGGAAATTGGAGTCACCTTGATTGTTCGCGAGTAATCGTCTCGACACCTTCGTAACGTTGCCACTGCTATACGAGTCAGTTCTAATCGCACATACCCCAAGAGGAGACCTATGAAAAGAATCGCAATTCTTGCCTTGCTCAGCGCATCTTTCGGCTACGCCCGCGACCACCAATCCCCGCAATCCGGCACGCTGCTACAGATGGACTCCGTGCAATGCGGCACCGACCAGAAAAGCGACAAGAGTCTAGCCGGAGAAATCATCGGCACCGACAATGCTCACCAGAAAATGCACACCCTGCTCTGTCAGGAATATCTCTTGCAGACCGACCGCATGACCTACCGCATTCGCCCCAAGGATGACAAGCATCCCGCCCTCCTGCCTGTGGGAGAAAAAGCCCAGTTCCACATCGAGAAGGATCACATGAAACTGCGCGTCGAAGACCTCGATGACAAAGAGCGTGAGTACGTAGTTATCTCCACGACTCCTCGTGGCGTAGCACAAACCGCCGACAGCCACAAATAGTCAGCGGCAGGATGGTGGGCGCTCGTTTCGAGAAATTGTGCGCCAGCAGTGGAATTTCAGTCCCCCTAACACAATCCGCGAGGTGGAGGACTATCGGGTTGAACTCTCGCAGGTCACGATTCTTGAATTGGTCATTGTGCCTGACATCAGTCGGGGAGCGGCTCGCGCCTCGCTCAAGAGTCTGCGCCTGTCTTGACCCGTTGTGGCTCGATGGTCACTCCGAATACCCGCAGAGCACTGAATCGGCAAGTTCCAACTTCCAGCCCTATCCTATTCTGGAGACGCTTTTTCCCCCGTCGTCACAAACATCCCAAGGACTTGCTCGTTCAGCATCTCGGCGAGCTTCTTGGCGTCCTCGACCTGCGTACCTCGAAGCAGGTCAAATCCAAACAATACCTCCCTCAGCACCGGAATGGTGTCGCGGTAAAGGTGTACGGCAAGGAATGGCTTTCCATCTTTCGCTTGCTGAACTGTGAAACGGCAGGCGCTACGGTCGGTTTTTTCCGCCATATCGCGCAGTATAGAACGGAACTCGCGAGCGATTGACAACAGTTGTCAGAGTGATCCACCTTGACAAATCTTGACACTCCGCTCTGCAACGGGTACCACACGACACCCTCTCCAAGCGCGGCCAGCGCAAACGATTCCTTTTTGGATTCTTAGGTTTGAAGTGGGATGGAACTATAGTCACTTGGCCGTAAGACTGGACATTTAAGTGCAGCCCGGCAATAGGTGTAGTAGCTGCGTCGGGCCGGGGAGGCCAGACAAAATGCAGAGACAGAAGGGCTTTTCGCTGATCGAGTTACTGATTGTGGTGGCGATCATCCTGATTATCGCGGCGATTGCTATCCCCAACCTACTGCGTGCGCGTATTGCGGCGAATGAGTCGTCCGCAGTGGCGTCGGTTCGCACCATCAACACAGCAATGATTTCTTACAACTCCGACTACCCGACAGTAGGCTTTGCGGCCAACCTGACCGCTCTGACGGGCACCTGCACCGGCACCGTCGTTCCCAGTTCGGGTGCGGCTTGCTTGATCGATACGACGCTGGCATCGGGCGCAAAGAGCGGCTATACCTTCAGTGTGCAGGGCACGTCCGGTGGTTACGCCGTGTGGGCAAACCCGCAGCACGTGAACACTACGGGCGTGCGAGCCTTCTGCTCAGTCGCGGATGCTGTCATACGCACCAACACCGCTGGAATCAGCACCTGTGTTGGAAGCGAGACCCCGTTGCAGTAGGTTTGGATTCGGCAATCCTACTCGCATTGAGTTCGCTTTGGCTGCGGCACTAGAGCGGCGGGCGTGGCGGCCCGCTCCGAGTTGACCTCCCCGCCTTTCTGTTGGATATTGTGACGGATGGACGCTGAACAGACTATTGCTGAAATCGAGCGTCTGGAGCGCATCTTCGCGGTGCCTGACACGAGACCGCTGAGCGCGAGCGACCTCTCGGCTGTGAATCGCAGGCACGACGATATGCTCGCGCACAGCCCTTGGTTTCGGCTTTGGCAGCGGTACGGCATCTGCTGCCGAGACGAGTCCCCAGTGCTCAGACTAGGGGAATCGGAGAGCTAGACCTCCCGCACAAATTCATCCACACATCCGGTTGATGTCACGATTCTCAAGGACAGGTTTGGGGAAGCCTCGCTTGGTGACATTCAGCATGGCACGACCTACGCATTCGGTCGTCGTTACGTAATTCGGGAAAAGCATCTTCAAGAACGGATAGAGAGGTTTCATCAAAGCGTAAGCCGCCCCATACCATCTGGTCTTTGTGCGAATTCCATGAAGCGGCTGAATGTACGCAGGGCGAAACAGGAACACAGCCTTGAACGGCATCTGCAATAGCGCGTTTTCCGTTCTGCCCTTTACCCGCGCCCACATGCTTCGCCCGCGCTCCGTGCTGTCGGTTCCTGCCCCAGACACGTAGATGAAGGTCATTGTCGGGTTGAGTTTCGCTAAGGTTTTAGCTACCGAGACCGTCAGATCGTATGTCACGCGCCGATACGTCTCCTCCTTCATCCCTACTGACGAGACGCCGAGGCAGAAGAAACATGCGTTGTAGCCTGAGAGCCTGTCCTCAATCGCCGCGAGATCAGAAACATCTTGGTGTACGATTTCTCGCAGTTTGTCATACTGCGGCAGGCTGGCGTTGCGGACAACCGCGAGGACGCTCTCGACCTCAGGGTCGAGCAGACACTCGCGCAGGACGCCCTGCCCGACCATGCCCGTCGCTCCGAAGAGAACCACTTTCACTTGATCGTCTCCTATTTCTCACGAAGGCTGCCTACCAGATCGAGTAAAGTGCGTAGAATAGGACGGCACCGTCCAATCTGCCATCTTCCGTTCGTAAGAACCTGAACTGTCGCTTTCGGAGAAATGATGACCCGACATTGTATCGCCCTTGCAGTTCTCTCGCTCCTAACGATCTTCAGTTACGCGCAACCCTCTCTGCCCTCCAGCTTTCAGGCGAAAACGGTTCACAGCCCCGAAGGCGCGGACATCTTTGTGCGCTGGGGAGGAACTGGGCCTGTGGTCGTGCTCATTCATGGGTATGCCGAAAACAGCGACTCGTGGGCACCGCTGGCTGCTGACCTGATGAAAGACCACACGGTTGTTGTGCCCGACCTGCGTGGAATCGGAAGATCGTCAAAACCCACGGGTGGATACGACAAGAAGACGCAAGCGAAGGACATCCGCGCAGTAGTCACCGCACTCGGATTCGACAGAACTTTCGTGGTTGCTCACGACATCGGCAACATGGTCGCTTACGCCTACGCCGCGATGTACCCGGGCAAGGTTGAGCGTCTGGTTGTAATGGACGCGCCCATTCCCGGCATCGAGCCGTGGAACACGATTCTGCTGAATCCGGGCGTCTGGCATTTCAACTTCCATGGTCCTGACGCCGAGCGGCTGGTGGCAGGGCGGGAGCGCATCTATTTCGACCGAATCTGGAATGATTTCACGGGCGATCCGTCTGAACCTGACGAAGCCACCAGAAATTTCTTCACAGCGAGCTACGCGCAACCCGGAGGCATGCGGGCTGGCTTCGCGCAGTTCACGGCATTCTCAACCGATGCGGCAGACAACAAAGTTTTCGAGCAGGTGAAACTGACGATGCCCGTCTTGGCTGTTGGCGGGGAGAAGTCGTTCGGTACTTTGCAGGCAGTGATCATGCGCCACGTGGCGATTAACGTTCAAGAGGCGGTTGTCCCGCGCTCCGGTCACTGGCTGATGGAAGAGAGTCCGGTGTACACAGTCAAACTAGTTCGACAGTTTCTCGATTCCCCGGCAGCAGCGATTCCAGTTCGCACCACGGCGGACAAAGATGGAGGCGAAACACGGCTTACACCGGGCGAGTTCAAATTTCCGCAGCAAGGCAATCCGGGCACAGGAAGTTCAGGCGTGGGTGGGATACAAACAGTAGTGCTCAAAGGCGACCCGAATGAAACTGGCGTCTACACGATCATGGTGCGCGTGCCCGCGCACACACAGATTGCCGCGCATTCGCACCGCGATGATCGTGTGGCAACTGTCGTCTCAGGCACTTGGCGGATAGGGTACGGAGACAAGTTCGATGAATCGAAACTCAAGGCTCTCCCTCCGGGGAGCTTCTATACCGAACCGCCCGGACAAAACCACTTTGCAGAAACGGGTGGTGAACCCGTAGTAGTCCAGATCACGGGCTTTGGTCCCTCTTCACCTTAGGCGAAAATCTCATTGACCTTCTCGCGGGTCTGCTGACTCCGTGATGGTTTCAAGTACCGCATTGTGCTTTCCATGTCGGAGTGACCGAGCCACTGCTGGACTGTACGCAGATCGACACCAGCCCACAGCGACCACGTCGCGAACGTCGCACGGAACTTGTGGAGCCAGAAGTTGTCTGGATCCAGTTTCGCACGCTCGGCAACGGCTTTGAGATCATCTAGAAAGTTGAGCTTCGGGTTGCATCCGGCAGTGGGGAACACCAGACTGCAATCCTTGCTCGCTTTCGCCTTCCACGCCTTCAGACTCTTCACTAGCTTTGCCGGAACAGGAATCTCGCGTTCCTTATATGCCTTCGGCGTCCAGCCTCTGTCCGGTTTGTGGCTGACTCGAACCGTGGATGCAGCGAAGTTAACGTCCGTCCAGTACGTATACATCACTTCCTGCTCACGTTCACCCGTCATCAGGAAAAATTCATACCAGAGCCGTTCCTCCGCGTCACACTTTGCAAACAGCGTGTCGAGTTCTTCACGCTCGTAAATCTCCGGTTCCTCCTCGGTAAAGCGCGGCCAGTCGTTCTTGCCCACCAGACCGCGAATCCCGTTCGCTTTCAGGAACGACATGACATTTGCGAACTTATTCCAGCAGCTACGCGGTGCCTGCTCTTTTTCATCCCGGAGGAATGCGTGGAACTTGAGCAAATCCTTGCGGTCGATTTCCTCAAGATTGAGGCGATGGCAGGATTCAACAAAGTACGCCAGCGCCGTGCTATATGCAGCATGCGTCTTGGGTTTCTTAGTGAGCTTCGTTTCTTCTAGGTAATCGGCAACCGACGCCGCAACCGACCGGTGCCCGTTGCCGTTCTCGGGCACGATCGCCGCACCGTTATTCACGGCGTTTAACTCCGCTTCTTTGCGGAGCCTTCGGGCGCTGGCGTCCGCTGCGTCCTTGCCCACTGACAGGCGTACCCGCTTCGAGCCCTCAGACCACTCAAGATAATATGCACCTTCGGTGTGCCGTTCGGGTTTGCCGTTGACCAGCACCGCATCAGGCTTGACGCGGCCATTCGCAGACAGGACGACAGGACAGTAGCGCAGTCCCACGCTCGTGCGGATTCGTTTGGTGAGATTGACTTGGCGATTCATGGTGACCACCCCCGCTTATTTCTGTATCAGTGTAGGTATCACCAGCTTGCAAGTACTAGATAACTAAGGTAATGGCGGAGAGAGTGGGATTCTCACCTGGCGTTTTTATACGTCTCTTGTCTTCAGCAACATATCGTTAAAACAGTGCAAAATCAAGGGGTCGATGTGTTTCACCATGGGTCGAATTTTGACCATCGGAACCTTTATGGAACAAATTTCCGACGTTTATAGACACCAACCGACACCAACGAATTTCAAGCGTTTTGGCTTTCTGCAAGAGTACCCTACTCTGCTCTCGCACTCCCGTACTCCGCCAAGTTTCGGAGACACCACCGCGTCGAAAACTCTTCTGCCTAGATTTCGACACGAGACCGTTCTGTCGAGGATGCTGGAAGCTAGCAGACCGAAAAAATGGGTCAAGAAGCTTGGAGTCACGAAAGGTTATTGCGCATCGCCCTGATCGAAGGAGAAAAGAAGTAACCGCCGCCTGTGGCAGTGATCCATGTCGCATCTATTTCCACCTGCTGCAGCGACCCGTCGGCGGCCGGGATTCCGATGACACGTCGGTTCGTGCCACTGGAATCGAATCTTTGACCGAGCAGTGGATCCATCCCTCCGCTCTGGGGTTGGTCAGCAACATTAGCCCAGTGGTTGAGGAGAAACTCAAACTGGTTCTTGATCGAAGTTTGATAGCTGACAAACATGAGCCCTCGCTCGATGGCAAGTTCCTCCTGAGTTGGCGCCAGCGGATCGGACACTGGCGATCCGAACGGGATTCCGCGCCGCAAGATTAGCCGTGTCAGCGTATCGTTTTGTCCGCCGGTATCGGTTGGAAGATCCCGTGGATTTGCCTTCCGAATATGAGCCGCATGCGGACACACGAATCCCAGCAAATCGCCGGGCGACGGTGCGAAGTGGTCCCCGTTGTAGTTCATCCCAGGGACGATGGGCGCAGGAGTAGCAGCATTCTTAAACCCGAAGTTATTGTTCGCATAGTCATCCGCGGCCAAATCCAGATTGTCGGCAGTCGGAGTCCGCATGATCGGTGCTCCACTTTTCCATCGACCCACTAGAAGCGCCCCCAAACGTTCCACTCCCAATCTTCCCAACCTTGGATCGCCCGCCAGTTGGGAAACCGATTTCCAAAATGCTGGAACATCTTGCTTGAGCCGTCGCACGACAACATACGAACCGTTCTTTGCCCACGCAGGCGTCGGCACAACGGCAGGAAGCGGGTCCAGGGCATTATGTGAGTTCTGAAGTTGGTAGCCTAGGACGAATTGTCCTGGCCACACTAGGGGCTGTCCCGGCTCTCCAAAAGCAGTCGACCGTGGGTCGCTCGGATCAATCACGCGGGGTGACAGGAAGGCATCAACCGCGCTGCGTAATCGGCCGCGCGGCGCTGGCTGTGAGATACCATCTTTGAATCCGAAGTGCTCATGCCCGTGCAGGTCCGGACGCACTGCGCAACGCTGCTCGAAGACGGCGTTGAATGGCGAGGAGATCGCACCAGACGCCGAATACATGGAATCTTTGATGTCGCTTGTGATCGCATCCAGATCGCTCGGGTCGTCTGCCGCGATAATCACCACCAGATCGGCGACATTCTGAGGCCCACCTACCTTCCATTGTTTCGGATTTCCCTCTGCTGCGGGATTCGTTGAATCGCCGAGCGACGGGGAGCTTACGTGCAGGCCATTGGCGAAGGAAGTCGAGAAGCCCTGGATTTCGCTCGCGCTTGTCAGCTTCGCAAGCCCGGGAGCACTGAAGGCGATGTTGACCCAGTTTGCATTCAGGCCCGCGGGATCTCTGCCTTCGGCTCGCTTCAGGAGTTTGAAGTTGCTATTGTGAGGCGCGACCTGAGCGAGCGTCGCGATTTTCGGTACGAGTTGTTTCAACCAGGCCTTGGCCTTCACAACATCGTCGATGACGGCAAAGAGAAACATCTGGTGGTCGTTCTTGAACCCCGCCAGACTATTTCCCTGAATATCAGCCGCCTCCAAAACATCCTCAGGACGAGCCATGCTCGTAAGCAACGTGTCAGGCCCGGTCATTCGCAGCGTATTCCTTCCTCGTGGTCCAAATCTTGTTCATCGGACATATCGAAGCCCGGTCTTAAGCCCGGTTCCCACTGCGCCCGCCATTGCCGCTTGGGCGAGGTCCACACATTGCTGCGGTGGGTTTTGGATTTGTCCTTTCCCAAATGCGAGGCCCGTTAGTTTCATCGTGATGTGCTCGGCTATCTGTCCGCCGAACTGAATCGGCTGTCCATCGATGGTTATATCGCCAACGCTAAAGCCCTCGCTCACAGGCACCTCGAAGACCGCTCGCACGGTCATCCCGCCGGCGCCGCGGAGGATCTTGAAATATTGTTGGGCATCACTTCCGTTTGGCGTAACAAAACCAGCCGTGTTGATTCCGGCCATATACAGTCCAACCGGATTCTGGAGCGTGATGCTGTAGCCGTCTCGTGCCAGGGAATTGACGTGATCGCCTATGGTGGGATCACTGGCGCGGCCCGGCTGCCCGAATTTGGCGCACTGGATCAGCGTGTCGGCATCGGTGATCAACTGGCCATTCTGATCTGCTCGCAGGATAGTCGCTTGGGCGGCTATGTTGATTTCCGCGCCTAAGGTATTGTTTCGTTGGTTGAGATGCATGGCGCCGCGAGACGTATTCCACTTGTTGAGGCGGTTGTATTTGCCAGCGCTCAACAAGTCGTTAGGTTGAACCGCCGGATTGATGTATTGCTGGTATAAGGCCAGTAGCTTGGCCCGGTCGCCTTTCACCGCCGGATCTCTGGGTCCCTTGTAGTCGTGGGGGTAGCCATCTGCCAGCGCCTCCCAATACTCGGGCCCTTCGCACGTGAAGCTCACATGCGAGACCTTACCGTTCGTGCGTTCCACGAACCACTCCAAGTACTCGTCCTGTGGACGCTCTCCCGTAGCCAGAGGAGTATCGGCCTCTTTCCAAGCTCCAGGGTCATCGTTGGGGTGCTTCAACGAGATCAGACGTGGAAACCCGATCCACGTGATTTCATCTGCCGCCCGATTGTCAGGAGTATCGACCTTGGTCGGATTGTAGAACTGGGGGTTGAGTCTGCCAGAAGTTAGATCTTTGATGTTCTGATCGAAAGTATAGGAAATGTAGGTATTCCACGCTGCGCGCAGCGATGGATTGAAATCCGTCAGGCTCGCTGGCGGATCGAATGAGGCAAGCGGCATAAATCCCTCCGTTGAGAGTCAATCCGAATCCAATCTCAACACCCGTGGGGTGCTGTACAGACGTCCATCCGTTCACAAGCCAATATCTTTCAGTCGGCGATCGATGAATTCCGCCGCTTCGCCTTGCGTACTGGGCTGTGGTCCAACTGCCGCGGCCTGGGCAACGCTTATGCCAGCCCTCCTCGCAGTCAGTTCAGCAAAGCCTTTCACCCATTCCTGGGTAAGATCATCGAGCGGCTCATCCGCCGGGTCCACCGCGACTCCAGCCGCTTCTGAGACCACGGTCTGATCAAGGGGTGGCCGAGTCAGCTTTGCCGGCATATTGGCTGCTGCGCGAGGATTTGGGAGTTGGTTGAATAGATCCGCGAACGATGCTGCGCTCGTGTCCCGGTCGTTCAGTGGGCCGGCCAGGCCGAACATCTCGATCGCTGTCTTAATCACTGAGGTATGTTGAAGATTGCGATTTACGACCTTGGCCTTTGGAATCCAGGGTGAGACCACGACGGTGGAAACGCGTAACCCGAGGCGATCGAAGCCGAAGACTGGCACCGTAAACTTCGCATTGTCATCCGGATTGGGCGAATTCATGCCATCAGGATTGGGTGCCGGGCCCGGTGCGACGTGGTCAAAGAAACCGCCGTGCTCGTCGTAGGTCACAATCAGGGCAGTTTCCGCAAACAACGCTGCATTGGCTGCAAGCGCGTCATACACATCTGCGATCAGGTGTTCGGCGAACCGAACATCTTCTGGGGCATGCTGCGAGTTGGCCATTTTGGCAGGAGCCGTCTGGGTCGCCTTCTTGTTGGTAAAACGAGGAAGGACAAAGACATAGTTTGGGAGATTTCCGGCAGAGACGTCTGCGGCCCAACGATCCTCAAAGCGGCGGAAGTTGTCTGGCAACTGGCCCAGATTCTTGAACTGCAAAACCTCGTTCAGATCATGAAAGTAGGTGCACCATGTCAAGCCCTTCGCTGCTACGAGTTCGTAAATTGTTTTGGAAGTGAAATCGCGCTGAAATGCGTTGTGAACATAGCCCTCTGACGTGGCGGCGTGGATAAACATCCGGTTGGGCATGGTGGGGCCGGGGACTTCACAGAACCAGTGATCGCAGAGGCAGAATTCATTGGCCAACTGGTTGATGGCGGGTAACTGGCTTGGAGAAAACGATGCCATTACTTCGGCAACGTTGTTGCGATCGACTTGATGCGTGCGCCTGAGAAGGTCGTCTTTATAGGCTCGAACGAAACCGTTGTTCTTTACCGGATTGGCGTTCGAAGGGCCGGCAGCGCTGTTGCACAGCTGTATACAAACCGCATTAAAGGAGTGCGGAGGACCTTCTTTGTCGTGTACAGCGAAAGGAGCCGGTTGGCTCACCGTGAATTTCGGGTTACCGGACGACTGAGGCTGGGCAGGATCGAGCAGGTTCGACAGCGCAGCGTTTGCCCCCTGAAGATTCTCGATCGTCTGACCGGGTGGCGTCTCAAGGAAGCCGAAAATGTGGTCAAAGGAGCGGTTCTCAAGCATCAGGACAACTATGTGCTTTATACGGGACTGGGGGAGCGCTGATGTCACGGTAATTTCCTTCCTCGAAAGGGCTGAATCGACTCAAAAACTTGCCGGAAATTTGTTCTTCGCATATTCAAGAGCCGCAGTGATGTTGACGAGCCCGAAACCGGTGGCCAGATCTTGACCTGGCCCAGCCGCGTTGTTGAACCTGGGATGACACGTACCGAACCGCACGTCGACGCATGTTTGCGAGAGCGCTTCCTTGATCTGCGCTGGAGTGAGAGGGGTTTTGGAAGGATTTTGCGCAGACAGAAGCACAGCTGCTGCCCCTGCAACCTGGGGTGCTGCGGCCGATGTACCCGAGAACAGCGCCCACCCGTCATTGGGAGCCGTGCCGTCGCCGGGATTGCTCTGGTCGTCCCCGTGACTTTCCTCAACGTCCAGTTGGCAGCCAGGTGGGATGGGCAGCATGATGTACAGAGCCCGAGGAAGTAAACCTACTAAACCGCAGGAATCTGGGACAATCCGATTGGGGAAAAACGGGCTTTCATAGCCGCTCGCGTAGTTTGACGCCTGCAGGGCCATATTTGAACTCATATAGGTGCCACCCGCGGCAAAAACCTCGGGTACCTGAGGTTCAGTACTGAACTGCCCATTCCCGGCCGAGAAAACCACAAATATGCCAAGTTCGACCGCATCCTTAAGTTCAAGCGCGAAGGCGATGTCTTGTGGGGGCAGCGTATTCGACGCCGGCGGAAATTGCATGTCTCCGCCCCAGGAGTTGGAGATGATCTGCGGCTTCTGATCTCCTGATAACGACTTGGCTCTCATGAACCCAGCAATCGCTGCGACTAGCTCTCCCGCATCGTTCGAGGCCCGAATCGGCTGCAGTTGAGCATCGGGCGCGTTTGCAAACATATTTGCCGACTCACCCGTTCCATGTCCCACGGGATCACCCCCTTGATCGACGCCGGGAACGACCGCGATGGGAGTGGCAATCTGATAGTGATGAGCTGGGAAGAATGGATGCAAGTAAAAACCTGTGTCCACCATCGCGACGCGCACACCCTGACCTCGGAAGCCCTGTTTTTGTGCGTGGGGAGCTCCTAAGCCGAGGGCAACATCTTGGGGAACCCGCAAGTAGAAGCCCGGAACGTTCGGCGGAATGGGGCTCGGCCAAATGCCTCCGCCCTGTTGCGGTCTCGGTGTAGCGGGAGCAATCCACGCAGCCGCCGCTTGAGGCGCCCGGGGCCTCTCGAGAATAACCGCTTCAATTCCCGCAACGCTGGACTTAGGACGCGCGCACCCCAGAGCTGAAGGCTGGTTTTTCCCGGTGATATCAACGTGAGTGACGTAGCGCCGCGTTGCAGCTTCGGCATACAACAAGACTTCCTTGGTTACGACTTTGCCGCCAGTAAGTTCTTCATATGCTGCGGGTGGTCCCACTACAGCGAGACCAAGGCGGCTCTCCGCGATAATCGAAAGGCCAGCCGACTCCGCAGCTTTCTTGGCCTGGTTCGCGTCTTTCTTGGTCCCGTGGAACGGATCCGTCGTCTTCGCGAGGGTGGTCGTATCGAGCACAGATTGACCGCCCATCGAGTTTACCGACAGATAACCTTGGAGTTGAGAAGGTACCGGAGCCGGCGAATCAAATGTCAAAGGCAGCAGTGTCGTCATGGAATTCCTTCTTTCTTTCACGGTCTCTTTTCTTAACCGTCAATCGATGGTGTACGACGAATCGTTATCGAACTAACCGCGTCTGCAAGATCGGCCGGGATCGAGAGCGATACGTCCCGACCAACCCCTACGCTTACGTCTTCAGAGTTAGCTGTGGCTAATTGCCGAAAGACCTCTTGGTCACCCGTAATCAACATTCCCATTCTCATCGGGATTGTCTGGAATCCTTTTCGCTCGAACCACGTTTGAACCTTCGACCTGTCGGCGTCTGAAATAACGGCAACGATTGCCTCCGCATAGCTCATTTGCGTCTTGTACCCCTGGCCTTGGCTGGCCGTCAACCACTTGGTGCATGTGAAGGACGCCAAGCCACCTACAAGTTCTCCACGTTACCCGGTCTTCATTGGGCGATCTTTCTGAACTGAGGCCCAAAGATCCCACCGTCAGGCCTCGCAAGATTCTTCCCAAACAAATCCAGAACCGCCGATTTAAGGGAGTCCATGGAATCGATAGCTGCATTCAAGGCGCTGTCTCCGCCACCCGACCACGCCTGGTCAAGTTGACGAAGCATCTGAGTGAATAACCGATCGCACTCGGTTACCTCGTGCGGGGCGCCAGGACCATAACCGCCCATCGGAACCGGGGTCATCGTGTAGGCGTTCGGGACTCCCACGGCGTCACCCTTCCAGTCTCCGGTTTGAGTCGATGAAGCAAACTCATACTTTCGGCCGAAGTAGATCTGCCCGAATGCGTAGAAGTGAGCCAGAGTCATTTTTGTTGAGTCGGAGAACGGGAACTTCGATGCTCCCTCTCCCTGGCTCTTAATGAGATTGATCGCACTGGTTGCAGTTGTTAATCCGTCAATCTTCGTGAGGGGCGGAAAGTCGTTCTCGATCTGGTTGTCGAGGTGACTTCCATAAGGAATCTGAGAATCTAGCTCTTCGAACGCACTGAGAATCGCGCCATAGAATTCGCCGATGGTAGGAAATGTCTCTGGTTGAGCGGCAAGCGCCGAATCCAGGGGGCGTGGAACCGGGTCCTCGGGATATTCGATCTGCATGCACATTCGAACGAAGGATTCGTAATCTGCGAAGCCTAGAGCAACTTCAAAGTTCGGGTCACAAGGAAAGCGAAGGCTTGGGTCACATTTCGGGCGCACGCCGCCCGGCAGAGGACCCGGGTAAACGATCGAATCGTACCCATCAAAAATCTTTGGCTGCATCCCGGTGGCCCAAAGCAGATTGCATGCCAGCCCAAAATGGCACATCTCGTCGAGAACAATGTTATGGATCAATTTCGCAGCGTCGGATTTCTGGTCCTTGAGTGCATAGAGTCCGCACAGGTAGGGTGGCAGCGTAGAGAGTTCTAACTCCAAAGCGGCCTGTAGACACGCCTGCAACCAATCCAAGCCATGTGCCTGCAGCGGCGAGTCCATCAGCAACTTGATCTTGAGATTTCTTTCCATTCTGCGTATCCGACTCGGCCTATCTCTCGCCGGTGGCTCTCGTTATTTCATATCTCGAAGAATGATGCCCCAAATGAAGTCATTCGACAGATAGCCGTTCATCTTCGTTTTATCTATATCGCCCGTGGGGCTGTTGAGCGGATCCTTCACGGCAAAGAGGTTGAAACGGCCATTCTTGTCAAAGGACGCGTATCCATGACAGGTAATGCAGGATGATTTAGCGATCGGGACGCCAGCATTGAGCGGTTCGATGACGGAGTTTCCGAGAAGGGTGTCCTTACCATCCGCACTCACAAAACTTACCTGTGAACCCTTCAGGCAATAGTTATTCCAGATAGGATCGGTTCCTGCGTTCTCGAGCATTGCGCGTACGGGCGCTGACTTCGCACAAGCTCCATACGATTGATAGGATTGCGCATTGGGCGAAACCGCGGCCACAACCGCACCGAAACTATCGCGACAGCCTATGACGTCACACCGGCCCGGATTCATGGCGCCTTCGAAGTCGGCCCAGACCCAATTCTTGATTTGTTTTGAACTGATATGGAATGACAACAGCGCGATTTCGGTACTCACGCCGCCGTTGGTAGAGTGGGACGTGTAATAATTCTTGCGGACCACGCTGGCGTCGACGGACAGCCATTTCGCCGCATCAGATACTTTGACCCAGTCACCTTTGAATTCCACTGCGTCGGCCGGCATATCCACTTTGAAAGCGGCGGCAAGTGCCTTGGCAAGACCGGCATGCGAGTCGAGCCCATTGGATACTATGTATTGGAAAGATGCCCAATTACGCCGCACTTCTTCGCCGATGCAACCATCTTGTGGGAAACCTGAACCGGTAGCCGCCCCGTCGCCATTCGGTGCCGGGAGCCCCTGCGGCGGAAGGCACTGACCCGGTTGAAAGACAAAGGGTTTAACCCCGGATACATGCGCGCGTGCCAGCGCGCTCGGTTGAAGTACTTTCGGAGCACCGATCAGGGGCCACTGGGCCGGTGACTTTACGTAGATGTCGTCGTCGGAGGCCCAGGTTTCAAATTCGACCTTGCTCGCGGTGGGATTTCCCGCGGGCGCAGTGATTTGGGCAAATTCTTCCCATGCCACCATATCGGAATGTTGTCCCCATGGAAGAGGAATGCCTTGCGCGTTTGCCAGTCGTGAAGTACTCAGCGTCGGCAGGCTAAGAACAACCAGGAACCAAAACTGTTTCATTAGGCCTCCTCCTCAGGATCTATTCCAGAATCTATTCCAGATATTATGGGTTCAGGCCGCCGTCCATCCACGCTTTGAAAAGAGCTATTCGGTCTTGAGGCCACGGACTATCCGGTGGCATGTCGCCCGAGGATACAGCGGCGTAGACATCGCTCGCATTTTTGGGCACGCACATCCACTTCACGTCCGCCAACATTACGCTTCGGCGCGCCATGCAACTGATATCACCATCGCGAAAGAGCGGCCTAATGTCGTGGGCATAAGTCAAAACAACCGGATCATCTGTCATGTCATTGTTCTCCTTGGCGCGAAGTGCACTGTTGGAAAGGGTCGAGTGAGCGACTCCCTTATCAATTTGCGCAAATGTCCCATGAAATTGTTCGAAGCTGCCATCAGGGTTTGTGATGTTAGTGACAATAGTGTTCTTTGCGTAGTTCTCGACATGGACTACCGTGGTCTTGTCCGCTTCCTGCCAGGTTACGAGAAAGATCAGACTCACAATTTGTTCGACCCGTATGTTTACGGTTTCAATTTGTCCGCTTGAGCCATCTGGATTTAGTACTGTATAAGTCAAGGAGGTATCCGATGCGAATGACAAGATGACCCTGAAGCGTTTGAAGTCGACTAGGTACTCGTGCCCGACAGCGGGAAATGAGTCTTGCATGTTGTCCTGCCTTTCGCCTCGACTCTGTCGAACTATGTGCCTGAACGCTTCTGGAATTGGTGAAGAATCGAACTGTTTGAGTCACTCAACATAGCGCGACCTTTTGAGCAACAGCAGAGCTGAGCAAGGAGACGCCATTTTATCTGTCAATGTGTCGGACACAATTCCACGCCCGCGTCAAAGTAAGACGCCGAGAACTCAACCATCCCAGGGGAAGTCGGCGAGTAGAAGCCCCCTCGGATCAGAAGCCTGAAAGGCTTCCGACTTCCGATCGCCGAATTGGCAAACACGATAGGCTTTTGTTCTCGGCATGTCAAGCGCCTAGAGTCTTTAGATATTCACAGGCACAATGCCGGTACGCTCAAGGTGAGATCGACTAGTTAATGGAAAAATGTAGCTTCTGTGCGACGTTCAAGACCCAAGAGGGTTGCTCTAATCCAAAGATCGTGACCTAACACGCGTGCGGCACCACACTCCGGCGCTACTGCACAACTGGCACTACCGTATCTCCATGTGAAATGATTTCTTTGACATGACGGACAAGGGCGAGGGAGAGGCCAGCGGATGGTTGAGCATGCCATCGCGGGTGCGTATCTGTATCTCGTACTCCGCATTCTCGATGGAGTCTTGCTGAAATGCGTGCAGCCCTATAAAGGCCTTCGCCTCCAGATGGGTTTGGCAATTAGCGCAAAACTGGACGTTCCAGCGGCTCAACACAGCTTCCGTTCCCACGTGATACTTCTTCCCTCCGAGGTTGACGTAGGCAGAAATCAGGAAGGAACCCCTGATGGATGCCCGGTTGATGCCGGATACGCGAATCATCTTGTTGCTCGCTCCCGGCACAACCGCGGCCGCAAGCGCGATTAGTTTCTCCTCCAAGGATCCTGCACCATACGTATAGCCGAGCTGTTTCTCAATGTGGATGCAATCGATTGACGTATACGCTCTCTCCCGTCCGCCGTCGTTCTTCTTGAATGGATTGAGCGGTGAGTCCAAGGTCAACCATGTATTGGGTACCATGCCGGGCGTCGGGTTCTGACCGTCAACAGAGTTGGTCCCGGGATATTCGGGCATAACCTCTAGATGCTCTGTAAATCCGTGCCTCTTCTGCCAGAGCCAGAACAAGCGATCCACGAAACAGTGATGGAAGAAGAAAATTGGGTCGAAAGCCGCCGTGTCGTTCTCACCCATGTCCCCGTTGGCCCCTTCTATAGGTGAGAAATCTGTGAGGTTCGGTACGTCAAAACCTCCAACCGCCAAATGAATACTGTTGTGGGGACTCTCGATCGACTCGATTCTTAGGCTGCCCGTGGGGAGATCGTCATTCCAAGCATCTCTGGAGGTCGTGTTGGAAAAAACAGTGTAGTTTGGTGCGTCAAGACACTTCAGGTATTTAGCCCTTAGGTTCGTTGGCCTCGGGGTGTCATGCACGACGATCTGAGAGGTCAGCCAGTTCACTACATTCCGATTCAGGAGCTTCACATTCTCGTCGTAGTTGGGATAGTTCTTGTTATGCCGTTCCGTCTTATCTTTGTCCGGGCCTTGGACGATTCCCGACAACGGGTAGCGTACTGTTTCATAGCCAGCGGGCTTTCCGTAGTCGGCTCCCTGGGGATCGGGGCTGACATGGTCTACGATTTCTTTATTGAATACGAAGGAACGAAGCGGGTTGGGGACTGTCATGCCATCCAGCACGAAGTCTTTTTGAGTGAGGGCCCAGGGAATCCCGTTCGCAAGCGAGTCGTCGCTGGTCTCATCCCAAAAGGGCAGCATCACGTTCTCGCAGCCGGGGATGCTTTGCAACGCCTCTTCCAGCTTCACAAGATAGACACGGTGCCACGTGGGAAAAAGGACGTTACCGTGGTTGCAATAGCCTCCCCAATAGTTCGGACTTCCCCATCCGGCTCCGCGGAATGGCTCGCCATGAAAGCCGGCTAACCGGAAAAAGGATTTTGGGTTGTCCGGTGGAAGCTCCTTAATTCCCTTCCAGGCCCGCACTACATCTTCCAAGGGTTTCTTGTCACCTTTCGCGTAGTCGTTCTGTAACTCCTGGATCGACCTGCGAATTCCAATCCTGTTGTTTGTCTTCATGAGCGGATTCTAACTCCTCGGGGTTTTGTCTATCGCGGTCTCCCGTGGTCTGGCCTGACTGGGACCGAATCCTACCACAAAGTAGCGCTGGATGAACGGCGCGCCAGGCCAGCCAAAGCTTCGCTGCCGTGTTTCCACTTGCTTTCGCGTCGGCTCGAAGTTCCGCCGCATGCGATCAACACCAACTGCATAACGTCAATGAGCGAGAACGACTTCGAGTGTTTGGCGACAACCGGGCGTAAACACGCCTGGAAAAATGTCTCCGAACTCTGGATGCCGTGACGTCCAACTTCCGCGAAGCCGACTCCTGGCCGCGGCGTCGTCGGGAGTCCGTCCCTTGGGGGATGACTCCCGCTTGCCCGTCAACGGAGCCAGAAAGGTCTTTCACCCTTTCCCAAGCTACCCAAGCCGGAACCGGTATGATAATGTTCTGCAGGTCGGAGGTCTCGAGAAGATGCGCTGCGCCTGCCTCCTCATTTTGATCGTCCTCGGCACTCTTGCCGGCGCAGCAGAGAGTCCTCCCGTTACGCGAGACCCCCAGATTGAAGTCCTTACTATCCCAGGAAACTGAAGCGCGAGGAAATGCAGGACCACTGGAGTTTGCCAAGGTCGGCGAGTTGAATAGGTACAAGCGCATTCTGTGTTAATGACATCGAGTAAGCGTACCGTGTTACCGTCAGACTAGAACACTTAGCATTAATTGCCACTGAGAGGAGAGAGCCGTGCCAATGGATCTTTCGGACGCCAGCGATTTCGAGGCCATACAAATTGACGATCAACTGATTCTCACCGCTAGCCGCAACTCGGGCGAGCCAGGAGATATTCTTTTCTTCGAGGAGCGGCCATCGCTAGCCGAAGAGCCGGAATTCTCGCTTCTGCTGGATCGAATACCTGTTGCGCCCCACGCTCCTCCTTCTGGCATGTATGCCTTCAAAGGTGCGATTACGAAGGGGGAGGTTCCATATGTTCGCATCTTTGCGAAGGAGGGCTCACACGAAATTCCGGTCCAGCAAAGACGTGGCGGAGTGGGACAGACCGGCCTGACATTTTCGCTGCCGGTGCTTGACCGCTCTTCGTCCTTGACGAAAGCCGTAGACGCAATGAAGGAGAACAATGCCCGGGCGATTGTGGCGGGCGCCTCACCCAATGACTTCCGGTTGCTAATGAACTATGACATCGCGAGGGCATTCGAAAACAAATCTACGTTGGAAGATATCCAAAGCCGGGGCCACATCGTGTCAGTTTGGCCTGAAGAAATCCCTTTAGTACGAACCCGACTGTTTTCGATGGTTCGACCTCGGAAGGAACGGGTCATGGCTATCACTAGCCTGTTTGAAACCATCGGCAACGGCGTGGCAAACGCGGCTCGGATTTGCCGGTGCACCAGCATGGAGCGCAACCATACGGTGTTCGACCTGACTCCTTCTCTCGACGGGACACCGTGCGTCAGACCAATTGCCGGTCACGGGACCTACCAATGCTTCTAACCTCAGTCGAGTGAGGAACGATGGATAAAATCACGGGTGTACTCAATGCGCTGCAGAGTATCTATGGCAAGGGCTTCGTTCTGGCCGGCTTTCTTCCAGTCTGCCTTCTTCTGAGCGGCTCATGGTTTCTGGGTTGTTGCCTTTCGCCGGAAGTCGTCGACTTCTCCGAGTATCTCCTCAGCGTCAAGCTATTCCAACAATTCACGATTGGCATACTGACGCTCTTTCTCCTCTCGATTGTGAGTTTTGTTTTCTGGCAATTGAATTCCTGGTTCCGGCAAGTTCTCGAAGGCAGAGTGCTCCCGCGCTTCGCCCAGGATTGGCTTTCAGTCGTGGAAAGGAAGAACTGCCAATCACTGGAGCAGGAGATCCAGACTTTTAAAAACGAAGTGGTTTCTTTCCGCAGCGCAAACGCGCAGTGGGAGGCACAATTGCTTGCCAGTTCAACCGGAACCGGCACGGTTATTCATGACATACATTTGAGCCATATGTTTGACCGATTGGCGAAGCGAGCGGAAGGCTGGCGCGCCGTACCCTACCAGACATTTGAGGATTTCTATAGAGTGCTTTCCGCGGAATTGGTTCTCACGTCAGATAAAGTGGCGGGACTCGCGGAAATGCGGGAAAAACTGTGGACTTCGTTGATCCCGGCTGGGCTCGGTATGGCTGAGCGCGAATTGTTTCGTCGGGTAGCCCAGCGCACCTCCAACTATCCTAAGGATCAAATGAGCATCGGACCGTCGCGTCTGGCAAATGTGCAGGAGGCGCAGCGAGATTATTTGGCGCAGAGTTACGGGGTTGACGTAGCGGTGTTTTGGTCTAGCCTACAAAAGATTGCTACAGCTGATGAGAAGTTCGCAGCGCTTTTGGACAACTCCAAGACACGCCTGGACTTTTCGGTCGCGCTAGCTGCTGTTGCCGCAATTTTCACCCTCGGGTGGATCTCTATCTACGGCATTCTGGGCTCCTCGACGCTCCTCTACACAGCAATGTCGCTTGCCGCAGCGTTCGTCACCGTTGTCGCCCGACAACTTGTTTTGCTCAATTACCAATCGTTTGCCGAGACCGTTCGTACCACGGTGGAGCTATTTCGATTCGACTTGCTCAAGTCGATGCACGTCGTGCTCCCGCAGGATAGCGCAGCCGAAGAGGTCACATGGACCGCTTTGGCAGAGCGCCTGCAGATTGGCAATAAAACCAAGTTGACATACGCGCCGGAGGTCCCAGCCAATCATGCGTAAGTACCTTCTGGCCGCCGGCATATTCCTAATCCCCTTTGTCATCGGCTTATACTTTGTGGCGACTTCCAGCCATACACCCCGCGAATATCGCAACTCGTGGAAGACTGCTCGTCCAATGGGTCTTAATCATCAGAGCCAGGCAGAGGACCTCCATATCATTCCCGGTCTAGATGCGGCCCTGCGTTTGTTAGTCAACGACCAGCGGCTCCAGGGTAATCACCTTTACGGCGCGGCGCGTAAACCGGGTGACGTGGTATCAGACGCAGACCTCGCAGAACGCCCCGATCTTTCGGGTTCGGCAAAGGGGGCACAGGTGTACTTTTACGTGGTCAAAGAGGATACGACCCCCATCGGTGGTTGGACCGAAAACGCATTTGTTATCGCCTGCTTTTTAAAGGCTTCCAACAAGCCCACAACACTAACGGGGACATCCTGTATACACACCCCGATTCGCATCGTTGCCATTCATAAGTCGCGCACCAGTAGTGAAGCTTCGTGGCTTGCTCTCGAGATCCCAGAGAAACTTCGCTGCACGTTCGCCGAATTCGCGCTCGCAGACAAGCGCATTCTTTACCAGGTTAACGTCTCGAAATAATAATCGAAGTAATAAAGAATTAGGGGGCCGCTCTGAGCTAAGGAAGCCATTGCCCGCTTTACCGGCTGGCGATGATGTGACCGTAGAGATTCGGGTGCGTGCTGAACCCCGGCCTTGTGCAAAGATCAGCTGCTGATTGCAGAAGCGAACACTTGGCCCTACTGTTCATGAACTGAAGATTTGGGAAGGCCCAGCGGATCGGATCCTGATGATCGAGCACCTCCAGCGAGAGAGGCCGATTCGGAACGTGATCACGCGCCTTCGTACCAAGTCCGGCGAAATCAAGCTGACGGCTTACTCAGCGGACCGAATCCAGTTCGACGGCCAATCGTGCATCCTTGCGGTATCAGAAGACTTGCCTGACTACGACCAGCGGAAAGTGAACTGAAGGCACCGAAGTAGAACGGGGTAAATCGATGACCTGACCAGCAATTCGACGAGAGAAAATACTATTTTCCTAAGACCTCACCAAACACTTCGGAAGAAACTGATCTTGGAAACGCGTCAGCTAGAATTGTCCGCCATCCTCCAAATAGATGTGCAGTCCTACGTTTTTTTGTGGAATCTTGGGACGACGAAAGTGTTGATCAAATGGGACACTTCGCGGGGCGCTCGCATGATGATGAAAACGCTGTGGTTGAAATGTAACATTGGGTCTGGAACCGTCCCGCGGAGGGAGATGAATGGCTGAACTGAAAAGGGGGCTCCGCCTTTCTGGGTCGACCGTCAAATCTTGGTTCCAATACAGATGCGACCGCAAGACGCGATACGAGACACTCTCTCCGGACGAACGCGCCGCTATACCCGTTCTCCAGAAACTGCAACCCAGTGCATGGGCGCAGTTTGGTGTGGATTTCGAACGAAAAGTGCTAAAGCGTCTCCAGTCGGCGGGTAAATCCGTTTACGTCCCTTTCAACCGGCAACCGACCCACGATGAGTTGACGACCCTGCCATTTCTCCGAGGCGTTCGTAATGAAGAATATGCTTACCAGTTAAGACTCGGGACCACTGAATGGCTTGAAAACGAACTCGGTATCGACCCGGGCAGCACTCACATTCTCAATGGCTTCCCAGACTTAGTGCGTTTGGAGCGCGTCGATGGGCTTCCACTATTTGAACTGACAGATGTTAAAGCTACGCACGTTGCAACACCGTTCCATAAAACGCAGGTGGCGTTCTATGGGTTGATGCTTCAGGGGATGCTCCACCAACTGGGAATTCCCGGACGCATTTCTGAAACGGCATACATTTGGCGACTAAAAGATGAGGATGATGGCTCAAATGGCGACATCGAAGAAGACCCCTTCACGCTCACAAGCTACACCGAACTGGTGAAAGACTTCTTCCGCCGCAAGGTGGCGTTCTTGCGGGAGGTACAAGTCGGTCCAGGCCGGGACGATACTTTCTTTCACCTCTATTACAAATGCGAGCAATGCGCGTACTTGGAACATTGCCTCCAGGCGATCTCGCACATTGATCCTAAGGATCGCGATGTCTCGGCCGTTCCAGGGCTATCCCACGATTCGAAGCGCACTCTTTGGTCCGCTGGTATCAGAACGGTGCGAGACCTCGCGACGATGCGGAATTTGAGGGCTGTAAATCGCACCGAAAGTTGGTCCCTCCAAAGAAAGGCAGAACTACTGATCTCGAGGGCCAATGCGATCGCCTCGGGTACTGTGACGCGCCAAACTAATGAGTACAGCTTGCAAATGCCTCCACGGGTTGACGTTGCGCTGATTCTGCTCGCGGATTATGACCCAGTTGGAGGCGATCTGGTCTCTCTCGGATATTTGCGAATGCAAGGTAACGATCGCAGCGAGTTGATTCAAGTACTCCCGTCGGGTCGGCAAAAGGACGAGGCTGAGGCGATCAAGAAGGTTCTGGGCGCGACGCTGGAGGACTTGACAGAGGTCGACCGAAAGAACGCGATCGGCAGTCAACCCCCCTTACATGCGCACATTTTCGTCTATGAACCAGCGGAGGCGCAATATTTGCGAGAAGCAATCGGTCGACACCTGGATGATATTGGCGTGCGCACAGGCCTGCTAAACATGATCCGGATTTTTCCTCCGGATCAGGCTGTTCCGGAACCAGAGTTTCGGGGAATGCATCACCTGCCGGCTTCGGCCCTTCGCAACGTACTGGAACAACTCTACGCTCTGCCAGTAACAGTCAGCTATGATCTCCGCCAAGTTTCGCAGGCGTTGGCCGCCGCGACTCCTGCGCTAGAAGAACCGTACAAACCAGAGCCCGAATTCGCACGCCGTTTTTCCTCGATGTTGCCCATAGAGATCACACGGGCGCTAAGGCGGGGTGAAGCATCACTTGAATCAGTGCAAAGGGATATCCGAGCTCGGTTACGCGCTACGGCATCGCTAGTGAAGTGGCTATTGGCGGAGAATTCCCGGTCAGCTAGTCCTTTCCTTCGCCTAAAGAAAAAGCCATTTCGTTTCCAGGGTGAATTCGATCCATTAGCTGCGACCGATCTGGACATCCTGCAGGCATATGCACTCCTTGAGAACCGAGCAGGCTTGCTCGACCGGATCGTCGCTTTAGCGCAGCCATCTCGTCGGCGACGGGACAGACTCCAGTGCTTCGCCGGGTTGCGATTGCAGCGTCATTGGCGTTTTGGTAATCGCCACCGGATGATATTCGATATACCCGTAGAAAGCAGGCAAGCTGAATTGTCAGAGGACACATTTGGGGTGGTGTTGACTCAGGACAATCCTGACATCCTATTGGATCCAGTTCTATGGCCGGATCATATGGTAAAAATCGAAAACGTCCGACTCGAGACCGGGAATGCAACCGTGAGCATAATCATGCCGCAGAGCAAATTCGAGCAGCACTTTGAACCGTTACTCCGCCGTACAGTTGACGGGTTGTGGTTTTTAGATGAGATCTTTACTGACCCAAACACTGCGAGAACCCTCGACTTTCTGCGATTCATTTCCCGAAATGAGGCCGCAAAGTGAGCGTTCGAGACGATGTCATCGGATTTCTCCGAAGTCCCTCGGAGTTCGCGCGTGCTATCAGCGAGCAGTCCGGCAGTATATGGATCTCTGCTCTTGAGGATATCGCCCTACCGTTCAGCAGATCCGATGGTCGTCCTCTGAGCGCAACCCAAGAACAGGCATGGAGAAGCCTAGGGGCACACAGACTCGGGCTCATCCTCGGCCCCCCAGGAACGGGAAAGACGTTCGCACTTTCCTGGATGACGGTCGCATATCTGATGGCTCGGCAACGGGCGGATTTACCATGCAGAGTTCTGTTGACCGGATTCACGATTAACTCAATTGGGAATCTTTTGGAGGGGGTTGAGGAAAAAGCTCGGCGTCACCAAACTTCCTCGATCCCGATTCTCTTTTGTGGCAGCGCTCCAGAAGAGATGTTTCCAGAAAGCGTCCAAACATTCACAGTCAACCAGAAGGAGGGGCGGGAGGCGGCATGGGAACGCTTGCGACAGCCACATTGCATCGTGGGACTGACGACATGGTCGCTCTTCCGCATGCTCTCCGAATGCAAAGAACCGGGTATTGAGGGTCCGACACTTCCCCTCTTCGATCTGGTGTGTATTGACGAAGCATCTCAGATGATGGTCGCTCAAGGCCTTATGGCCCTATCCGGCTTACGCCCTGACAGCCGCGTTCTTGTCGCTGGCGATAACCAGCAACTGCCTCCCGTGCAAGCAATGTTCGATAGAGAGGTTAATGGCCGTCAATTGGGTTCATCTCTGTACGAATTCTTGAAGACGGCGAAGGCGCCGGAGGTGCGCTTCGAAGAAACACGAAGGATGAACCGACCACTCGCGGAATTTGGCAAGCGTGAGTTTTATGAGGACCGCTTCTACCCCGCGGCGGACATAGCAGATAAGAAACTCCAGTTGCGAGAGAACTGGAAAGAAGGACTCACTGAATGGCAAAGGATCGTTGTCGATCCTGTGTATCCAGTCGTCATCCTGATGCATGACGGACCGGCGGCGGGTGTCGAGAATCCCTTCGAACGCGCGATTGTTTCGGAGGTAGTGAGTTGTTTCTACGAGCGGATGCTGCCCGTCGAACCCCAGACAGAACTGACGACCGAAACATTCTGGCGGGAGCGTATCGCTGTAATTACACCACACCGAGCCCAGAACGCAGCCTTGCGATCTCACTTCTCGAATAAGCCTTGGGGTCTGGGGTGCGTGGTTGAAACTGTGGACCGCATTCAAGGCAAAGAACGCGATGCGATTGTTGCTGCGTATACGGTGGCTGACGCCGAGTTCGCACAAACCGAAGGCGAGTTCCTATTTAGCCGCAATCGCCTGAATGTAATGACGAGTCGAGCCCGCCGAAAACTCGTATTCATTATCAGCCGTCGCCTCTTCGAAGTGGTACCGCCGCGAGAGGAGGTAATCGATGCCGTGCAAACTCTCCGTCGTTTCGTGTTCGGTGCCGAGCGGGTGGAAGGCGAGATTCTGCTTCCGGATATGGAGGGAAGAGAGTGGCCAGTGGAGGTCCGGGTTCGACGCTTCGAGTCCGAACCCTTGCCACCTCCACTCGTTGTCACGGAGCGAACCAATGAACGCCGCGATCTTCCAGAACTAACCGAGCGACTCCAAGATCTTGAGGCCATAATCCGAAAAATTGCATTAGCGAACAAGTACGGCAACGCCCCACATTATGAAATCAACCGGCAAGCGCTACGAGACGTGGCGCTCTCCGAGTTGCGTGATTTGCTGATTCTCGGTCGCATCACTTTGGCACAACCCGGTTCACCGCCCTTCTGGACAGCAGCACCTCTAGATCCACCTCGGCAACCGTACGAACTTGAGCCTCGCAGTCTGAAGGAACGGCTGACAGTCGTTGTCGAAGAAGTGCGACAGGGTAACCGATCAGCACCTTATTGGATTATTCGCAACCGATTCGTTTGGGTGAGCCCCAATGGCGACGACGTCCTGAAGCCGTTTGTCGACGAATATGTTCGGGAGGGAACTCTCGAATGGGTCGGCGATAAGTCTTTGGCTCTCGTCGAGCAGGTAAGTTCCATTGATCAATCTGCACTCTCACCGCTCCCGGAATTTCAAGACGAAGACTTTTCCATGCTTAACCTACTGGAGGGGCAAGAAAAAGAGCGAATTAACTTCGGCATCTTCGAATCGTGGACCACCCTGCGCGCTCTCGGGCGAGATTTGGGTTGGGACCAAACCTCCACTGCTTCCAGTGCGGAACGGCTTCGCGCCAATGGGTACATCCTCATCGGCGACGATGACCGATGTAGAAGCCGTATGGCCGAACTCGCACGGGAAGTTCGTTACGTAAAGCAACGCTTCCGCGCAGACGACGCGCTACAGCGTCCGTATCTGGTACGGTCTTTAAAATTAGCGATCAGAGATCGCAACAAACCAACGCGGGATCAATCATTGAGTGCACTAGCCTCCTTAATGAAGGAAGGTTCTAAAGGTGACACGCTAGCATGTCGAGCCCTCGATTTTGTCTACGAAATGCTGCGCCGCGCTTGGCAATCGACGGACCCGCCGTTGGCTGCATTTCAGCAGCGCGTCATCGACAGAATCTTCCGCGCATGGACGGGCAACGAAGCTTGTGCTTCTTACGTAATAACCGCAGACACAGGGTCTGGAAAGACCGAGGCGGCATGTCTGCCAATCATCGCCGGCGCCGCAGCGGATTATCTCCATGGTGTCACCGGAACCAGGGCTCTACTGGTATACCCACGAATTCGACTAGCGTTCAACCAAGCGCAGAGATTGGCCCATTACCTCGCACATTTTGCTGCAGTACCCGATGCGCCGCCCCTCACACTTGGAGTCCAGGCAACAGGCGTGCCAGCATCGTTTGATGGAAATGTCTTGCCCGAGTGGGAGCCTCGCGGGCAAGGGTTTTCATTTCCCTTCTTTGAGTGTCAGGCGTGTGGGAAGAGCTTGACGTTGATTCCAGAACGCGGGCGTGACGGCTGCGACTTACTTTCGTGCAACGCGTGCGGTTGGAGTTTTACCGGTTGGGTTGGTTCGCAGAGGCGACTCGCAACGACTCCGCCATCGATTCTTCTCATTGTGACCGAGTCGCTCCACGGGTGGATGCAGGAACCTCGGTATTCCCGCATCTTTGGAGACAATGGGACGCCTCCACGAGCCTTGTTGGCTGACGAAATCCATCTTTATTCACTCACTCACGGCGCCAACGTCGGATTTGCTCTTCGTCGCTTGCTGGCCAGAGCCTATGTGAACGCACCAGACGGTCGCAAACCCATTGCCATCGGCATGAGCGCTACACTGGGCCGCCCCGACCTAGTATGGGCCGACCTTTGTGGTAGGACAGATGTTGTGCAAATGGGTCCGTCCGCAGAGGAGCGAAAACCGAATCCGAAAGGGCGCGAATACTTCTATTTCGTTCAACCCGAGGTCGAATCGCGCGGCAAAGACATTGCGGGGGCATCCACCACAATCCAAAGCCTTATGGTTCTGGCCCATGGTATGCGCCGTCGAACAGGCAAGGAAGGCGGCTTCCGCGCATTAGTCTTCCTCGATTCTATCGACAAAGTGAGGCGCTTGCATGGCGACTATCGAGATGCGGAAGAGAACAAAGGACTGGCCCGATATCGGACACACTTGTATGGCGACGATCCCGGAACTGGGGAACCTCGAACGGAGTGCTGCGTTCAACCGTGGTCGTGCGCACGCTTCCGGGACGGGGAATGTTGGTATTTTGCCGCCAACGACCAGCGGCAGGTTACTGCACGAGGACCGTATCGGAAAGATAGGCACCTTCGGGTGGGGAAATGGCCGGTTACGTCTAAGGGATCCGAAAAAACCGCCGAGATGATGCGGCAGTCGGACATAATTTTTTCCACGTCATCTCTTGAGGTCGGCTATGACGATCCCGATATGACGCTGGTATATCAGCATTATGCGCCGATCAACCTGGCTAGTTTTGTTCAACGCAAAGGACGGGGAGGACGGGGCGCTGATGATCGCCCTCTAACAGGAGTAACACTGTCGCCTTACTCACCCAGAGACTCTTGGTATTTTCGGCGTCCAGAAAAAATGATTGATGCAGCGAGATTTGAGATCCCGTTGAATATGGACAATTACTTTGTGCGTCGAGGACAAGCTATCGCAGCACTTCTGGATGGTTTGGCCCGGTGGAAGGCCCAGAATCATGGGCGGGCCCCCATTCTCCAATCGCGCGATAACCTGACGCTCGTCCCAGCCGCGGCCGAAGCGGCAGATATCTTCATTCGAGAAGTTCTCGGACCAAATATCTATACAGAACTCGGTGTACGCGATATTGCGGGTTTATGGTCAATTGGCTATTCGGCTCGAACGGAAGATATCGATCCAAACAGCGCGCCTCGATACTGGGGTTGGCGAATACCGATCACACCTCGCCTGTTGTTTCAGACGATCAATCTGCCCGTCCTGAACGTGATCGCTGAGGGCAAGGTGGAACCGGACCAGGAGGATATCTCACTTGCTCTCACAACGGTGGCTCCTGGGAACATGACCCGGCGGTATTCGTTTGAAGATTTCCACTGGATTGTTCCTAGAGATGGGCATTGTCCGTGGTTCAGTGGATCAGATAACCAAATACAGGAAGAAGAATTGCTTCATGGTAATGACATTGTGTCATTTCTATGCGAGGTCCCTGAAGCGGTTCGAAATGTGCTAGGTAAGGACTTCCATCCACAACTCTCCCGACCGAGACAGATCCGGCTTAACATTGCGGGCACTCGCCACGGGGATTGGGTCCCGGTGTGGGGGTATGACAGACCGCACCGCCGCATAGTACCTCTGGATGGAAATCCCACCGCGATTCGGATTCAGGAAAAATCGCAGGCATCTTTAAGGAGTTTTCAGGTAGTCCACGTCGACAAGCAGAAGGCAACCGATCAGCAGTGGTCGCTGCCAGGGAGTTTTGGGAAGCTATTCTCCTTTGTTGCGTTGCCCGGTCAGGCAGGGGACCACCGGATACGAGCCTCACGTCTATTTTGGGGCGCGGATACGACCCTGAGATTGGACGATCGGAATCAACCTGAAGAAACACTCACGCAGTTTTTCGTTCATCCGGAAACGCACAAACCGATGTTCAGCGGGTATTCCGTTGAAACTGAAGGAATCCAACTCTATCTAGATTCTGATGCCCTAGCGAGTTTTGTCGAAACGGAGGCCAAGCGGTTGCGCGGCGGGGAAGAAGAGCGTTGGCTGAAAGGCAGACTTTTCCGCTATCTGCTCAGCACCCATAGTGCTGCGGCGGGACTCAACTTCTATCACGCAATCCGCCTCTCCGAGGTACTCCAGAGTGCGGCCGGCATCGAGGACCTACGAGAGGAACTTCAGCGTCTAATGAGATTCTGGGACGGTGCACGTCTAGGCAGACTCCTTCAACAGACGTTCGAAAGTATTCTGCTATACCATCCGCTGCTTACGAGAAAGCGCATCGAGAGCTTAGGCGAGGCAGTAGCCGGGAACTCGTATCGGGCAGTAATTCAGAAATCGTATCGTGATGCAGGTGATAGTAATGTGTTTGCGCGATACCTTCACTCGTTAGTCTTAAACGGTGTTGCGGTGCGTCTGCACCAAATGTTCGTGTTACACGGCCGAGGCGATGAAGCACGCGTGTTGGCTCATACGAAATCCCCGATGGAGTTTGGGAAGGATGCGTCCGACACAATCTCCGTGTTTGAAAACGGCATGCATGGCGATGGCACCACCCGTACGTTTCTCCGACACTTGGAAGAAATTGCAGAGTCATGGCGTGAAGGTTCGTTGGCAGAGTGCCCCAGCGCTCAAGAGGATTCGCTCCTGGAGCAGGTCATGGTTCAGAAAGACAAACATTCGGAATGGCGTCAACTGAATCGTAACCGCTTATCGGACATGCAGAAACTGGCGAACGATTTGGCAGTGGACGGCAGCCACACCGCTTTGGATCGCATCATTACAATGTTGTTCGGTTCCGAACTAATTGGGGACGAGCGGTTCGAACTATTCGAACTCCACACGGAGATCCGCGAGGTGAGAGAACAGCTTCGCGGCCAGATGCGCCGGATTCCTTCAGTGTGGGAATTGGTAAGCGCTGCGGTGCAGCGAGCAATGAACGATTCTCCGCAAGTGCCCCGTTTGGCTGCGCTCAATCGTGCTTACGCTCGCCTGAATGACGCCTCTCAAGAAGAATCGTTTTCGTCAGGAGCACGGCTTGCTGATCAGGTGTACCGACTGAGTGCCAATCTCTGTGTCGACGGTTGCCAGGCATGTCTGCACACAGGCGGCGCGTTCACGGACGCCTCGGCTGGCGAAGCGTCCGTCAGTCGATTGGTTTTGGCTCGCTATTCGCAATTTCTGTTTGGCTCAGCGAATGCCTGATCGTTGAAGTGAAAGGCGGAATCGATGATCCGAACGGCGATCCCGAATCCAGCGCAAAACAGATTCATCGACCATATCAAGCGTTGCGGTCTCAGACGCTAACGCGAGCAGAAATCTCTGAATCGACTCTCCAGTTCCAATCGCAGCTAGGTCTGTCCTGACTGCATTGGCATCCTCGAGCAGAGCCTTATATGCTTCCACCTGAGTCGCAAAGGGCGGGAATTGGTTCTTCAGTCCGTCGCCACGCACCTTAATGGATGTCATACGACCCCCTAGCGAACGAGTGTCGGCGAACTCCGCGAGCAGTGAACCTAAGCTTCCGAGCGAACCGATGTCAACTTCTATCCGGCGCTGCCACACTCTCAAGCCATCGCGCAAGATAATGCCGATTGACTGCTTGGCCGCAGTAGCTGTGGTGCGCACTTGCGAGAGTTGCTCCCGGTTTTCTACCGTCTCCATTTGACCGCCGGCGATTTGCAAGGTGTGGAGGGCATCCAGGGTCTCGCGTCTCTCGTCGTCTTGCCAACTTTCGCGCAACAAGTTGATCGACAGTTTCCAACGTTCCAATTTCTCGATCTCAGACAAGAGGGCAAACGCGTGTGTGCCGGCATCCTGCAGCGCCTCGCCGAACAATTCGCTGAGATGGGCCTGAGGGAGCTGTGGAATGAGTCCTTCAAGACCGTCGAGTTGATCGAGCGTTTCACTCATGACGTACCCTTTAAGGTCGATTCAATAGCCTGCGCAGAATCCCTCAACCGCCTCCCGGTCTGTTGCACGTCCTTTATGTTCGCAGTGCCTACCGAGGCATGCCGCCCAAGATATGCTGAAACGTATTCCGCCATCTTAATCACCACCGTCTCGCCCGATTCGAATGTAGGGATGAGCAGAGCCATCGACTGCACCGGTGCCTGTAGGCACCACTGGAGCAGCGCGATAGGGGCAACGGGACTCTCTTCGTCGAGTCTCATAAGGAATTCTTCCATCGTACGACCGTCGGGCGATCCTGGCGCCAGATAACCGGAGGCCCGCAAGCGGGATATTTGCTGTTTCCAATCTTGAATCGCCGCAGGGACGGCATCGTGGAGGTACTGCAGCACGCCAGAAATGGCTGTTTCAATCCGGTCGACGTGCGCCGATACACTGTTTCCGCGTAGTTGGTCGACAAGTTCTTCCGCCAGTCGGTGAATTCGGGTCGATTCCCGCGATGGCAGGCCGTCTAGTTTTGTTTCTGTCGCAGATGCTCGCTCCGACAGAGTAACGAGTTCACTGATCTGTTGATTTCCTGTTGACGGCAGGGGTTCCGTGAGCAATTTCGTGTATGTCACATTCGTTTTGAGTTCGCGGAGCGCTCGCAAGGCCGGCGCAGCATCCACAAGATCCGCGCCCGGTTCAGATCCCTGTGGCAGTTTGATCCAATCTCGAAGCACTTCCCGAACTTTAGAGTGACACGAACCTGTGCCTTCAACATCAACAAATTCTCCCCAACTGTCGACGCGTTGGCGAGGTGCACTACTGGCCTCCAGTTCGTCGCTAAGTATCGTTCGCCACTGGGTGGTCTCTTCGGCCTCCGGCATGACGTCACCTCGCAACCACGCCCTTGCGGTAAGCATCTGAACAGCTGTGTGTGCGGGAAGCCACGGTTCACCCGATTGTGTCAAGAAAGACCCCATGCGGGTCATCATGTGGCCAATAACAAGGTTTTGCAACTTGCGGCGAAATCGAGCGGCGTACCGCAGCAATAATTCAACGTCGAAGCCATCTCCGGCTGTTCCCAAGCACAAATAGCCATATAAGCCGCGAAATACCCATGTCTCGCGGGGAATGACCAAATGGCCCGCTCTGGCTTGGCCTGTTCCGGCCAGCAGGATGAGACGCTCAGTGTAAAGTCGCCGCCAGAGATAAAAAGGAATGCCTAGTTGGTGCCAGGGTAGGTCAGATACAGCCTGCCACACTTGTTGATTCCAGAACGGCGCATCCTCAAGAGTTCGGTTGTCCTCCCACGCTTCGAGTTGTTTAAGCCGGCGATCCAAATCGCCCACGCGAATATTTCGGGACGGCTGACGAGTCTGTTTTTGTCCGCTAGTGGTTTTTTGCTGCCGCGGACCTCTCGTTTCGTGAACTTCATCCTCAGCCACGCTGTCAACTGGGTCGGCAATTGCTTCTGATGAAGATTCGTCCACGACTACGTTGCCCGGCCAGGGCAAACGGAAGGTGTCAAAGATCGACTGGCGGATACCCGCGAATTCCAACTCGCCATCCGACGTCTGGGAACTCCCGACCGAACCCGACCCGTTGCCCCATAACCCCGCTACAAGACGAAGGCGTGCCTGGATCGACTCGTTGCCCTGAGATACTGCCGCGAGCCTATCTCTCACGGGTCCCGGCAATTCGCTTGCGCCTTGAATCGGCGCCACAGGAAACTCCGGCGGCGGATATTCTCCCTGCTCCAAGTCATTGACGTGGAATAGTGCGGGGTGTACCAAGTTCTGCAATAGACCCCGCGGGGTCTGCTGCGTGAGTTTGCCTTCCGGATCCACCAAACGGTCATAATTACGCGTGATGTAGGTTTCCGTCAGTGGATACAATCCGTAGCTGTCGTGAGAACCGAAGGATCGATGACATGCCTCTCGGTCGGGGCACAGATCACAGGCGTTGGCGACATTGTTGCCATCCTTGAGGCGATCGATGCCTAAACGAACGGCATTCAGGTATCTTGACGTGAATCCTATCTGAGAATCACTACTCTCCAGAGACGTCATCCTCTCGAACCCGTGCTCGCCGCGGCCCAATCGGATCATGTGTGTTATGCGCGCGACGATATTACCTAGACCGCCTATAAATTTGTCGAAATAGTCCGGCGTAAGGCCAACGACCGAGATTAAATCGCACTCATCCGGACGCGTCTGACTATCAGTGACGAGCACATCGATCAGCAAGTTATCGACACCCTGAAAACTAGTTATGTCCTCCAACAACAAAACTAGCTTGCGGCCCTCTTCTTTGAGTTTCCGGCGTAACCGCCGAAACAATTCCTTCAAGCCGTGGGGAGAGATACCGAGGAAGCGTTGGATCGCAGGATTGAGGCGGTCGTTAAGTGCACGCAGAAATTCAACCGTCTCCGGAGCAGTTTCCCTTGGCGACTTGCCTTCGTTTGCAGCGTCATCGACAGCTTCGAACTCTAAAGCCAGTTTCCGAAGGAACCGAATGTGCGCTCGTTTAGGGTGCTCAATACTCTGACCAAGGCGAACGAGTTCGCGAGCGTCTTCCAGTTGAAACTGTGCCATCTCGGAGTTCCGGTCCCCCCCTCGTCCGGAGACGATCTCCAAGATCCGAAGTGGCGCGCTCCAACGGTCTCGCACCTCTGGAGAGAGCAATAACTCTCGAAGCGCGTTATCTTCACACCATTTGAGGTCATCTTTCTCTTCTTCTAGGAAATTCGGCCCCAGCGAATGGCCGAGTGCGTCATGAAAAAGCTTGACCCGACCTTCGAATCGAATGCCATCAGACGTGATTCCCTGCCAAAGTGAGGCATCGCTTTCCACTGGAAGTACCTTGCGCAGTTGCTCGAGTGTGTTCTGCAGGCTTCCATCTGCGCGTTGAATGAGCAAAACAAGGTCATTTCGCTGTTGCCTCTTCCATTGAATACTGAGCCACCGAATCAGGTGGGACTTTCCAGATCCTGGCTCGCCGCGGACAACGCAGAACGCATGCCGGACGTTTTCGCTCGAAAGCGCATCGAACAAACTCTGCTCATTCGCGGCCGATACTTCGGCGGCACGACTGCCGCCAACATCGAAACCTTCGATCCGGGAGTGAGTCGCCAGGAAAACAGCATCGTCACCCGCGAGAGCCTCCGTTTGCAGGATCCGATCTACTGAACTCTGTTCCCAACAAATCCTATACGGCACCCGACGCCTCCTCGAAGATCCGGATCCTATTCGCTCCCGGCAATCCTGTCAGATCATTTGGATCAGGTGCGAACTGCACACGGTCCGCAGAGTCTCCTAGCGCAATCAGTCGGATTTCGCCCTCCTGATGCAATTCGCGAAGCGCTCCACTGAGCACACGCGAGAGTGTTCGGGGGCGCCATCCGGTACGGTCAGACATTTCTAAGAATACGTCCCCGTGATCGAGATAGGGCGCCCGCTTCGAAAGTTGCTTCTGAACCTCGTGAAAACCCATTTCGCGGTCGAATCCCGCGTCGGCGGCGATACCGCGCAGTTCGCGAAGAACTCGTTCCGCCGGAGAGGGGAAAAAAATTGTGTTGGGCAACTCCGCCCCCAGACCGAGGAATGAAACCCATCTAATCCAGGGCGCAATTTTCGTCGAATTGAAGGTCTTGGGGTCTTTGTCCTGAGCCCGCGGGAAAGCCCCATCAATTTCGGATGCAAGGCCGTCCCGATCACGGCGATGCAAAGCCGCAGCATCCCGATCTGCACGAAGCACAAACCAAGCGTATACCTTCAGGACCACTGCGTTAGCATCCGTTTTAGGCAATTCGCACAGATGCCGGTGAGCCATGTCGGCAAATGCGGTCAGTGTATCCGGAACCTCGACGAGAGCGGTGACGGCCGATCCATCAGAAATCAATCCCAGGCTGCGTGCCGCGCTAAGAGTCTGCTCCAAGCCTTCTTTCGGCCTGACCACCTCGTTGTTCCCGATCATGTTCCGCGGAACTAGCCAGCCCGCAATTGTTTCTACCGAGAGCGGAGTACCAGCCTCGGAAAGAAGTCGAAGAAGTCCAAACACTCGATTTGGGCTCCCCTGCGTAGCGGTTAGGAGGCTCATGAGTCAGATCTCCATTCATCTAGTTCTCGCTCATCACAAAACCCACCACGGCACACGATCTGCACTGCTGGTCGCCCTTCCAGCATCAAGCGACGGGGTGTTACGTAAACCAGCAAAGGCAATCCGTCGCCTAGTGCGTCCCGTTGCGCGCGGACGCAACTCCAAAGCCGATCAATCATCGGTTGTGGTGTACCCGTGGCTGGGAAGATTATCGCTGTTGGTGCAGGGATCAATTGCCAGCCTCTAGACATTAGATCTGAATGGGTTAAGCAGAAACCTGCCTGAGCAGTTGACTCTCTCAGGGCGATCGCGGCGGCGCCTCCAAAATCGTCAGGAACCACGAACTGTTCTGCGCCCGCGCGGGCTAAACGCCGCAGCAAAAGATCGCGGCCGCGAGAATAATGATCGTCTTCGGGAATAATGGACAATTCCTGGTGTGACACGGTGCGAAATGAAACGTCGGGTGTTTTCCAAAATCCACCGAGATGATAACGGGTCGAACTTGGTGGCGTTATTGCATTGCGGCGGCACCACCAGCACCGACCACAAAAATCCGCATCCACCTTGCCGCTCTCAACAGTTTCAAACAGTCGCAAGAGAAGACAACCGGCGTCCGGTGAACGATTCGTCAACACCCTCTCTAGAGCCTGGATGTCCCTGAATATCTCATTCCGTTCAGTCGTGCGCGAATCGAGCACTCGCTCCAGATGAGCAATACCCTTTGGGCTAGTATCGAGAAGCACTGGATCCTTCAGCGCAACTTTCCAGCGATAAGACCTTAGCTCCGGGTCAGCTTCGAGAATCTCCAGCACCCCGCATCGCTGAAGTTGGTTCAGCAGCACCATATTCCAACCTCGATTGCGCCTGCCAGTGAGATCTGACAAGTCCGAAGGGTGCGCATCAAGTGAGAGATCGATAATGCGATTACCACGATCATCAAAGGCGACGGGCGCGTACCGCTCTCTCACTTCGTTCAGGAGCGCTCGCCAACGATCAACGCCCCGGCCGACAGTAAGGAATTGGTTAATTCCCAACCTATAGGCAAATCCCAGATCATCATCCTGTTCGCGAAAGTCGCCCTTCTCATGCTTCCACCAGAGGCAAAGTGCGATTGCTTGGCGACCATCACGGCCACCCCGCCCAATCTCTTGGTAGTAGCGCGCAGCACTCTCCGGTACACAGGCATGAATCACCGTGCGTACGTCTGGTTTGTCGATCCCCATCCCGAATGCCGACGTTGCAACAACAAGGTCAAGACCATCTTGCGTCCATTTCTCGACCACTTCCTGTCGAGAACCCGGAAGCGACGATTCTCCGGTGACCAGGCCAATACGTTTGTAACCCTTCTGATCTCGAAGGGTCGCGTAGAGCGTCTCGGCATCTTCCACAAGGGTTGTGTAAACAAGAGTCGGTCGCGGCACGAAGTCTATCACCTCCAGAAGAGCCATAGAACGCGCCTCTGGAGAATTAAGTTGTTTGGAAACCAAGTCAAACTCATATCTAGGAACCTTAGCGTCAATTTCGACCCAATCGGTAGCCGCCAAGCCGTATCCGCGCCGAAGTTCGCGGCGTGCTGCATCACCGATCGTCGCCGACAAGAGCAGAACACGAAGAGAAGGATTCTGCCGTCGAATTTCCTGAACCAGACCGGGGAGTCGCTGAAAGTCGGGCCGAAATGTACGCCCCCAACTATCAATAATGTGCGCCTCATCTACAAAAATCGCACTGAGTCGTCCCTCAGCAGCTAGTACCCGCTGCTCGCGTGGCAGCGCTGCTTGTAGTATCCACTCGTGGGCCCCCCCGAAAAGCATCTCGGGCGACGCGATAAGAACGGGCACATCTCCTCGCAGGAAGTCCTGTCTAATCTTCTCGCGGGCATCAATCGACAACTCGCTCCGCAAAGATCGTGTGCCTTCAAGTCCTGGAATAGCGCGCAGTGTTTTTTCATGCGCGATCGCTAGTGCGACGGTCGGCACAATAACGACGGCTGCGGCTTTCTCCACAGCCGTGATGCGCCGCCACCAAAGCGGACCGAGTTCGAACAGCAGACTCTTTCCTCCGCCGGTGGGAATTGTTACCAGCATCGCCGCTCCCGGCGGCATGGTCAGCAGCGCCCGTATCGCCGCCTTTTGAGTTGGGCTCTGATAGTCATGATATTGGGGAAACAAGTCAGTCAAAACCTTATCTGGAATTGAATTCTCACGGGGTCGACGGTTTCCTTCGTCAATTACAATCGCACTCCAGATCTCTTGGGGCAGCACAGAGTTGCGAGGACTGGCGCTAGCCATAAGGATCAAGCCGTCATCTTGTTGTCGAACCGAGACACCAAATCGGCTCAAACTTGGCCAGTCTTCTTCTCTAACTGGAAACCCCAAGCGGGGCATTCGGCAGACCCATCCTTGCAGTCGGAGGATCTCTCTTAGGAGCGCACCAGAATCGGCAATCGAGTCGGTTGAGGATAGGGCAGCAAGATGACGATGGATGGAGAGATACCGCCATCGACCGTTCGATTCTAACGGAGCCGCTTCCGCCGCCGCTCGAAATTGATCACGAAGCTCATCCAATGTACTTGCGGTCCCAATAGTCATTGGGGCGCAACCCCGAGCACAAGGTAAATCGAATCGACTGTTACCGTCTCCCCCTCAATGGCTACGGCAGCACGATTAAAAGATTCAAGGTCTTCAGCCACCTTGGCGTCACCTTGTGCAGCCCGCCACTTGAGGTATGTTCGGTCGAACTTCAAGCTCTCTTCGAGTCGTCGTCCAGCCTCTTGTCGTTGACTAGTACGGGTTGCTCGAACTTTCGTGATCGCATCCGCGACGCCGATAGCAATGGCGTTCCAAATGCGAGCAAGCGGCGCAATAGCGTTCAACTCCGCCGCAGATATCCGTTCGGGATTGGAAAAAGCTCGTAGTTTTGCCACCAAGTCGACTTCTTCTTCTGAAATTTCCAGTATCGGCGGAGAGTCATTCGGTAACAACTCAAACGCTGCCGATTGACGACTCTGCGGCAATTGTTCGGCGATGCGAAGACATAGGGCAGGAGATAGGCCTTTACTACCCAAGGCATCCAGATTGGGCGCAGTGCGAAGCGTAACAAAGACAAAAAGGCGACCGGCGTTGTGGGAACCGACTGTCACTTTCGCGGCAGCGCAACGCCCGTCCCCTTCGAGTTCAAACTCTCTGAGCAGAAAGTCGACGAAGCTGTGGCCCGGACCAAAGAACTGCAGTGCGTCATTTTGCATTGCAACACTGTGGTTGAAAGTGCCGGTAATAACTTTGCGTCCCGAGTACGGTAGGCGATCTTTTGGGCCACGGTACCAGTCTGGATCTACAACAACTTCAACTTGACTTCCGTCGTGTCGCTTCACCTTGAATCCAAGTCGCTCCGCCCACGCAATCAAGGCATCACTGCCGCCGCCGGCCAACTGCGCGTCCTCAAGTCCCTTGGCGAGGACCCTACCCTCAGCCAGTTGCCGCTTCGAGGAATCCAGTGCGCAATCGAAAGCGTCGTCCGTCCGGTTGAACTCTGCGGAAACGGCTGTGCGCAACTCATCTTGGATATTCCGCAAGCCCATTGCTCCGAGGTGCATCGAGTCCGCAATACGCCCTTGTATAGCGGGAAGACCAAATTCCAACCCGCCTATGGATTGATGGTAGACGCGAAAAATGTCGCGGTGAGTCTCGAATACAGCTTTCTCCATGTCCCCAGGACCAATCATAGCGACTGACAAGACATCGCGATCTGCAGGCCGCGCAATACGGTCTAACCTACCAATACGCTGCTCGATTCGGGAGACTGACCAAGGTGTGTCAAGATGAAGAACAGCAGTGGCAATTTGAAAGTTCCGTCCTTCACCACCGAGTTCATCGGAGACCAACACACGGCAACCTGCGACTCGCTGAAAGCGATGAGCCACCCGACTTAGATCCTCTTCCGGCATTTGATAGTGAAAAGTCTCGACAGAACCGGCTAAAGTCATCCGTAGAAAATTAGCAAATTCAACGACGACATCTACTTCTTGGCAAAACACCAACACCTTATTGTCGACGCTTTCAGCGAGGTGTGAGTGAATCCACTTGGCAGCAGTACGGAAACGCGACGGAACATTGCCGTCGCTCTGTGCCCACTGTGTAATGAGGTCGGTTGCTGTCGCGAGCCACTGCGACTCTCCTGGCAAAGCCTCCGTTGTGGCCAGGACCCTGCTCTGCAAAACCAGTTCGTAACCCGGTTCAGGATCCTGCAAAAGTCGCTCAAACGCGCTGCCCGATCGAGGGGATATCCCCGTCGCGATATGTTTTCGACGGAACTCGACGAATTTGCTTGCATGGGAGGGAGATATACAGAAGATCCGCTCGTACAACAGCCTCAAATCAGAAGCGGGTGACTTAGGATTCTGCGGAAGCGGCAATTCAGCCAGATGATTAACTAAGTTGGTCTCCGCGTTGCTGGGTTCGTATTCAAGTTCTTCGATGCAACGTTGCGGCCATTGCTTCCCTTCGGATGTGAGCGTAGCGCGGCGGGTTCGTATCAGTCGTTGGTCGATCCGGTGGAATTCCTGAACGTATGCAACTAGTTGCTCCACCGCGTCAGCGGAACCGTTCCGCATCGCAGATGTCAATTCCGCGATCATTGGATCACCGTCATTGATGTCTTCCCATAGGGTAGGAAGAAATTCAAGATCCTCACGATCGAGTCCTGCGGATTCACGCGTAGCAGCGTCCAGGTACCTAATCGTGTTGTTAAGCGCGACCCAAATCCGCTTCTGACCAGCGATGCGCAAGTTGAGAGCGGCGGTATCGCCGGCCTCGTATGCTTCTGGGGCAACCAGTGCGAGGAGACTTGATAGTCCCACCAATTCCTTGCTCGAAGGTGTCGCGGACAGAGCGAGAAATCCCTCCGAGCGAGATGCCAACTCCGCCAGGAGTGGATAAAGACGGTGACCGACAGCAATCCGATGTGCCTCATCGACCACGATCATGTCCCAGCTTTCTTCAGCTATCCACCTGCAAAGAGTCTGCGCTGACATCAATGCCGTGGTGGAAACGATCACACGGCCGTCGGCGATGCGTACTCGCGCGAATTCTCTCGCTCCCTCACCTCGCTTGAAGAGATCCTCAGCCTCCAATAATCCGAAAGCGCGAGCACCGAAGCGAAGGTACATCTCTGAGAACCACTGCCGACTCATAGAACCGGGCGCAATAATGAGTATGCGCAACCGCGATTGCTCTTGCATAAGCGCCTGCAGGACTAGACCTGCTTCAATCGTCTTACCTAATCCAACTTCATCGGCCAGTATGAATCGCGGCCGAGAATTGGCGAGAACCCGACGCATGGCATAAAGTTGGTGCCCCATAGGATCGATGCGGACGCCCATGAGACTTGGGATACCGGCGGTCTGAACGTACCAAGTATCGAGCATCCGGAGAAAGGACTGTCGCCGACGAAACGTCTTCCCCGATTGCCAGACGTTGGCGCGAAACATCGAGAATGGATCAGATCTGTCAGCCGATACGGGTCTGACTTCGGACTCATCGATGATCCGTTCTTCATCCAGAATCCTTACACGATACCGCCACAGCGCGGCGTCTGGTCCTTCCAGGCGTTCGATTACCTCTCCGACGACTGATGTCGTAGTTGTCAAACTAACTAGGACTCCGCTAAACAATCGCAGGCGGATAAGGGGCGAATTGGCAAGATTCACCTCCATTTCCGCTCCACTCCACAAGAATTGGACTCGGGCGCGGGATGCCGCGGTGAATTGAATCAAACGGGCGGGGCCCCCGTCTGTATTGTCGGTCCTAGTTAGGAGCGCACCTCGAGGAAACGAAGCCATTGCCACAATCTGAGATTGTCTCCAGTTTTTAAACTAGGCGATTATACAGGCGCATCTGGCCTGTCGATGTGAGTTTGCGCACGAACAGTTAGCGTTCGACTTGATGCGATCTAACCCGGCCTGCAAACGTCCGTGAACCAGGGAGGAGTGAAACTGTGGCGGGTGCCAAATGCTGTTGTGAAATTTATTTTCGATCTCGACTTTTCAACTGAAAATACCTGTCTTTCGGGCCAGTCTCGCCGGTCGGCTCAACATATTCGCCCACCTCTTCAAATGGCACTCGAAGATAACGAGCTTTTCCATCGTCTTCAAAAAGATCAACGGTATATTCCTGCCCGCCGTCGCGATGAAAAAGAAATACCCGTGGGTTTTTGCTTTCGGGCCAAACACTTGCTGTCTTGAATCTTCTAAAGAGTTCCGATACCTGCTCATGCGTCATTTGCTGGTTTCCTCTAGGCTCATGAAGTTGATTAGGGACATGGCAGCGGCTTGCACCGTATCACACAACGAGTTTGTTCGGGGAGTTAAAGGCAAGTCGTTGCATTCACTAAATCGCAACTTCTCGAGAATCCTCGTCACCGCTTGTTGAATCTTCGTTCAATTGAGATCGAGTCGATGAGCTTCGTAATCTAAGCGGTTCTATTCATCACTGCCGCACGATACTGAAGCAGAAGGAAATTCGCCAACAGTTTGATATCCTTCGACGTGTTCTGAATCTCATTCCATTTGCGTTGCACACCAGGTCCGAAGTCCCAGTAACCCGAGGTCCATCTACACACTCGCGCCAGAGGCTGCAGATCGGTGTAAAAATACTCCCGACTCAATCGCGGTTCGTCATGGTATCGATCCCCAATAGCGTCCATTATGAATCCCATGCTGACGATTCCAGCACCATGGACCAATCGCGAACGTGCGGGTGGGAGATTCCAGGCATCCTTGAAGGTGTCGGCGGTTGCTGCCCAATATGCCTTGAGGACTCCAAGCATCGACTCAACATCTCCCGAACCGGAGTCCGGATCCCTAAAACGATAAAGAACTCCGTCGCTCAGGCTGTTTTCCAGCATTTTCAAGACTGAATTGTCTTGTACGACTCCGTCTCCGTTTGTGGCTGTGCGGATCTTCCCCTTGAAAGGAGAATCCGGATCGTAGTTGAGTCTGTTGGCCAGTTGAGCCGGGAACCGTCGCTTCTGCAACATGCTCGGCAGCGTCATCTGCGTCGTGGGAAGTAACTCATAAATCAGACCCTTGGGCAGCGGCTTGGTCGAATTGACAAGAATGAACTGCTCTTTCTGTTCTTTTTCATCCTTCGCAATAAACGCTGTGATGCAAATCGGAAAAGAGCTGATAGAGGCCTCCCGAATAGCCGCCATGCGCTGTTGCCCATCTACGATCCATCCCGGTTTCTCGTGGTCCGCAACTCCATCGTCAATGGGAACGACTAGAACTCCTGCTCTGCAAAAACCATTTACGACCGAATCATCTGACGGTTCGAAAGACACGCGTTCGTCAAAAGCGATCACGATCGCATTAGGGATCATCGGGTCTGAACATTCCAGGTATTTGCGAATCTCGGTAATATGCGACAAAACCTCAGGGCGCTGATAGCCACACACCTCTCCTTGGTTCTCTCGGCGAATTCGCGACACCGTGGCAAACGAGTACACGTCCTTTCCGTCCGCTGCGAAACTGTACAACACTCGATTTGAGCCCTGTCTGATTTCCAGCGCTGGGAATTTCAAGATGCGGCTAGGCGTCATTACCTTACCCCTCCTGGACTGAGCACAAAGCACTCGGCTTCATCCTCCTGCCCTAGTTCTCGATGAAGTCTCTTATAAAACACAAAGATGTTATGAAATCCCCGTCGACGATTACGCTCAGCTCCTCGAAACAGGATGACGTGAATACCGATTCTTTTGCAGATGTCACAATCGCAGGACTTCCAGGGAGCGTCTAGCAAGGTTTCGCGATAGATGTCTGCACGGCTGGGTCCTTCGTCATAAAGCCGCTCATATTCCAAGAGTGGGCTCAGTACATCATCGACGGACGCGTTTCCGGTGTCGAATTGAAGCAGAACCTTTAGGCATTTCTGCTCCAGTCGTCGCGCTTCAGCCTGATTTACTTTGCCAGCCACAATCTTTTTCAGCAGCGATGGATTGGCCTGGACTTGGGGGACCCTTATCGCCGAATAAGTCCGATCGAGAGTCCAATAGTTGTCCTTAAGATCCTTAAACGCCTGCCGGAGTGGCGACGTACTATCAAAACTGGCGACTCCAAACCTGGCAAACTCGCGCACCTGTTCGCATCGTGTTACACCCAGCAAATGTAATTTGGTACACACATCGCGAGATTGGTTGACGCGTTCCAAACAACTCAGAATCTCATGCGTCTTTAGCGGCACCATTCCACCCATGGCGATATAGGAGAAGCCTATTTTTTGCAATTGCTCGACTGAGTAGGCGTAGGACCCAGGACTCCATCCTTGAGCGACGCCCATTGGCATGAATTTGCTCCCACATCTCTTATGCTCTTTGAGAAACTCGGCAGCCAAATCGAGCGTGATTTCCTGCCGGCGCTTCCAATCTTTAGGAGCAGACTCTGCGTCCAGTTTCGGATCAAAGCCCAAGATGACATGATCTACTGATATCCCGTAATCAAACCCGAGTTCGTCGTAGAAGTTCACAACTTGGGTGACTGAATAAGGGGGATAGTCGTCACGGACGTATGAAAATGCGCCGCAATCTCCCATCGTTTCTAATCTCGTGTCGTCCAGACGGAAAAAACGCCGTACTCCCATCCGATAAAGTCTGTGTCTTTGGGGGAGGGTGTATCTTCCAGTTTCCACCATGGCCATAGACAGGAGGATTCCGTCGAATGGAGTACTAGCAAATTCCTCGTGTGCATACCGATCATCGCGGTGCCTGAGTCTCAAGTCAGACCGCTCTTCGGTCTCAAAATCGAAACTCGGATCGACTTGATCCTGACTGTCTGGGAAGAAGAACTTCATTAATGAGCACTCCTACCTTGCACGTAGCTCCTTACCAGAATATTCGACAGCATTCGAATGTGCCTGGGAACATTCTGGACCTCATTCCAGTTAAGATCCCCAAGTTCAGCCCATCGCCCCGCAGTCCAACGACAGACGGGTACTATTGAACGCAGTTCATGTTGAACGTGGGCTACGACCCCGTGGCTCGCAGGATCTATCGAACTCATCACCCTGTCCATTAGTTTACCCATGGCGCGAATACCTGCGCCGTGCATCAACCTGCTCTTCGAAGGAGGTTTTCCCCAAGCATCTGGAAACGTCTTCTTCACGGCGGCCCAATAGGCCAACAGCGTCGCCCATATCGAGTCGAAATCAGTTTCACCTGTCGCGATGTTCCGGTACGGGAAAAGACACCCAGACGGATTCGATAAGCTTTCCTGCAACATCTTGATGATCGAAGTATCCGCGACAACGGCGGCCCGCTTGTTGTCCTGTAGGGTCGAGGCTCGGGAAATGATCTTATGGAATGGCGAATGAGGTTCAGAATTCAAGAGTTCGCAAAGCGCCGATGGAATCTTCTTTGCTTGAAGACTCGCCGGAAGCGGTGTGGACACTTCGGGAAGCAATTCTGTTATCAAACCCCTGGGCAAAGGCTTGGTGTTGTTCACTCGCAGGAATTGATCTCGTTGGAGTTCAACCTCGTCAGCAACAAAAGCATTCACCGGTATCGGCATATCGCGTCGCGTCGATTTTGAAATTGCCAATGCCCGTTGCTGCCCGTCAACAATCCACGCGGGCTTGTGGCCATTCTTAGAAACCGGAATCTCTAAAACACCCGACGCTACAAGGCCATCTGCGGCAAGCGGGCCCCGGCTTACGCGGAATTTAACCTTTGACGAAAGAGCGAGTATTAGGGAGTTTGGGAACAGAATATCGTCGCTGTTCAAATATTCAACGATGTCCTGGATGTGACGTTTGACACCCGCTCGTTGGTATCCGATCAATTTCCCGGCGTCGTCGCGAGAGAGGCGTGATATGTCCGCCACCTCCAGGATCTCATCGCCTGTGAGGCAGAAGACGTACAGAGCATGCTTGTCGTTTTGTTCAATGCGGAGAGCTCGTCTCCGAATTGCGCTCTTTGTAACTGAGCGCTTACGCAGCCTTCTCATCGATCACCATTTCCGTATAGAGGTCAGCGAACCGAGATTGCTCACACGCCCTCCCGCTGTTCCGAAATCTCTTCAACAGGAAACTTCGCGACGCGGAACCGTTTCTGTTCAGTTCCAAGCGAATGAATTTCTTGACCTGTTCGTCTGTGACTGCTCGCCGGTGATACTGCTGAATCGGAGGTTGTTGAGCTAAGAGTCGCCGCAATTGGGCTTTTTGCCGATTTAGGCTGATGTCGCCGCGTTCCATATATTGAAGGAGACGTCGCGTGATTCGAATGTTCAGGGTTCCCCTAGTCCCTCCTAAGCATGACTGAAGCCGAGCGTCGCATGGTAGCAGGTGATTTGTCAGTTCTCCGAATGTCCTCATCCCGGCAGAAACAATCAACAGCAGATCAGGCCGCGACAAAGCGAACGCGGCACCAGTTAGGTCTTGCTCTATCGCCTGCAGATAGTCGGGAGATGCCACGACGAGCAACGGGACGTTGGGGTACTGGCGAGCAATGGCAGTGAAACTGCGAAGTTCGTTACCGCTGGGACCGGACCATCCAGAGATACTGCGCCACCATAGTTGCGCAGCGACTTTCCTAGCATCCGCGTCGAAACCTCGCGTTACGGAATCGCTCTCATATGGTGAAAATGTGGCGCTATAAGAGCAGATCTGACTCTGAGGTGAAATAAGACCATACCCAGCCGAGCAAATCCAAATGCTAGGCCTAACTCCCGAATCTCGCGCAGTCGAGGAAAGGGATCGGACTACAGACCAATATTCTCCACAATACAGTTCCGACGCGGTGGTCCGAAAATTACCGTTGGTGCGAAGTCGGTCGATCCAGTTCACTGCGCGCCTTTCGATGGTCTTGTCGCGGACGTTTCTTACGCGAAAACGCGCGAGCGGGTCTTGCGTCTTTCGACTCGTACACGTCACTACGATATTTATCGCCTTGCCCATTTAGAAATTCGACAATTCACACTTGAAAAGAGAACAGAGAAGAAGAATTCAAACCGCGCTTAGGCACAAGTTTCCTCCTCAACGGTCAACGGTTTTGCAGTCTTGACTTGAGAACGGTCCCATTCGACGCTGGCAAAAGCACTGTGGTTATGAATGCTCTCCTGGTTCAACGCGTCGATCCGAAACCACGCAATCCGTGAGTCATTTCTGAGAACAAGAGCGACATTACGCACCATGTCTTCGACAAAAACTGGATTGTCAAACGCCTGCATAGTGACGTGTCGCTCATCCGCGCGCTTGAGCAGCGGATAAACGGGGGCAGATGCCGATTGCTCAGCAACATCGATCAACTCCTCAAACCAAACTAAGGCGAAGTTGTTCTCCGGATCGCGAACCGTTTGCACATCGATCGTAATATAGCCGCGTTGATTGTGGGCTCCGTAGTCGCTTATCGCCTTACTGCACGGGCAGAGGCTCGTAACCGGCACTCGCACGCCGAAGACGAACTTGTCTGTACCACCGTTGACCGAAGCATCAAAGGAGCATTCGTAGTCCATCAGCGCACTTGCGCCGCTGACCGGTGCTCGGCGCTCCAGGAAGTACGGGAAGATGAGATGAATGTGCGCACTCTCCGCGTCCAGTTTCTTCCGCAGATCTCGAAGGACGGCCGGAACCGTGCGCATAGTTATCTCACCTCGGTGCTCATTCAATACTTCGATAAACCTACTCATGTGGGTGCCCTTAAATTCGTGTGGCAGGTTGACCGACATTTTCAGGATCGCCACAGTGTGCTGCTTTTGGTGATCGCGGTCGAGAACAACGATCGGGTATCTAAGCCCAGACACTCCGACCCGGTCCAGCGCCACCTCACGTTCATCACGTCTACCTTGGACATCTTCCATCAGTTTTCATCCTCTCCGCCATAAATACACCCACTGCTGCAAGTTTCTCGGACAATAACCCGACTCAACGAAGGCAAAGCTGGCATCAGGTGCTTCCATATCCACCGGGATAAATTTTCGCTCGTCGGATTTGCCAGTCCGTCGATGTCATTGAGGTAGCTATGGTCCAACTCGTCATGCAAGGGTTGGAACGCTTTCTTGATCTCAGCGAAATCTATTACCCAGCCGACTGAATCGACTACCGACCCCCGCACATGAATTTCGACCCGAAACGAATGCCCGTGCAGTCGCCCACACTTGTGTCCCGTGGGAAGATTAGGCAAGCGATGTGCGGCTTCGATCGTAAACTCTTTGAAGATCTCCATCGGTTGCCCCTCCTCTACGGAATGTTCAAGAACTTGTGCGTTTGGAGACTCAGCCTCCAGCGCGGGTGCTCTAAACAGTAATGCAATGCCAACGTCGTGTTCAGTTCACGTGCGGCACCATCCATTGGTTGAAGAAAAAAATGCTGAAAATCGAGGTTCTCGTATAATTCGGGCCCTGCGCCTTCTTGAGGGAAAACAAGTTTCAGTTCGTGTCCGGAACGGAGTTTGAGCTCCGCCTGTGCTTTGGGGCTGACGCATATCCAATCGATGCCCGGACTTGCAGTCTGTGTCCCATTCGTTTCGATGGCAATCTCAAATCCCACTTTATGCAGAGCGTCGATCAGAGGCTGGTCCAATTGCAGGAGGGGTTCGCCACCAGTGCATACCACAAATGGCTTGGAATATCCTCGATGGTGCGGCCAGGTCCTATAAATTGCAGTTGCTAGAACATCTGGAGTATCGAAACGTCCGCCCCCAGTTCCATCTGTTCCAATAAAATCCGTATCACAGAACTGGCACAATGCTCTGCCGCGATCTTCTTCGCGCCCAGACCAAAGATTACAGCCCGAGAACCTGCAAAAAACGGCAGGTCGCCCCGTTTGAGCACCCTCGCCTTGTAAGGTGTAGAAGATCTCTTTTACTGCATAGCTCATGCCGGCACCTGGGCGAGACGATATCGGGTTGGATCGACGACCCCAACTTCGAGAAATCCCTTCCTGCGAAGTTGGCACGAGTCGCACAATCCACATGCTTCCCCAACTCCGGATGGATCGTAACAACTGCTCGTTAGGGAATAATCCACGCCCAAGTCCAATCCCTTGCGAATGATTTCCGCCTTGGTGAGATTGATTAGCGGTGCGTGGATCGTAATCCTCGTTGTCCCCTCTACTCCGGCTTTGGTTGCGAGGTTTGCGAGCGTTTGGAACGCTTTGATGAACTCGGGACGACAATCAGGATATCCGCTGTAGTCCAGAGCGTTGACGCCAATAAAGATGTCGCTGCATTCCAGAACCTCTGCCCAAGCCAAGGCGAAGGACAGGAAAATCGTGTTCCGCGCGGGCACATACGTAATCGGTATTCCGGTGGACATCTCTTCTGGATTGCGCCCTTTCGGGACATCAATGTCACTAGTCAGGGCAGACTCCCCAAAACTTCGGAGGTCGATCTCCACGATAGTGTGTTGCTCTACCCCCGACGCCTTAGCGATTCGACTGGCGGCTTCCAGTTCGAATTCATGTCGCTGCCCATATCTAAAGCTGAGGGCATACGGTCTAAAACATTGCTCTTTGGCCATGGCTAGCGTTGTAGTCGAGTCCAGGCCGCCACTCAGCAGAACAACTGCCTTCCGATTGGGCATAAATCTCCTTACCTAGTTCCGTTGAACAATTTCATTTGGTCTCTGCTGGATCGTTCCACCGGTTCGAGACGATTTGCAAATTCACGAATGGCTCGCACTTCGTCCTCCGTAAACAGCACCATCTTTCCGCCGCGGTATCGGCGACCCGCCGGAAGGTTCTCCTCCGACAGTCCGCGCCACCGCCAGAAAGTGCTCCGCGAAATACGAAGTTCCGTCGCAATTTCTGCGGCTGAATAGTATTTCGTGCCGTCAATCAGTACCGACATCCGCCCTCGTTGCAGATCGTAGCGTTGCGTTTCATTGCGTTCCGATGTGTCCCATCGTATTCCATGCCGGTTCATTTGCAAGTACCAAGGTAGTAACGGCCTGTGGATATCCTGTCGCTGCTGCATATGGGCTGCTTCGAAGCGTGCTATCGTTTCCCGTTGCTCACAACGCTAATGAAAACGGTCTCTATTACCACAGGTTATATTACCACAGGTTATATGTCAAGCCGTCAGTCAGAGGCGAGCCAGTGACCGCTCCTGAGTGGGCGTTACGCGTCCGTGCGCTTCGGAAGAGTCTCGACCTAAAACAAGTGGAATTCGCAGCTCGCTTTTCGGTCACTCAAGCCGCGGTTTCTCGTTGGGAAAGCGGAACAAAGGAACCGTCGCCCGAGAATTACATACGGATGGCTAACATGGCTGCCAAGCCGGCGTGCTTCTGGTTCTTGGAAAAAGCGGGCGTCGATGTGCCCCGTCTGCGCAATTTGATGATGAACGGAAAAGAAGGAAAATAGTGCCGCGAATCGTAGTGTTCTCTTGCCGGGGTTTTTGACCAGTGGGATCGCGCACGACCCGAGGAGTGGCAATGCCAAAGTTTAAATGTGCCCTTTGCGGAAAAACTGATAGAACACAACTATCCAGAGGTTCGCGGGAACTCTTCCACATGAGATCACCCATGCAAAGAGTGGATTCTCGGATGTCAGTCGTGACTTTGAGACCGCCCTCACCGATGTCATTGGTGAATTGTCGAGTACTTGCTTACGCCACAAATGATGCGATGGAGCGAGTATGACCAATGGAAGCCCGCCACCGCTTAGCTAGGGCAGTCGGACAACCTCTGAATTGTAATTCCATCGTTCATTTGTTCATTTCACTTGGTACGTTCAGGTCGACTGGCGGAACAATAGCCTAAGCTCGGGCACTCCTGCGCACGGATATTGCCCAGCAGATCTGCAATCCAATGTCGCACGCGTGGTGGAACTCTCATTCGGGCGTCGCGCAGAGCTCGATAAATCACATCTGACATCTTTTCTTTTCCAAGCTTGTTAAGCAGTTCCGGAGCCGCGAGCAAATCTATCGAGTTCAAAACCTGTATCTCAGGAATGTGAATGCTGGCAATTCTGGTAGCTTTGCGTTCATCGACAACTGCAACATATTGTCCACACGCAGCATGCGCAAGAGTTGCTGCCTCTCCGTCGTCTAAGTCGTCTGGTGGCTGTGCGGCGGTGAATCCGAGGAAGCGATCATACGCGTCGTCGTCCATCCGGATCACTTCCAGCAAGCCCTGGCTTCGCAACGTAGCTAGTATGTCTTCGGATGAACGCCGGGTTGACGGATCAATGTCAACTTCTCGCAGAGCAATCTCGTCAATTGAAAAAACTCGACACAGGCATTCAAGAACGTCAGCAGGACAACCAGTGCCGAGAATATTTATTAGCACACTCGCGTCGATGACGAGCCTCGTGTGAGTTCTACTCAACTTGGAAGGAGTCAAGTCCATCGCCCTCCTCTGCGCCGAGTGCATCAAACATCGCTCTAGCTTCTATGCGATCAACCCGCAGCATCCGGGCGATCTGGCCCTCTGACAAGAGTCCGCGACGATAGGCCTCGGCCGCCAGAAACCACTGGCGCGGCGGCACGGTACTCACCTCGGGTGCTGCGCTATCACCGAGAACTCCCCGGACAAGTTCACCCGAAAACCCACGATCACGGAGTGACTCCCAGGTCCCGGACGGCAGAAGGCTTAATTCCTCCAAACGGCGGCATAATGCTTCTTCAGAAACTGACAGCTGATGTGCAAGGAGGATGAGATGTCGGGGAGAGAAGGCACCAGCTTCGCGCTGAAGATCACTGAATCTCCTTCGAACTAATGCCGCCGGCATTAGGAGAGCGTACGAAAACGCTGCTGCGAATTTTTCTTCCCGGGTTTGTGGCACAGCTTGAAATTCGACTACGTCTGGTTGAGTCCTCGTTGCGATGAGATGGCCGAGTTCATGAGCCGCAGTGATGGCCCTGCGTTGCCTTGGGTGATTCTTGTTCAGCAGAATGCAAGCCCCGATCTTTTCATCAAAGGCAAACAGTCCAGAAATCTTGCTGGAAGCGAGCGCGCGTATGAACACTCGAACCCCGAATTCCAATTCAAGCAGGCTGACTAGGTCGGGAATAGCACCAAGCCCAATTCCGAGTCTCTGCCGGATTTCCATCGCCACATCTTCCGCTTGTTGCCGAATATCACCAGGTCCGATGGGGCGTTCAGAAGGGTAGTTAGGGCGAAACGGAATACCCAAGATTGATTCAAGTTCATACTGAGCCGCCGCTAAGTCATTAAGCAACAATGCCGCGTCGCCAGCCTCTACTTCGTCCGGGGCAATCGCTCGAAAACGGGGCACTAGGTTGGTGAGCACTGACGTGGGCCGCAGCAGAGCATTTATTGAAATTCCATAGACGTCTGATATGCTCTTCAATTCGTCAGTACGGACACGCCGCTGCCCTTTTTCGAGAGCAATTAGCGTTGTACGGGCCAACTTAAGCTTCTCCGCAGCTTCCTGCTGCGTCAAATCCGCCCTTGCCCTTGCAAGTCGCAGACGTTCACCAAGCTGAACTGGATCGGCGGTATCTAGTAAGTTCGTCATTGCAGTGTGTCCAGCCATCGGTTGATGAAAGATCCTGATGCTAGTGTTGAACGGAATTGTGCCCATTCAGAGGCATGCGTATTGATCAGGCGTTTCAGTTTCGCTTCAACGAGGTCGGATCGCTCATTGACAAAAGGCGACAGGTCGTCGGCTGCAGTTCGAAGGTGTTCCGTTTGGGCGTTCATCTCGGCAAATTGTTGGATTTCGAGAACTGCGCACAGAGCTTGCCGCTCGTCGTTGCGAGCGGTTCGCCGACCAGAGACAGCTCGACTTAGAGTGGCTGCGCTCAGATCATTCCACAGGTAGTTCTCAGCATTGTTGGTTAAGCCTGCGGCATGCAGCGATTGTCGACGCAATAGACAGCCTGCGCAGACTCCACACTGAATCCGTCGGTTGTCCAGGGTCACGTGTCGTTGATCTCGTGCACACGAAGAGGTGAGCCACCATCCGTCAGCAAGATGGAGCCGAGTCAGATCCTGCAAGGTTT
>Ga0187879_10000125_pt1 | contig 56424 bp, 54 predicted proteins | sample June2016WEW_19_1_FD_132423 | JGI IMG/M metagenome (GOLD analysis project Ga0187879, IMG submission 132423) | Peatland microbial communities from SPRUCE experiment site at the Marcell Experimental Forest, Minnesota, USA - June2016WEW_19_10 | ecosystem: Environmental > Terrestrial > Soil >... | reverse complement strand
GAGAGAACAAGCTGAGTTCGAAGCACAGATGAAAAAGGAAAACAGTTGTGCGGCGTCGGAGATTGAGCTGGCAGACGATTTGGGCATCACAGCCTAATCTTGAGCCTCCGAAAAGAGGGTAGGCATGCTTGAAATTTTAGGTAAGTTGTTGGTCTTCTTCCGATGTGGGCGTAAGTTCGTGCCGAGGAGCGAAACATGCCGAAGAACTCAACGCCCGCCACGCAACAGTACGAACGAATAGTTACACTGTGCAACAGTCCGACCCCACGTGTGAGATGAGGCTTCTCAGTGATCCCGGATCCGATTATCTGAAGTTAAGGATGATGTCGGGCAGCACGCTTGTGTATGAGAGCCATGACTTGGGTGTCAGCGAATTAGAGAAAATGTCAGAAGGTAAGTTGTGGAACTTGCTGGAGCACCTGTCATCTCGGCGCATTCGCTGTCCCGCCGCATAACCAAATGCCGAGATCCCGGCCTCATCAAGCCTCTTCTGGATGGGCGGGCCTTGAATCTCCTTGAGAGACACAATGGTCAATGCGATGTCTCTGTTTTCCATCAATGTGGAGCTTTCGCTTCACATCGCGTATTTCCCGCCAAAAGCTGTTGCGAGCCTTGGCCACCGATATTCCGAGCAATTGGGCAACTTCGTCCCAGTTATAGCCGGCACCTCTGAGGGCCAAAACGGTGCTGTTTATTTCACTGAGTCTCCGAACGATGTTTTCCAAATCCAATCGCGCGTCTACTTGACGGCTCCAGGCATCGTCCACTACACGACTCGACAGCTCAGCCGCCCCACCGGCGGGTTCAAGGCGATGAGACTTGGCGGCAAGTCGCCGAAGTGCCCTCGAGAAAGCCAACAAGAGCAGTCCGTTTTTTCGTGATGACGGGGGAGCCCCGATGCGGTCCAGGTAGCGAGACACCTGCGTAACCGAGTCTTCCATCAGACCGGCAGCTTGTGCAGGGTCGGCAAGAAGTGCCTGAGTCCGGCGGCATGCTTCTTTCCAGACTTCATGCGCTGCAGATCGCACATCATCCCGAATTGGCCTTCCCGCACGATCGACTTCTCGATCCCACCAAGAAAGACTTCTGTCTGGCCTTCCCATACTGCACCCTTGAGTCAAGACGAAGGATAAGAGGAGACCACATCCGGGCCAGACGGAGGCGGCAAACTGCGAGCGTGACGAGCGGAGGCTGCGGGATGTCATCACGCGGCAACGGCAGTTGGCTTGCCCTCCGATCTGAACGCAGAGCACGAGGGTCTGTTCCAGGTGGTAGGCAGCGTGGAAAGGACGGTTCCGCAGCGGTCGGGAAACCGGACAAAACGACGCTCTGCAACGTGTTTTGCGGGCATTTCTGCGCGCCAGGAAAGGTCGCATGGAACCCCCGGTCTCGTCTGCAAATTGCGCTGCTGCGGCTCAATTGCCGGTCCATCGCGAAACTCCTGCCCAATGCCGCGTTTGCCCGTCAAACGAAATGGTGCATTTCTAAAGACTTGCGAAGGGCGGCCCGTACAGCTCCTTAAATGGGGCCTCAGTTGTCCTGCCGTTGCCGTCTTCCCACCTACCCCACGACTGCTTCGACACCGTCATCCGATGTCAAACGATGAGAACCATAGTGGCGTACTTCCATCCAGAGATGGCGATTTTTCTTCTACGCGGTCGGAATTTCGGACAGCGGAGGCGTGAAGAGAGAAATCGTCTAAGCACGCTGTCAGTCAGTTGCTACGAACCGAGGGGGGGCGGAACTGCACCTGCATGTTTCTGATTGAGATCGGCAATTTCTCAGTTGCTTGAGCGCTGCTCGTATTCCGGCAGGTCTTCTGATACGGCCAGAACGCATGTCTGGCCTTCGAATTGGATTTTGTCCGCGGAGTAAGCCGTGGTCTTGATCTCGCCGGACTTTGTCCTAAGCCGGGTGATGACATTCCGAATGGGACCGCGCTGGAGCTGCGCGATCATCAGCTTGCGGTCCGACGGATCTTCCCAAATCCTCAATTCATGGACCGTGCGGCCGAGCACTTCTGCCCGGGAATAGCCGTACCGGCACTCGAAGGCGGTGTTTACATCCAAAAACCGCCCTTCTGCCACGGTTGTAATCGAAAACGGGACCGGGCTCGAACGAAAGACCTTCTGGAACTTGTCCTCCGAAACCCGGCGTCCCTCCTCCGATTGCACCAGCGCCGCATGGGCCTGGCGAAGGTCCTCGATCCGTTTTTCTAGTTGCTCCCCATAAATCGCAGCACGTTCGTAAAGACGGGAATTCTGAATTGCCGCCGCAGTGGGGATTGCCAACAATTCTGCCCGACGGAGATGGTCCTGAGTGAAGCGGTTAGGTTCCGTATGGCCAACGGAAAGAAATCCCAGGTATTGCCCGGACGCGACCAGCGGAACGCTGAGCCAGGAGTGCAGATGAGCGTGTCCGCCGAAGGTTTGCCACGATTCTTCTTGCCTAGTATCGGAGATCAAGACACTTTTCTGGCCAGTCAAGATGCGTTGCAAGAACGGAGAGTCGTCGGCATTGAGAGTCAGAGGAAAATTCGAACGTGGCTTCGGAGTTTCGTGGCAGAGTTTCTCTCCCAGCGAGAGCACGTGGGGGCCGCCTTCCGGGATCAGTACCCGAGCGCAGGTGTACGGCACTAGGTCGGCAAGCGATTGAAGAAGCGCATCGAGAACGAAGTCCATGCGGAGATCCTGGGTCAGTCCAAGAGTCGCCTTACGCAATGCTTCGGCTTCTGCCGATGAGGATCGCGCTAAGACAAGATTGGTTGCGCCTTGTTCTTCCGCTTCCTTTTGCGCCGTGATCTCAATGGCGGTGCCGACGAGCCGGCCAATCTTGCCTCCGGCATCCCGCAACGGAAAACCACGCACCCAGACCCACCGCACTTCGCCGCCGGGCCTTACAATCCGGAACCGCTCATCAAACTGCCCTTTTCGTGCCGCTTCCGTGAGTTTCCCAAGTACGTGGACACGGTCGTCGGGGTGGATGACTTCTTCATAAGAAGATGGGTTCTCGATCAAAGACTGGCACGAACGCCCGGTGATCGTCTCGTAGGCCTGGTTGACGTAAAGAGCCTTCTTGCTTTCGGCATCGATCATCCAGAAGACTTCCTGAATATTGCTCGCCATCTGGTGGAATTCATGCTCTGCCGTTTGGAGGACGCTGGCCGCGTTGCGTTGGTCACGGTGCAGCTGCAGAAACACATTGGCCAGAAGAAGGCTGAAAATGCAGAAAGCCGCCGTCATCGCAACCAAGATCACTACGGACACCTTTGGCCTTTCGAGGTTGGAGACCAATACGGCAACGAAGAGAACGACGGAAAGCACCATGAGGGTGATCGAAGCTACCTGCCAAGCGCGCTGTGGCCCCCATTTAGAAAAAGGTTTACTGCGGAGTGGGTCAACTTGATCCATGGCTTTACCAAGGACGAACTTCTGGAAACGGACACGCGGTTATCAGGTGTCCCGCAATCAGACCGTATTTGCGCTGGAACGGTCTGTTCTGCCACGTTTTTCGAGCCAATGCTACCACAAGAATTTACGGCTGCAGGCTGTTGAGGCTGACCTACTTCAACATGTCCCAGATAGACAGGATCTCATTACGAAAACTCACAGCGCACAATCAAAACCGAAGTTCCTCGTGGTTGGATGCGCGGCAAGAACGCATGTCTGGCCGTCAAATCGGGGATTAGCAAAGTTTCCTGCGAGCGGCCGCGCTGGCCAGACCATTGGCCTCAGTGTTGTGCTCGCGACGAACGTGGGAGATCGAGAAATCGAGCGACCGGGCCAATTTCCGGCAGATCCAATTCAGGGAATAGAGCCGCGGGCTGCGGCAGCTGTACTCACCGCTCATCTGCTTGACCATTACTTCGGAATCGGAAAATACGTGAAGCGTCTTGGCCTTAAGCCCCAGGGCACATTGCAGCGCCTCCAGCAGAGCAAGGTACTCGGCGACATTACTGTCCTGGTGTCCGATCCATTTGGCGATTCTGATGGTGCCATCGGTGGGGCCGCCAATTACCACTCCAATGCCAGAGGGGCCCGGATTCCCGAGAGAGCCGCCATCGATGTAGGCCACGAGATCTGACATTGCGTTGGCGAGGTGATAACAAACTATGCGTGATCTATTTCCCGCCGTCAAGATGATTACTGGTTCCTCTACACACCCCTCGTAGTTGCACCGTGCTTTTAACACCTGTGGATGTTGCTGTGGAAAAATGGTGAAAAATAATCTTCCATTTATTAAGCAGCAACGATTCAATGGGTTGCGTCTCTGGGTTTTGATCCGTCGCAGCAGGCCGATTGCACCGAAAACGGGCATTGACAATTTTTGGGCAACTCTCTAGGGTTGCTTCCGTCGACGGCTGAAAGGGTTGGCTTAATTAAACTTTTGCCAGTCCGAAGTAGGCTGAGTGATCAGCTCGGCGGGGCAACCCGAAGAGCAGCCAGACCGGAAAAAACCGACGGCTCTGCGAGGGGTAGTTGGGGTTTGGGACCGCGAAAGCGGTGATCGCATCAAGGGCTGTGACGGTGCACGTCTCCACGCTGTTGGCTCCCTCGCAGGAGTTAGTGGCTAGAGCGTAACCAATGTCACAGCCTTTACCTTTTCCAATGCTTTCGCCTCTCCAACCTCATGCTGACACCGGGGCCCTGTCAGGAATAAGCTAAGTTCATTTTTCAATAGCCGGAGCCCGAAACCGGAAATGCGGCAGATTCCGAATTCGAGTCGTCGTCTCGACGAGCACATTGCACGAGCCTTGAACAAGATCAGGAAACCAAGCACGCCCGAAGAAATCACGGAGTTGCTCAATCGTGATCTGGAGCCCGAAGACCGGCCCTTCCAGGCAAGAGAAGTCGCAGAGCGGTTGCGGAACACCGGGGACACAGTGTTGACACTCTATTGGTCAAGAACTCGTCCCCGCAGGTAGCCCGTTGCGGGGTGTCAACAGCCGATCCGCCGACATTGCCTCCTTGGTTGCCATCGCAAGCAAGAGCCGAGGCCCACCCCAAGCCTTGCTAGGGATCGGCACACGAGGAGCCGAGAAGCGTAGGTTCTCCCCGGCCGTTGCTAATGCTTCATTTGTTCCGTTTGGCCGCCTTCCATTTTGCCGAACGTGCACGCTGAGCCGCGGCGATTCGTTTACGTGCTGCCGCCGACATAGGCTTCCGCCTCTTAGGCGCCCGAATTCCCTTAGACTTTCCGCCTAGACTTCCGAGACTTCCCAAGGCCGCCAGCGCAGCGTCCAGTCGCTGCGTTTCCCCTCGCACCCGGTCTCTTTCCTTCCTCAATTGCCGTACTACTCCTGTCAGGTTCGCCATGGTTGCCCTCGGTCGAGAATTGTAGCAGCGGGTGAGAAATTGATGGATTCGCGGACCCAATGCCGGCCCGCCCTAAAGAACAGGCCTTTGCGTCGTCACGCTACGCGGCTGAGATTGGATCTACGGTGATATCCCACTCCTTGAGCAGCCATTCTGGGACATAGCACCGATTCCTATTTTGCTCACACCAGGCGCGGAGCTCACCTGACGAGGTATACATCCCTGCCCTGAGCTGCAGTTGCCTGACCTGCAGTTCGAATTCAGTAGGGAGAGCGGGAGCGGGCGGAATGGGACGCCCCCAATTGGGGTTTCCGCGTTTGCGAGTGAGCGCGACCAGTATCGCCATAGGCCCCGATCATACTCCGCCTCAGGTGGCTCCAGCCGGCAGAATCCTCGCATGGTGGTACGGGGTTTGCGGTAGCTGGGAACACAGTGATATTTTCGGCAGTATGGCAGTTTCAGTGGAAATGCAGCACACGGGAGACTCTGGTCTGCAAGCAGAGGTTCGAGCGATCATCGAACATGTCCTTGCCGATAAGCCGGGAATTTGGCGAGTTTCGATCCTCGGCTCCCAGGCCAATGATCGGTGGGAGATGAAGATTGTGGGCCCTCATGCCTTCGAGCGGTCGTATACGCTGGAGGGTTCTGCTGGCGAGCATCGGCCGGAAGTGATTCGGGTAATTCTGAGTAAGATGTTGCCGGGAAGAAAAGCTTGATTGAAGACCGCAATTTCGCGTGGCTATACGAGGCTCGGCTGCATTTCTCCTGCCATTGGCGGTTGGCCGGCTACCCGGCGTGGGCAAAGTTACAGGAGAGAAGCTCGCGAAACTGGGAATACAGACTGTAGGGGATTTAACAAGACTGGACCTGTCCACACTCGAGGGGACTTTCGGCCGCTATGGCCTGCGCTTGCACGAGCTGGCGCGGGGCATCGACGAAAGTGAAGTCGTCCCAGACCGGCCTACTCAATCCATATCAGTCGAGGATACGTTTGAGCACGATGTTCTCTTGGCAGAAACCGGGGCAATGATCCGAGGCCTGGCAGACAAGCTTTGGTCTGCCTCGCGCAACGAATCACGGATAGCCCGTACCGTGGTTCTCAAACTAAAGACGAGCGAATTCAGAATTCTGACGCGCAGCCATACACCAGGCGCACCTCCCTCGTCCTGCGAGGAGTTGACGGACATCGCCCTGAAGCTGCAAGAGCGAGTGGACCTGGGTCCACATCAACGTTACCGGCTAGTTGGGATTGGCCTGAGCAACTTTCGGGAACCCGAAGACACTGCTCGGCAATCCGGGCTTTTCCAGCGCGATTCGTGAACTTGCTTCGCTCTGTCCCAAGTGTCAGAACCGCGAAGGAAACCTGCGTAGCGTCCGCAACATTCCGTCACACTATGCCCAGTGCAAAGGACGTAGAACACCGGGAAGTGTTCAATCCAGCAACCACAGACAAGCACCAAATCGTAAACCGCCCTAACCTCAACCATCGGAGTGCTCATGAACAAGACAGAACCGATCAAGCTGTATCTAGTTGCCGAGTTCGAGGCAGTGTCCAGTGTCGAGGAAGCACGCCGACGGCTGGATGCGTTCCGTGAGTCAGCCATGCCGTCTCAGAACTATGGGATCACGCTGTATGAAAACACAGACCAACGACCTCATTGCGGCGCAGGGTTGCGGCCGCTTTCGTAAGGTTGAATCCGGTGACTATCAATAGTCATGTTCTTCTCCGCCAGCAGGGCCAACCAGCCCTGCCTTGTGCCGATGTCGGTTCTCGACAGCAATCCTAACTCCTCCTCTTGGCGCGTCAACTCGCAAAACATCACATAACTCGGATGCAGGGGATCCACAAGCATCTCTTTGCGATGTAGGATCGGCGGATTCGCCGAGTCTGCATAATTCCTTATCGAATAGGAGGCGAGTGGCAAATACACACGTATGCTGGACAACAGTGCAGGGTGCGCATTTTCCTCGAAATCGATGTACTGCAAGAAAGAGACTTTTCTGCCATCTGTTGAAATTTTCACTACGTTGTATTCGACCTCTCCAACAATCTGCCGGGCCGCAAATATGAGGATCCGAAGTAATGCGCCCAGTTGTTCTTCCGCTGACTTGTGTAAATAGAGATCTTCAGGGAGCTTCTTCCCAACCGGAGCATTTTGGCAAGCAAGTCGCACAATCTCTGGTTTCCCGATTTGATATAGGAAACTTTCCCCTTCTTTCAGAGCAACAGAATAGGATGACCACAACATCTTAATGTCGGCTCGGAGTTCGTGAGGAAGTGATCGAAACGGAATGGCTTTGAGACCTTGGAGATGCATCATCGCGATGTACGTGAGAATGTCTTCGCGGCGGTTGCGCTGTTTTTCCGCTAGAGCGTCTGAAGATAACAGTCGCTTTGCGAGTCTCTCGATTCGGGCCGACGAGCCAAAACGCTCCAGCAGAAACCGATATGAGCTGAATTCGCTCGGGAGCGGAGGTCGTCCGAGCTCCTCGGCAAGCTCCAGATATTGCTTCGCAGTTGAGTCTTGCGAAAACTGCTCTGTTGCAAAGCTGCTTGATGTCTCAATTCGGCTATCCGCGAGCGATGCGAGGTACGCAGATTCGAGCAGTTCGTCTTTAAAGACATAGGCGACACCTAATCCGGCCATGTGCGGTCGTCGCCCGAGAATTCGCTCAATGTATTGCCTGAACTCTCCTTGCTCATAGAGCTTCTGGAATGATCCGCGGCTCGTTAAGAGTCCGTCGGAAAACTCGGTTCCTGTGTCGAGCGAGTGGTCCACGCGGACAGCGACTACCAACGCGCGCCTGGCGAGTTCGAATGCTCGCCGAAGAGTGTCGTCGCGTTCCGTCGTGTCTTCAATGACGTTGAGTACGTATCCGAGATTCACGACATCAACAGAAGTTACGCGTGTATCGGGTTGATAATGCGGATCCCAACCCAGAGCGTCAATGCCGCTGGATTTCAGATAAGCGACGTCCTCACCGCGACCACAGCCGTAGTCGAGGACCGAGGTGCCGACTGCGATGATTCCGTGGGAAAGAGCGAGCATGACGGGCTTCGAGTATCGAAACCGAACAATTGCGGTTTTCTCTCTTCTCACGGCTGATTGTTCCCGGTGTGGCACCGTCATCATTAGAGTATTGGGTCGCCTCGACTGGTTCTTCTCAAGCGGCAGTCCATCCGTCACGCCTTGCGGGCGCCCACGCTCCTCGGGTCAATTGGAATTCATCAACCGAAAGTAGGTCAACACTGAGCGTAGCTTAGGCAATCTGAGCAAGCACATCGCAATCTTCACCAAGTATGGGTCGGGAATCGAAATCATCTACATCTCGAGCAAGGCATATTAGATTTGGTCCACCATATGGTCCGGCGCCGCACCTGCCAGCAACGGCGCGGGACGCCTTGCCTCATGTAAAATTAAAAGATTGACTGGTGTCAACAACTGTATATACAGTTCTACACATGAAAGGGAGCAAATCGACCAAGCCCAAGCGCCATAATTGTCCCATTAATGTTCTCGTACGTCCGGACCAAAAGGAGCGGCTCGAATCTGAAGTGAGCCGTACGAACGTGAACCAATCTGCCATGGTCCGAAAGGCGCTTGATATTCTCTTCGAGCAGATGGACAGAGGACAACTAAAGCTCGGGTTCTCAGAACTTGAGCATGGAGTATCGCAATGAAACGCTCTCTCGCCAAGGTCAAGCGTTCGGCTGGCGATTTGTCACCCGCTGTTTCACCCGAACTCTGCTCATCAGATGAGCCAACGAGGGGCACTGGAGTGGTGTCGTTCTCGGGGCACGAAACTTTTACTATGCGGCACGGCTGGTTAAAGAAAGCCATCGATGCAGTTCTGTTGGATCCCCATATCTTTGTCAAGGACGGCGCCATGGTGGACCTCGGTGTGGGAAAGAATATGGTCCGATCCATTCGCCACTGGGCCTTGGCAGCTGATGTGTTGCGGGAAATCCCTGGCACCCGCGGCTCAGAACTTGCTCCCACAGAGTTCGGCAGCTTGATTTTTGGACCACATGGAGCTGACCCGTTTCTTGAAGATCTGAACACGCTCTGGTTGATTCACTGGAAACTGGCTACCAACGAGCGGCGCAGTACCGGCTGGTGTTGGCTCTACAACCTGCTTCACACTGATGAGTTCACACGGGATTCAGTTTGTCAGCTCTTCATGTCCGAACTGAAGCGAAGGAACGTAGCTGGGCCAAGCGACTCTTCACTGAGGCGGGACATCGACTGCGCTATTCGGACTTATGCAGGTACGCGCACGAAATCGGAGTTGCTGGAAGAGAGTCTAGAGTGCCCACTCGTGGAGCTTCAGATATTAACGGCGGATGCGGACGGCGTGCTTTTCCGATTTTCCCGTGGCCCGAAGCCAACGCTAAGTGATCGGGTCTTCCTGTATTGTCTTCTGCAGTTCTGGGAAGGACACGGCTGCCAAGATTCACTTGCGTTCTCGGAAATTGCGTTTGCGGTGGGGAGTCCGGGCTCAGTCTTTAAGTTGGATGAAAACAGCATTGCCGGCCGACTCGAAGAGCTCGAGAGTTTGACCCACGGAGCGCTGATCTACGACGAAACGGCAGGACTGAAGCAGGTCTACCGACGAGTCCATGTTGGCAGCAGTGCGGTACTCGCTCCCTATTACGAGGAAGCTGACACTGTTTATCGGAGAGCGTCATGAAACTGAATGAAGTGGTGACGATTGCTCCTCGCTACACACGCTCCGTAAGCCTAGAACGTGATCTCGATGATCCGTCGGCGGTTATTGGCTATGTGCTCACTCCGATCGGCGCTGATTTTCTCGGGCGAATCCGTCGGGTGCTAACTGGCGCTCCCGGTCCTCGAGCCTGGAGCATAACTGGACCGTATGGGTCCGGCAAGTCAGCGTTCGTCCTTTTTCTGGTGAATCTGCTGAGTGGTGCTCGCACCCGGGGCGCGGCTGAATCCCAAAAAATACTGAAGAATGTCGCGCCTGATCTCGCGTCGGATCTCTTGGACCGGAGAAAACTGGACTCCATACGTCCTGCCGGGTTTTGTCCAATTTTGGTCAGTGGCGCTGCAAGCCGGATTGCTCCTTGCCTTTTGGAATCCACGATTCGCGACGTTTCAAAATTCGCCAAGAAGACTCATCGCCTCCCGGCCTTGCGTCTGCTTCAGAAAATGCAGAGCGATCGACGGCGGGGAGTGGTAATCAACCTAACGCTACTTGTTTCCGCGATCAAGCAGCTGGCGTTGGAATTGCGTAAGGACGAAAAATGTCAGGGTATCGTGATTATCGCTGACGAATTGGGCAAGTTTCTGGAGTTCGCCGCGCATCGTCCTGAAGAGAACGACATCTTCCTCCTGCAGCTCCTCGCCGAGGCCACCGCGTGCAACGGCAAACCTAATCTGCTGTTGGTCACGGTGCTGCACCAGGCATTCGAGCAGTACGCTTCTGGACTGCGGCCTGTTCTGAGGAATGAGTGGGCAAAGGTGCAAGGCAGATTCGAGGACGTTGCATTCCAGGACCCCCCTGAAGAGACGCTGAGGATTATCTCGAGTGCAATAGTTCAGGAGCCCTCGCCGCTCATTAGTACTTATCGGAGAAAGGCAGCCGACTTGGCGAATGCCATGTATGGACTCGGTTGCGCGCCATCCTCGCTTTCGAAGCGTCAGTTTGGCGATTTGATGTCTCAATGTGCTCCATTGCATCCCGTAACCGCCGTGGTTCTCGCGCGCCTGTGCAGAAAGTTTGGACAGAACCAGCGTTCCCTTTTCTCGTTCCTTACGTCTCGCAACCTGCATGGTTTCACGACCTACACTGAACGCGAAGTGGCACCCGAGAGCATTTCTTTCTTCGGCCTCCCCGAGCTGTATGACTATGCCGCTGATGCGTTGGGGAGTGGGTTAATTCTCGGCGACTCTGGAGCTCGCTGGGCCGAGGTGGCCGCAGCGCTTGAGAATCATCGTGATCTCAGTACCGAAGAGACTCGAGCCGTAAAAGCGATTGGCTTGCTGTCTGCCATCGGTCCGTATGGTGAATTAAAGCCTTCGTCGAAGCTCCTGCAGATCGTGTTGGATGATGCGAGGAAGACTTGCGATGTGCTTCAGAAAAGGTCGGTCCTGGTTTATCGCAAGCACAGTTCGTCTCTAGGGCTGTGGCAAGGCAGTGACATTGATTTTGGTGAACGGCTTGAAGATGCCGCCCGACGTGTCTCTCCCAATGCCAGTCTCGCAGCGCGGATTAGCGCCAGGTATGCCGCTCGGCCTTTGGTTGCCAAGCGACACTCATTCGCGACCGGAACCCTGCGCTATTTCAGAATCCGGTTCGCCGATGTCGCTACGTTCAGCCGCATGTTGGACAGGGATTACGATGCTGATGGCACCGTCCTCTACGCGCTGCCCAGCGGTCCCCTCGAACACCAGGAACTCACCCGGCTGGCGATGAATTCAGAAGCGCGCGATCGAGTGGATGTTGTTGTTGCCGTTCCGAAGAATGTCGAAGCCCTCGCCGCCGGTTTCAGAGAGCTGGAATTGTTGAAGTGGGTGGAAGCGAACACGCCGGCCTTGCAAGGGGACGCCGTGGCACGCAAGGAACTACGGTCGAGACTGCAAGCTGCGGAAAACGTACTGGAGTCTGAGTTAGGCCAGCTGTTCTCTCCCGCGACGACATCGGCAACGACTTGGTACCATCGCGGAATTGAGCAAAGAATAGTGTCTTCCCGCAGGCTATCCCATCTGCTTTCGGATATTTGCGATGACGTTTACCGAGATACGCCACACATCAAGAATGAATTGCTGAACCGGCGTGTTCTTTCTTCGGCTGCCGCCAAGGCGAGGCGCAATCTTATTGAGGCGATGCTCATGCATGCCGACGAGGCGAACCTTGGGATTGCAGGCTTCCCTCCGGAGCTGAGTATGTATCGCTCTCTACTCGAGGTCAATGGAATCCATCGGTCCGGTGATGGCGGCTATTTCTTCGCAGCTCCCTATGCGAAGTCTTCCGTCTATCCAGCGTGGAGCGCGATGGAGCGGTTTTTCAAGGAATCTGAACTCGAAAAGCGCAAGATTACAGAACTGTTTACCACTCTTCGGGCGCTACCCTTTGGGATGAAGATGGGTGTTGTCCCAGTGCTCTTTTGCGCCGCATCTATCGTGCACGATACTGAAATTGCCGTTTATGAAAGTGGCGCCTTTGTTCCGGAGATGACAGTCGATGTTTTCGAGCGGCTGTTGAAGTCGCCCGAAACATTTGAGCTGCGTTCTTATCGCATTGAGGGGGTCCGCAAGACCGTCTTCAGTGAGTACGCCAAGCTGCTCGGTGCGTCTCCTCTTGCGACTGACAACCTGGTAGCGATCATTAAACCGCTGTACCGCTTTTTTAATCGGCTGCAGGACTACACAAAACGCACGGCGACCCTGTCTCCAAAGGCTATCGCGATCCGGGAGGCCCTGTTGGCCGCCCGGGATCCAGATCAGATCCTGTTCCACGACCTGCCAATCGCTTCCGGTTTCGAGCCATTCACCACCTCGAAAACAAGTCCGGGAAGCGTTCGACAGTTCTTCCACGAGCTTCAGTCGGGCTTTTCAGAATTGCAAAGGTGCTATGACGATCTTCTGCAGCGGCTCCAGCAGCTTCTCTATCACGCCTTCGACATCAAGGGTAATAATGCACGAAGAATGGTCCAGCAGCGAGCGACGACGGTTGCCGACTACGCTGTGGAACCACGCATGAAGGCCTTTATCATGCACCTGTGTGCCGACGATCTTGAAGACGTACCATGGATCGAGGCTATCGGAGCACTCTTGGCTGGCAAACCGCCGAAACTCTGGAACGATGCGGATCGCGCACGCTACGAGGTCGCCGTCGCTGAGTTCTCGCGCAACCTGAGGCATATTGAGGCACTGGTGTTCGAGTTGACGCGACCGGAAGTGCTTCGGGATGCGACTGCGGAAGTTTTTCGGATCGGCATAACCGATCGACATTCGAAGGAGTTGGAGGCGGTCGTCAGTGTTACCGCGGAGGATACGGACGTATTGACCCAAACAATGATGGACTTGGAAGCCGTGCTCGAGCGAAGCGGCGTGTCTGACAGACCCGCACTATCGCTCGCCGCGTTGGCGGCAGTATCCAAGAGCTTTCTTTCGCGTCTCGGCCAAGGAACCAATGCCAAGGAAGTTGAGGCACTGACACATCATGACAGCATATAGACACATTCTGGGCCTTTCCGGCGGCAAGGACAGCACAGCACTTGCTATTTACATGCGCGACCGAATTCCTGCAATGGAATACGTGTTTTGCGATACACAGAAGGAACTACCTGAAACCTACGAATATCTGGATCGTCTCGAGGCCTACCTGGGAAAGCCGGTGAAACGGCTGAATGATAAGAGGGGATTCGATCATTGGCTTAAGGTTTACGGGAATTACTTGCCTTCCTCGCGCATGCGCTGGTGCACAAGAATGCTGAAGCTGAAACCTTTGGAAGAGGAGATCGGGGATGACCCGGTGCTCAGCTACATTGCGATCCGAGCGGATGAGGACCGGGACGGATATATCTCAACCAAACCAAATATCAAGCCCGTGTACCCCTTCAAGGAAGCTGGTATCACCCTGCCGGACGTTCAGCGCATACTAGACGATGCCGGCTTGGGTCTGCCGAAGTATTACGAATGGAGGACAAGATCCGGCTGCTATTTTTGTTTCTTCCAACGAAAAGCCGAGTGGATTGGCCTTAAGGAACGGCACCCGGATTTGTTTGAGAAGGCGAAAGCGTACGAGAAGATCGACCCGGAAACGGGGGAACGATACACTTGGAGCGAGCGAGAAAGCCTTGAAGAGCTCTCTGACCCGGACCGGGTCGCTGACATCAAAGAGAAGCATGAGAGAGCGATGAAGTCGAATGCCGCCGGGATGAAAGGGCAGCGGCTGTACCAAATTCTCGGCGCCACGCTCGACGACGAGGACGATACGGAGCCCTGTTTGATATGTCATCTGTGAACATGCCTGCGGTTGCTGAATGCGTTTTTTGTGAGCTGCAAGAGGAGAACGACAGACCTGTACTGGCTCGGACTCGATCATTCTTCGCAGTGAATGACAAGTATCCGGTCAATGTTGGCCATACGTTGGTTATTCCGTTTCGCCACGTGAGTCGACTGCGAGATCTGACGGTGGACGAATTTGCGGAACTAAAGGAAATCCTGGAAAGAGTTCAAGACCAACTGACGAGCCAGAATGCTGAGGGATTCAATATTGGAGTGAACGAAGGTGACGCAGCTGGGCAGACTGTACCCCATCTTCATGTTCACGTGATACCGCGCTACAGGGGCGATGTCGAAAGTCCTCGCGGTGGAATCCGAAACCTCAAGGCTGCCCTAGTCGAGTATTGATGCTTGAGCCCGTGAAGACGCGACTGCGTGTCGCCGGGAAGCTGACACCAGAAATCGAGCGCCGCATTCTGGAATTCGAGAGGGTCTGCCTTTCGGAAATCCGGTCGGAGAGTCTGCGCTACGCGGTTCTGGATTACCTAGAGAGTCTCTGTCCGTTGGAGTTCTACACCGCGCCAGCATCCTCGTCGGGTGCACGGCATCCCGAATGGCAGTCCCTGCCAGGAGGGATCCTGCTCAACACCGTCGAATGCTGCGTGGGCGCCGACAGAAAAATCCGAATGTACCCGAGTCTGACGACAGAAGCGTCGGAGACCAAGGACGAAGTTCATGACGCCGTCTATGTCGCTACCGTCCTGAGCGACACATTCAAGGCCGCTGATGTTGGCAAGCCCTGGAAGGAATGGTCGCACCACATCAAAGCGGAGGCAGAATGGCGGGGAATCGCCAAGAAGCACGCAATTCCGCCAGCGATAGCCGAGCGGATTGCGTCTGCCATTCGATGGCACCTTGGACGATTCACTCCAGAATGGCCGGACGGAAAAGATCCGCGAACGATGGACGTGATCGATTTCATTGTCCATGAACTCGACATGGATTTTTCGAACCGCAGATTGTCAGATGTTTTTCAGCGGCGATTGGGCGAAGCTGCCGAGGAAGGCGCGGCCGGATTCTTAGACAAAGAGTTTGAAAGCGCTTCGTCCTATTTCCAGCACGTCGAAGGAAAGCTGAATAATCTTCTGGTGTTCTTCGCGACCCTATTGATCGCCGTTATCAGTGCGTGCTACTACATCGGCAGCAGCGATATGTTCAAGAACCTTGCGTTTTCCCGCACACCGCGCAGTTTTCTGATCGCGCTGTTGCTGTTCGCACTCACTGTCATCAGTATGGTGTTCGTGGGTGTCTACACCGAGCTGCGGGTCCGCAAAATTCGCATGCTGGAGGAAATGGCAGCAATACGCGGATACAAGATAGATCAAGCGGCCCGCACCGGCACCGACATCCGCCGCGCCGTCACGATGGTGTCTAGCGTCCCAGAATGTCCTCCCTATCTCCGCCGGCCGAGCGAGGACTGGTATACGCTCCTACTGATGACGCTCTCAAGTGCGTCCGCTTTTGCGGTGGCCCTGCCATTTCTGACGTTCGGGATACTGACAGCATTTGGAGTGGACTCGATACCACACCGCCACCTAGTGTGGATCGTCGAAGGGTTGACGGCCTGGGCAGCGGCTGCCTATCTCGAATTTGCGTGGTTTACCCGCTTCTGTTACCAACTAGACCTGGAACGCAAGAGAAAGTTCTCCCAAGCCCAATATGTATTCTTTTCAAAGCACGGCGAGTCGTTTCCGTGGCCGCTGCACCGGCTGGATTTTCTTGCGAACTGGATCGAACGCCGCTATTCTGCCGCGCGAGCTCAAAGTGTTAAAGGCGCACAGGCAAGCTAAACGGACCCGCCACTCAGTGTTCTACAAGCCGGGCGTGTACGTCTGGATCAAAGTTGCTCGTGATGATGACGGACCGCAGATGGCAGTTCCACTCCGGTCTACACAGCAAGTCGTGAAGCTCGGGAGCGATCTTGGCAAAGGCCACGGCGTTTCGCAGAGCGGATGCTGACCTGGCGATGGCTGGATCCGCGACATTGCTGCCATTTGCATCGACTAGGGACCAGAATCCGTCATGCTGCAGGTGGAAGAAGGGGAAAGCAAAGGTGCTGTTGTTGTCGATTTCGAAAAGCTTGCGCCAATAAGCGTCGAACGACTCTTCAATATACAGAGTCGGTTCAATCCGATTCTCCCGGCTCGAGTTCTCGCGATAAAGGTCACTCACACACAGAAGAAGCAAAGGTTTGTGCGGAGCCTTCCCCATCGTGATTTCCGTCCATCGGCCTGGGATTGAATCGCGGTGCAAGTTTTGCAGCGTGCGGATGTATGCACCTTCGTTGTTCATGTTGTGCTCCACGGCTTCTCGACTTCGGCTCGAATTGCGAAGGTTAGGTTTCTAGGTTCCTTTTGCCACGTGTCGAACCTAACTTCGGCGCGAACTGGTCGCGCGGGAAACCGTATACCTGCTGGATCAACTCTCGCCCAGCAGGTATACGCTCGGGTAGTCTATGCTGACGGCATCTTCTGGATCATGTTGTAGAGAAACATGCCCCAGTGGCTGCGGAGGTCGCCATATTTTTCTTCGGGATCCGTGTCCATGCTCTCCCCCTTGGCATAGGCCAGAATGAGAAGGTCCAGGCCTACGTGAAGAAGGCGCGCCATTTGTTGGAACTCTTCCGGCGTAGGCGGTATTGCCTGCCCCTCATCCTCTTTGCCGTCGAGTGCTCCGGCCGCCTTGAGCACGGGCGAGTAGATTCGTGTAAAGAACGGATGTTTGTTGTTCAACTTTACTACCGTGTTCGTGCCCAGATGTTCAATTTGGATGAACTCCTTGCCGGGCCATTGCATATCGACAATCGAGAATGGCAGTTGTTTCAGGCGCTCCTTAATGTCGGCGGCAGAGGTTGGCGGTGCGGCAGTTCCTTCATCGGCGGCCGCTTCGGCAGCCTGGTTGGCGACTTCGTCGAGCTTTGCTTCCCGTTCGGCTTCGCCGACGTCTGATCCCGACCTTGCCTTCGGCGCCGTTTTCTCGGCTTCAGCTCCGATGTTTTCGGCCGCTTCGTGGATTTGCTGTTCCGCCTTCTCTTTGTTGTCCTGCTCCGTGTAGGTATCCTTGATCCGGCGACGTGCTGTGCGAACGGCAGCGTCAAAACGCTTCTTCAAGGCGTCTCGAAGTCCTTCCACCGGCTCAGCCCCTTTCTTCACGTTCTTTACCCGAAAACACTCATCTAATTCCGGATCAAACGAAATCTCGATTCCAAACCATCGGTCGATCTCCTCAACTGCCGACGGATAGAACCTGGGCAGGATTCCATAGAAGATTTCACGTCTGGCGCGGAGGATCGAGATCCCTTCGTTCTCATGAATCCGGCGCTCACGAGTTTGGGTTCTGTCCGGGTTTCCCCACCCTCGTTTCAATCGCCAGGCAGGTGGAAGAAGAGTCATCCTAATCTTGACCGTGGAGTGCCGGCTGGGGTCAGACGGAATATCCCAGTCGAAGGATTCATCCAGCAGGACTTCCGCTTTTTCATCCGTCGCCAACCGGGGGATCGTCATCAAATAAAGTGGATCATGGGGTTCGACGATGGTGTCATTCAGTTGAATCCGGACTCCACCGTCAATGAAGTGCCGGTAGGTGCGAGAGAGCCAATTCAAGAGTTCGTCGCGCACGCTTTTCAGGTCGTTTACTGTTCCGTCCTCGCCCTGCGTCAGCCGGTCACACTTCGACCAGACAACCAATGTGCCAGTCCCTGCAGGCGCCATATCGGCGAACTGCTGTGGAATCTTCGCCGGGCATGGGTCGGGCATGTACTTCAAGTCCCCGCTAGTGATTTCATCAAGATCAATGTAGGAGTAGAGGAAATCACCACCGGCCGAGCTCCTGCTAAATATCTCCAAGCGCTTAGCCTGACTGATTCCGGCAAGAGTGGCGCCGACGCCGAAGCGTCCCATACCCTGCCGGCTGTTGTAGCGGGTTGAAAAGCCCAGAACGAGCGCTCTCTTTACCACCTCATGGTCCATGCCAGAGCCATCGTCTGAAAACGCGATCTGTTCTACGACCGGAGTCGTTTTTTGTTTCTTGCCGACTTTCCGTTCGCCCTCGATCAGGCGAATTCTGATGTTGTTGGCACCCGCCTGGAGAGCGTTATCTACCGGTTCACCGACGGCGGCCGGGGTGTCAAAGTTGGACGAACGCAGCGACATGAGCGCTGTATCCACCTGAACCAGGGGTTCGTTCGCAATTTCCGCGACTGCAACCTGCGTAGCCTTGTTAGCCATATCGTTATCTCCTCTTGAGAATTTCATTTCGAAATGAGTTGTGCACAGGCGAATCGCCCACGCGCCGGTTTATTGCTGCCAGAAGCGGCGGGCTTTCTTCTCGATACGGCGAGCCATTTGCGTGACCGCTGGAGCCGTAACGCGGAGAGCCGCCGCGACTTGGGAAGGCGAAAAACCGAGAGTGTACGCCGCCACAAGGACGCGTTCGTTAGAAGTCAGGTGGGTTTGAAGGAATTGAGAAGCGCAAAGACTGCGCTCTTCGGGCGAAAGGTAAATCATGTTTTCTCCTTTAAGCCTCACTCGCCTAAGGCTGAGCGATGGCTCGGAATATCAGGTGAGCCGTGTCTGGCTACCTGTATGAAATCTTATCAAAATTTACCGAACAAATTAACCATCTCTCAAAAGAAATTTGCAGGTGACTCCCGCAGGATCGCAAGCCCCAGGTGCCGGGCTGTAAGCGCTTAGAAACAATAGAGAATCCGCACCTTGCTCAATCCAACCGACAATTCCATTCGCTCCGCCGCGCCCGCCGAGCCCACAGGTTTATCGCCAATTACCGAGGAGCAATTCCTATGACACAATCTATCGCGGTAGTCCCAGACTCCCTCCACGTCCAGCACCCGGGCCGAGGAGAGTGCGGACTCAAGGCCCTCAAGAATACGGGTTTCTGTGCATCCACTGGGCAATATGTCTACGGCTGCGATTGTGGCTTTCGCTGGTTCCTGTTTCCCATGGAGATTGAAGCACTGATGCGAGCAGCATCATGATCAACACAGCCGCGCAACGGCTTCCGTCGACTGCTGCCACAAATTCGAGCCGAAGTGGTCACAAGCCTCTGGACCGCCATGCAGCACGCTAATTCATCGCCAGCGACGGAGCCTTACTTCTGACGGATCGCGGTTGAGAATGCCTGCCCACTCCGTGCGCACTGCTAGTTTAGAAGTGTTGATGTCGCCGAGGTCGCCGCCAATCCCGTGGTACAAAATCTGGAATGCAACAGCGCGATTCTCTGGTGCGGGAATCATCCGGCGCGCCGCTGGGTTCCACAGCAGTTCATTCCAAGGTTCTGCCGCGAGCTCCATCGGAGCCTTCGCCAGCGCTTTGATAGTTGCAGGTAATCTCTTGCCCTTTTGCAGGAACTCATGAATCACAGCAACTACCAGTAATAGCCCGATTGGGCGGAACAGCAGGTGGCCACCGTGCGTTCCCCGGAACTGCGCCGCTACCTTCGCTCCTTGGTCGCTCTCAGCAAGGGTCCTGACGGCTGGAAAGTACTTCTGAACTGTGTCCCAAAGATCGACAGCTCTGGCGTAGTAGCGCCTGATTTTTGAGTCCGACGGGCGAGTGCGTTTGTAATCAGTCCAAGAGTCCTGGTCCTGCAAGAACGTGTCGAGCGAGTCATACAGCGTTTCGATCGTGGTAAATGACGCGGTGTCGCTGGCCTGCAACTGTTTGCCTTTCTTAATCTTCAGGAAGTATTTGAAGAGCGGGTACTCTTCGACCAGCATGCGCGTTACGATCGCGACGACGTCATCTTCATCGAGCGCGATGATATCCATTTTGCTGACGGGCTTGGCATAGCGGTTCAACGTAGTGAACAGGCGCCGGCTGCGCTCCATGCCAGCTGCACTCCGGGAGTGCGAAACAAAGAGTGCAATCACCTCTTCGTCGCCGAGCGTGTTCGATTCTGCAACCGCGCGTTTAATACCCACGACGCGATGTTGTCCGTCGATCGCAAACAGCTTTTCTGAGCCGCTGAACTGGAGAATGCCGAGGGCGCCCGCGAAGTAGTCGGGCAAATCTGCGGGGTTGAGGCGCGGACCGCGATGTAAATCAAGCTCGAAAAAGTCCGGTTCTCCGCCATAGACACCAATAACGAGAGCGTTGAAGAATCTCTGTGGTTTGTTGAGCAAATACTGCTTAATCGATTCGGCATGACCAGAAGAATCGATGCTGCGCTGAATCATGTCGCGCAACCCTTCATGCTTGTGGATCTCGTCGGCCAAAAAGACCCGTTCCGCGATGTCCCGTAATTTCAAGAACGCAGCGTAGTAGATCCAGTCCCCCATGTGTGCCCGTAACGATGGCACCCGCAGAGACCCAAACGTCAGTAGTAACGGTTGTTGTTCCATCAGAATGCCTTTCTCGGACGACGCACGGTGGCCGGGACGTCATCGTTGCCGGGGGGAAGAAGAGCTTCTATCAATGCGGATTCCACGTCTTTGGGTACGATGTTGGCTGGCAAGGGCGCGCAGGCAAAGACTAGGTGATCCGGGTACAAAGGCAGAATGCGCAGTAGTTTCGGGCGAATCTTGTCGCTACGCGCTTCGACCAGGTATTCTCCAAACCGCTCTCTTAGGGTGCGGCCAGTCTCCCCGAGGTACATCAAGTAGGACACATTCAAGTCCCCGGCAACTCCCGGAAGAATCAAGAACGCATACACTCCTTGCTGGTCGGGAATCAAGGATCGCGAACCGTCGTTGAACGGAAATACCGACCACGACAGGGTCTGTTGTAGTGACAACGATGACCACCGGCGCGGCACCATGATCATCTCGTGTGAGTGCCGAGTCATTTCATCGACGGCCAATAGGTCGGTGTACTGCGACACGATACGCCTCTATTTCGCCCGCCGTATCAACCGCCGGGCGGAGCCTACAGCCTAACCAAGCGACCAAAAAGAAAAGGAGCCCACGGCCTCGCCGTAGCCCCCTCAGACGTACGCAAGCTTGCTATCGATGTCCGGTCAGTTCAATCGAAGAACGAATCTACGCCCGCAAATCGTGAGTGTCAAGTTCCAGGTTTTGGAGCGCGCGGAGGAGTCTAACGCTCATTGGTGTCGCCCATGGTTCTTCCTGGCAAACGGGTCACGTCAAGAACCTACTCCCGTTCCCCTTAGAGATTAGCTGAAGTTCGACTTCTCTTCACCGGAGGAAAGAAATGAAACTCCGTCGCAATGAATACTGCCCCATCCATAGATCGGTCCGCTGCTGTGGCCGCGAACCCACGCATTATGTATGCCAATTACAGCCTGGTGTTCGACGCATTGATGATCTGCACCATCCGAGGGGGTATCGCGAACTCAGATCCCCCGCTGAAATGCGGAAACTCCTGAAGCGGAAAGTCGCCGAACAGAACAGAATATGCGCAATCTGCCACCATGAATTCACAGACTACAACGACGTTGTGCCAGACCACAAGGATCCCAAGGGAATGGGAGGGGCGTGGAGAGATGATCACCCGGATAATGTCCAAGCAGCGCATTGGTGGTGCAACGGGGAAAAAGGATCAACCAGAATGCATGATGACTGACGGCCGATTATCCATGTAAGTCCACTGTCAAGGGAAAAAACAGCTCTTCGGGCGCGCGCGAGTGCGCGCACTTCAGCGCTTTAACGTTCGGCCCGCAGCTATGCCTCTCGGCGATGGTTCCTGCTCTCGCAGAACCAATCATCCATTAGTTGCCTCAGGCTCGGAAGAGCCGTCGCACAAGATTGAGTTGGTGTTCTCTGCCAGTCTCGAAACAGTCGTGGGAGCCTCGGGAGTCAGAACTCCGTCGCTCAATCGGCCGTCGGCGGGACCTGGCAGCCTGCACGCCGTGTGATCTTGATTTTTCTCTTCGTTGCGGTTTTTATGCCGCGGCGACGTGAAACTCTCCTACGGGCACGAAGTCCCGTTGCTCGCGATCTACGGCGAGCAGGTACGTCAGAATCTTTCGCGCCACCGCCAGAGTGGCACGATTGGCATTCCCTTTCTGTTTCTCTTTTGCGTATAGCAACGCGAGGCTAGGGTCGTATCGGGGAGCCAGCTTCGCCGCTTCCACCAGCACATGCTGAATATGCTTGTTGCGCTTCTTGGAAAGCGGTGTGCGCACCGTCTTGTCGGCGGATTTTTGTTCATCACCGCACAGCCCACAGTAGCTGATGGCTTGTCGGATCGATCGGAAGCGCGAGATGTCGCCCATCTCCAGGGCCCACGTCAGCGCAGTAATCCGGCCCACACAAGGAATCGTCTGCAGCCGGCGTACTCTCTCGGCCAGGAGCGGGTCACGCTCAAGCGAACGGATCAATGCAGATTCGATGCGTCGTAGTCGCAGGATTGAGTCCTGGCTCACTCGCAGAAGTGGTCGGATGCTCTTAGTGGCATCCTCACTGGCCAGCAGTTCCGAGACAAATCCAAGGCGGTGCAGTTGCTGTCTGTCGTAGCTCACTCCGGTCTCCATCAGCAAGCTCGCCAGGCGCGTCTTCAATTGCACTACCTGCCGTACCAGCAAGCTTCGATAGCGCAGTGTTCGCCTCCTCTCCCGAATCTCGAGTGAGTCCATGTAGCACTCGGGCAGGAAGTCGCAGCGCAGGCAATCGGCAATCTTGCTCGCGTCGACCCGATCGTTTTTTTTCTTGGATGCGGCAATCGCCCGCAGCATCAGTGGATGCGCTACTTTCACCGCTGCAGCGTGCGGCTTCAGGTGATCGTAAATCCAACCGGTAAAGATCGTCGCTTCCATGGCCGCCGTCCAAGGCTGGGGAAGCGCTTTCATCCAGGCGTCGAGGTCTCGGCGTGTTGCTGCCACTTTGCCTTGCTGGCGAATCTGCCCGTTCGCATCCTTGACGCAGAAGCTGATGCTCTTCTTGTGTATATCCAGTCCGATGTAATACATATGTCCGTTGAGGAGCCTCCGTGGTTGTGGTCTGAATCAACGTGGCCGTTGAGTTCAGTTCTTTCTACACCACGTGCTCCTCTTGGACTTAGCATTCAAACAGCCGTGTTTTCTCCAATCAACTGGTAAACAGCTGTAGTGGGTGCTTGACAGTGCGCGGGGAGTGTGTCTGATTGCGAACTGGGCGCAAAAGTTTCGTGGCTCGCAAAGTTGGCCGGATGATCGCACGATTAAAGCAATCGCATTTCGACTCGCGGGACATCTCGCCGGCAACCACTCGGTGGCAGAACCTGAAATTGGTCATAAGCCGTGAACCGTCTCATTGTTGCAAATTTGAGGTCGTATCTACACGTGGTATTCTCGTTCGTTATCCCCTTACCATAGAGATACGTTTAGCGTTATGACGATCCAAAGTCAGAACGAGTCCGCTCACCATGTGGTGGTAAGTCTTAATGTGACGGGTGGGTTTTTGGCGGGTGCCCGATTGGAGTTCGCGGACGGCTTGAATTGCCTGATCGGAGGCCGAGGGGCCGGAAAGACAACCGCCCTTGAGTTTCTTCGCTTCGGTCTAGGACTCATGCCGGATCCAAAGACGAATCCGCAGCGGTATCGGGTCATCGACGCTTTAGTCAAAGCAAATCTTGGAAACGGCCGGCTCCGGATGGAACTTCGCACGAAGACGGATATGCGCTATACAGCTGGCCGTAGTGCTCACGAGAGTGTTCAAGTTCTGAACGAAGTAGGGACAGCTGTTCCGATTTCCCTCGATCGCGATCAAATATTCGGTGCGGATGTTTTCAGTCAGAATGAAATCGAAGAGATCGCATCTAGTCCAGCCGCTCAGCTGGAGCTTCTCGACCGCTTTCAAGAACGCGAAGCTGTAGCAATTGATCGCGAGTTGGAGCAGCTTCAACGCCAGCTCGACCAATCGAGTGTCGATCTCCGTCGCATTGACGAAGAAGTAGACGACGCTCGCGGTCGGGCCTCGGAGCTGCCAGTACTCCAGGAGAAGATTAAAGGCCTTGCCGAAGCTGCTGGTCCAGACGCTAATCGAATCAACGCGGCACATGCAGCAAAGAGCCAGCGTGCCCGCGAACAAAAAGTGCCAGAGCTGATAATCGCCGCTCTCCAAAAGCTAGTAAGAGAAATCCGCTCCAGCCAATCTGCGTTTCAGGCCGGCGTCGACGCTCAACTCGATACTCAAATTCGACAGGGTGCCAATCGCGAACTTTTTCAAGCGCTTCAGGAGGACGTTGGAGGTTTTGCACGCCACCTTGCGCTTACCTCAGAATCGATTGAGAACCAGGCTCAAGTTGTTGAAGGACGCATCCGGACACATGTAGCAGTACTTGCTGAACGGCATGCCATCCAGGAAGCTGAGTACCGAAGCATCATCGCGGCATCAGAAGAACAAGGTGAACGCGCCGCCGAGCGGCTGGCACTGCAAACCGCGCTTGCGAATGCGCAATCTGCCGCCAATGAACAACTGGCCAAAGAACAACAACGGCAGGGCATGACAAAGATTCGTTCAGAGCTGTTGAATCGCGCTTCGGAGCTACGCGATCAACGCTTCGCACTGAGAAAGCAGATTGCCGAGCGCCTTTCGAGCAAATTTCCGAGCATTCGTGTCACTGTGAATCAGGCAGGCGAATTGCACGCTTACCAAGAGCTGGTAACGGATGCTCTCAAAGGTTCCGGCGTTAAGCAGGGCGTGGCGGCAGAACGATTGTGCCAGGTATTCTTGCCAACTGAGTTAGCCCAAGTCGTGGCAAACAACGATCTCAATGCACTCATGCAGCGATCGGGATTCGACGAAGACCGTTCTAAGAAGATCCTGAGCACATTACGCACAGGAGGTACTCACTATACGATAGAGACTGTTGCCCTAGATGATCGACCCTGCATCGAACTTCTCGACGGAGACACTTTCAAAGAATCGACGCACTTGTCGACAGGGCAACGATGCACAACGATCCTGCCGATCTTGTTGACTCAAAGCGAACGGCCCCTGTTGATTGATCAGCCTGAAGACAATCTCGATAACGCTTTCGTTTACGAAACGATCGTTCGAGCGCTGCGAACAATTAAAGGCAACCGCCAAGTAATCTTTGTTACGCACAATCCGAACATACCGGTCCTTGGCGAGGCCGAACGTGTCTTTGTGTTCTCATCCGACGGCCAGCACTCCACTCTTAAGCAAGTCGGGACAGTCGACGAATGCAGAGAACAGATTGAGAGAATTCTGGAGGGCGGACGTGAGGCATTTCTTCTAAGGAAAGCCCGCTATGGCCACTGAAGGAGCGATGTCGCACGGAGACCTGCTGGCCGCGCTTGACGCACCAGATTGGTCTGTCGCACTTCAGGCGGTCGCCGCTGCCGACACGCGCATACGTGGCTCCATAGTCGGCGATCCTGAAATCGAGGAGATTGTCGCGAAGCTCGTTCCACTTGCAAGTCACACAAAGTGGGAAGTTCGTAGGGCGGTCGCAAACGCCGCGGCACACGCGCCTCAACCAGCATTCGAAAGAGTCTTAGCGAAGCTTGCCCTCGACGACAATAGCCGCGTTCGGCAGGCAGCTGAACAGGCTGCCCTGCGACGGCGCGACTCGCGCCATGCAAGCACGCTAGGCAAACAACATGAAGATCGAATCAATTCGATATTGGACGACATCGAAGTCCGTTTCGGCCCGAGGGGTCGCGATGCCGTAAAGCGTGCAGGAGAGCAAATCGCGAATACTTTTGCTCGCGAACTGTACCACGAGGTTATCAAGCTCCTATCGCCGCTAGCCGCGTCAGCTGATCGTCTACGAGCGCAGCTTTCGGCCGCCAATGTTCCAGCGGAAGCACTTGCATACGAGGCCGAACGCATCGGTCGGCGTGTGACACAGCTCCGTTCCGTATTGGAGGCGATGCGCGCCTACACTGCACAACCGGCACTCAACTTCAAGAAAGAGGTTCTCCGAGAGGTCATCCAAGAAGGAGTTAGCGTGGCGCTGGAGAGCGATGGGGACAAATTTCGCCGGCCATCAATCGAGATTAAGGTGGCGTCGAATGTTGTTGTTGACATAGCTCGGCCGCGCTTGGTTCAGGCTCTTACGAATGTGTTGCTAAATGCGATTGAATCGTATCGAGATGTCGATTCGCTGAAGCCAATTGAAATCAGTGCTGATCTCCACGGGGCGCTCGTCGCGATAACCGTGGAAGACTCAGGATGTGGTATGTCTGCCGAAGCACAACGTGACGCGCTCACTCTGTTTGCGACCAGCAAGCCGAATGGCACTGGCTTCGGCTTACCGCTTGCAGCGAAGATTGTCGAGTCTGAACACGGCGGTCGGCTGAGCATCGAAAGCGTGAAAGGGCGCGGAACCATCGTTCGAATGACTATCCCACAGCATCGCCAACTGGGTTCTGCATGAAAGAAAGGCACATCGCGCTGGTCGTCGAGGACGACAGGGAAACAGCAGAAGATCTCGGCGAGATCCTGCGGTCTATCGAGTGTGACAGCGACGTTGTGGACAACGCGGAAGACGCACTCGTCGCGATCGAGAACAGGTCATTTTGCTTGATTTTGTTGGACTTGCAGATCAAGAGTGCGCCGGACTCGATCAAAGGTCACGTCGAACATGGCAAGGCGCTTCTTCGCAAGATTCGAGAGAGACACGTCGACCATAACGGAATCACCTTCTGGTTACCCGTCCTCATCGTCAGTGGTTTTGCACGCGAGGTTAACGAGGCCGTCGACATAATGAAAGACGGCGCCAGCGACGTCATCCACAAGCCGTTCGACAGTCGGCAGGTATCCGAAGGAATAAGGCAGGCCCTCCAAGCCAGTGGGCGCGAAACGCACGACCGGTGTCATGAGCCGCCACCTACACAACGTCCGAATCTGAAAGATGGTGTCGTGATCGCGATTCCAGGCGATAGGATTCGTCACCGAACCCGCGTAACAATTGCTTCCAAACCGGTAGATCTCACTGACGCTTCACTGAAGATCCTCTTGCACCTGATGGTCGCTCAGCGGAAAGGAGTGTCCGTACACAAGGTTGACCTGGGCGCTAAAGCAGAGCAAGGCTTCAAGGGCATTTCCAATCTCCGCAATGAGCTCAGGCAAGTCTTGGGTCGCATTGAGATCATCTGTAACGATTACCATGGCAACTACAGCTTGAAGGACAATGTAACAATCGGTGAATGTGCCGTTAACAGGTTGCTCAAGATCAGCGACAGGACAATATCTAGCCTCGCCACCCAGCTCCCGCACCAAGCGCCGAACGGCACCAAAAAGTCTGAAGGAAAGTCTGGGGACTTTCCGCCACACCGCCGTCGTCGTCAGGAATAGCCATCACGTTTACAGTCATATCAGGGCCCTACCGCCCCGACAAATCGTTGGACGAGATGCAAGACGATCGTGGTCCGATTGGGCTGTCGTTCAGCACACGGAGACTCTGCAGATGCCGAACTTCGGGGAACACTTGGGGCTGAGCGCTGTTGTGAGCGCGGGCATGTATTTCGGGATGTGCCGGTATTACGGCCGCCGGCCAGCTCTGGGAGAGCTTCTTGTCTGCGAGGGCATCGGAATTGCTGCCGGCGCTGCTCCCGATATTTTCGAGCCGGCTACCGATCCCCACCACCGTGGATTCGGGCATAGTGTAGCGCTGGGCACTGCTCTAACTAAGGTCGCGATTACAAACTGCAACCGCGAGAACGGGAGTTGGCAGGAGTTCCTAAAGATTGCGGTTGCTGTGGCGAGCGTCTCGTATGTCGTCCATCTCATTGCAGATGGCTTCACTCCCAACGGCCTGCCGCTTTTGGGTTGCTGGGACTCAAAGTAGGGGGGAGAATGGCAATCCGGATCACGTGTGTCAACAAGTCGGGCGGCTATCATGCCGATCTGCATCACGCCATCTCCCATTTGGGATGGAAAAACGAGGAGACGGGCGAAACCGGTAAGAGCACCCGCCTTGAGGTATATGACTGGATTAAGGACAAGAATGGTGTCGCTTACGTCATCGATTCTCGTGGCAACAAGGCTTTAGTTGGGACACGCGAACACTCTAACGGGACCAAGTACTTGCAGACTCATGCAGATCGCGTCTGGACCGACAATCTCCTCGCGCTACCGGAGTGCAGGTAACTCTCAGGCGACGAGGTTCTTGAGTGGAGGTTCGTCTGAAAGACGGACTTGAAATTTTGGAGGACTGACTGGCAGAGGGCCTGAAGAATGATGGCTGTTGTTACCACACGCAAGTACACCGATCTCAACCGAGATTACAAACGGCAACGAGCAAACTGGTAACCTGAGCGAAAACGGCGAAAGGATGGGAGTAATGGCTACCCGCACCTGGAAAAAAGAGCGCGCCTCCGAGCGGATCGATACATGGCTTGAGAATATGCCCCTCAAGGACATCGAGATCAAGGAATTCGTCCGCGACACCGATTTAGCAAATCTGCCAGGCAACGTAGCATATCGCCTCGATGGCGCTCACCTCTACGCCGACATTCTGAACGTTTCGGACATGCTGCACGTGACGGATGTCGAAGGCGAAACGTGTCACCGCCGGACGCTTCGATTCTTAAACCTCCACTACCGTGCGGTTTATCGCATCTTGCAGCGGGCAGAGGCCATCTTCGTAGATTTTCACAATCAACGGCTTCACTCGGTCGTGGCCAAACCGTACGACTCGGAAGTCAAACGCGTTCAGCGAGCGGTCGCCATAGGTCAGCTGATCAGCGATGTGTTGGCGCAGACCGGAGAGGATGCGGATCATCCCGCTGCCAAAGTTCGTGTGGGGATCGATACGGGGAAGGCGCTTGCAGTCAACAACGGGCGGCGTGGGCACCGTGAGCCTCTCTTCCTCGGTCAGCCCGCGAATCAGGCGGCTAAACGCGCTGGTGGGGGAGCATCCACGGGAATTTTTCTGACGAACTCGGCACGCTTGGCGCTCGGACTTGTGGGCGTTCCGAACGAAGATGCATCGCCGCTGTCGGCTCAGGAGATCAAGAGCTGCCAGGATAAAGCCAAGCTCGGAGTGACAGCGGATGAAATCGTTAAGGAATGGAAGGAAGATATTCAGAAAAACCCCATCGGATCGTTCGACTTTAAGGCGCACACACCCCCATTCAGCACGCTCGACATAGAAGAATTGTCGCCAAAGAATTCGCGCCGGCAGGACGCAGCTACCGTGTACGCGGATTTGGATGGATTCACCGCCTATGTGGGGAGGAATATCGCCAAAGATGCGACAGCAAAGCACGTCGTTCGAACATTGCACGCATTGCGCAGCGAGCTTGATGCTGTGCTACATACGGATTTCGCGGGCCGCAAGGTGCGTTTCATCGGAGATTGCCTGCACGGACTGGCGGCGGAAGGCACGGCGCAAACCACCGACGACGAAGAGACTATTAGCAACCTGACGCTCTGCACCGGGGGAATGCGCAGCAGCTTCAACCTCGCGGTCAAGAAGCTGACGCAGGATGGCACAGACGCCTCGGGTCTCGGGCTGCAGATAGGTTTCGAGTATGGCCCGATGAACGTCACTCGGCTTGGCATGAAAGGCGAACTGGTTCGCTGTTCGGTGAGTCGCGGTGTGCTGACGGCGGAAAAAGAACAAGGCCGCTGCAAAGGTAACGAAACGGCAATCGGAGTGATTGCGTACGGAAAAGCAAGTGACGCGGTACGCCGTTTGTTTGGCGATACACGCAAGCGCGCGGGGCTCGATTACGACATTGTGCTCGAAGAGCTTTCTGCGAAGAACGACAGCGCCGCCAAGGCTGCTAGGGCTATGGGCGCGGCTGGATTTCTAAAGCCCGCAACCGCTCCGGCGAGTCCCTACAGTTTCCCCAATCGGCCTACCGGACCCTCCAAACCTGACGGTTTTGCATGATCTGGTACGTGGAGAACCACATAAGAAGTCGCAGCGAGCGGGAGGCCCTTGAGGCGCTCGCAACTAGTGTGGACTGGTTGGCTCCGGTCGGATGGCGCATTGATGCCTCGTTGCGCCTGATCTGGGATGTCGATATCTCAACAACGGGACGCGTATTCCAAGTCTCGCTCTGCTATCCGAATCACTTTCCGTATTCACCACCATTGGTCTTACCTCGCGGCAGCAAAGACCGCTGGTCCTCGCACCAGTATGGAGAGGGAGGCGAACTCTGCCTGGAATATGGCCCCGATAACTGGCACCCGGACCTGACCGGAGCGGAGATGATCGTGAGTGCGCATCGGCTCCTGGAGTCGGAAGCGGGTGAGGCGAATGAGCGCGGCATAGTTGCTTCCCGGCATAAGACAACCCTAGGCCAAGATTTGCGCTTCGCGTTTGACCGATTTCTTGTGACGCGAAGCCTTGCCAAGTTTGCGGCAGGACTCGGCGAGCCCGTGCTGCTCGCTGCGGTGATGGTCATGCTATTTCGCAAAGAAACGTACACGCACGTGCTGACCTCGGTCGATCTTGCAGAAGGGGGCAAGTGGAGTGATCCGATGTTCCCGGCTGCATTGCTTTTTGAAGCGTACGAACGGCCCGCCGCCTTGATCAGATGGCCAGAAACAAAGCCCCTCCCCTCCACCGACACCCTGGAAGGTTTTAAGGAGGAAATTGCTTCAGCTGGTCTGACACTACCTGACGTCAGGAAACTGGTATTGGTGCATGGCTCCTCATTCACTGCCTACTCCCTTTGGGACGATAAGACCGTGACCGAATTGTCGATTATTCCAGCGCAACCGGAAGCTGAGCGGCTAGATAAAGATCATCAAGCGCTGCGCGATCGCAAGGTAAGCGTCGTCGGATGCGGCTCCCTTGGCAGCAAGGTGGCTGTGATGATGGCGCGCGCTGGCGTGGGCAAGTTCCTATTGGTCGATGACGACCTGCTTCTTCCTGATAATTTCGTACGCCACGATCTCGACTGGCGCGATGCAGGAACGCACAAGGCTGACAGCCTTGCGCGACGAATACAACTCGTCAATCCGGTTGCTAAGAGCGAGAAGCGAAAGCACCGCCTGGGCGGACAGGAATCAAGCGGAAGCATTGAGACCTTGATAAAGAACCTTGCGGATTCGGATTTGATCGTTGACTGTACGTCGGATGCGAAGGTGTTTAACTATTTATGCGCCGCGGTTGCCATTGCGAAAAAGCCGCTTTTGTGGGCCCAACTATTTGGCGGAGGATTCGGAGGAATGATCGCGCGACATCGGCCGAATCTGGAACCGGCTCCGGCGACGATGCGAAGCATCATCGAAAACTGGTGGCAGGAACGTGGTCTGCCTGCACAAACTGCAGCGGTTGACTACCGGACCACGACTGATATTCCGCTGATAGCCGACGATGCGGACGTTACAGTCATAGCCGCGAATGCAGCAAGGCTGGGAATCGATACGCTGATTCCACGCGATCCTTCCGCCTACCCTTATTCGGTCTACATGATTGGGCTCGCGAAGTGGGGAGTGTTCGAGAGTGCGTTTGACACTTATCCCATTGCTGTTGGCCTGCCCAGCGCGCAAGAGGTCGCAGACAAGTCGGACCCCGAGGAAGCCGCAGCCGAACTGGCGAGAATCGTTCAACTGATAATGGAGCATAAGGATGAAGATTCTTCTGGCGCCCCAGATAGTGCTCCGCCTTCGCGGTGAGCTGCGGCGCGCCGGTCGCCGGGAAATTGGCGGATTGTTAATGGGCGAAGACCTCGGCGGAGAGTCATTTCGCGTTGTGGACATCTCGGTTCAGCGCTCCGACGGAACGCACTCCTGCTTCATTCGCAATCCGAAAGACCACCAGAAATACCTCGAAGAGTTCTTTGCGCGAACCGGCCAAGACTACTCGCGCTTCAACTATCTCGGTGAATGGCATTCGCATCCGAGCTTCGCGGCGGTGCCTAGTGAACCGGACATCAAGACTATGCAGTCGATTGTGGACGACCCTGACGTGGGGGCAACTTTCCTCGTACTTCTGATAGTGAAACGTTTCGGGAAGGAAATCGACGCAAGTGCGACGGGGTTCACTTCGCAGACGACACCTTTCTCCATTCCGCTGGCCGCTGAGCAAGAGGAAACGGGCCCCGAGAGAACTGGAGTTTCAGAATGGCTCAGAAAGATTTTCAGGATTTGAGCGTGCGGACGCCGAGGTTCTTAACCAGTTTGCGGATCTCATGGCAGGCAGGGCCCAATCGCGCCGCCAATTCGCCGGGCTTTCCGGGATCATACGATACAAGGGTCAAGCCGTGCAGGTCAGAGGGAAGTTTCAAGCCCGTAACACGCGGGTGAACTAGTATAGCCCGATGACGCGTTAACCGGCCCAGGAATATCCCGAGTTCGAAGAGTACGTTGTCCCTCAAAGTGGAGTACTTGGCTCCCCGTGTCTCCAGGATGTCGTCTGGCTGGGCGATGGCGACGGCAAAATCAGACTCACTTACCGCCTTTTCCAACGCCTCAAGGGGGTAGCCACCGGCAAAGAATACGCCCTGGTCCCAAACCGTGCTGAACACGTCGCGTTGCAGCTGGCTCTGAATTTCGTGAGCTACCTCTAGAGCTTCCGTAGAAGAAATAATGAACAACTTCGGATACTCGTTGGGCGGGGGGATGAGATCGTTGCGTTGGAACAACCGCCGGGAGAGTTCCCGTGCAATCGGAAGCCAGATTTCCGGGTAGCCTTCGCCGACGGAACTGAAATCGGAACTCTTCACTTTCAAGGCAACGACGGTGTCGTGTGCCACGATGGTCGCGGAGCGCTTTTGGGCAGGTTCGATGGCGGCCATTTCTCCTACGTGCTGGCCGGCTTTTCTGGAATTGATCTCATTTCCCTTTATGACGATTGCGACCGACCCGGCGAGCAGAAGGTAAATGTCGTTGTCCTCGCCTCCCTCGGTAATGAGCTTGTCTCCCTTCTTGTATTCGACCAGCTCGCCATGCTTGATCAGAGCATCCGCAAGCTTCGCATTACCGCTCACAAACTCTTGACGCTTGAGAGCATCAACCAACTGTGGGCGACCGTCATTTTCGAATCGTTCCTTCACGCAAATGCCCTGACAACCCAGTTGCCGCAAGAATCCAAACCGAGTGACCTTCCCCGTTATACCTTGTTCCCGTTTCGTCTGTCACCTAACGATCCAGGACGGTGAATCTCATCTAACGCTAGTTGTCGCTTATGAGTATTGGTGCACAGTTTCCGCTGATGGTTGGACACGCAATGATCTTCAGTAGACCACCCTGAACCGACCGGAGCCGACTGACTGTCGGACCGCGGTCGAACGCGACGACTACCGCATTTCATGCAGTTCGGTGTGCCAGTTGTGTGCAACCTTTGCTGGCTGCGTTGTCCTGATCAAACTCGCCGGAGCAGGTCGATGCATTTCTGGCAGCTATCCACTCGATCATGACGGCGACGCGGACTGTTCGTCTGGCGGCAGAATGCGAGGATCGTCTTGTCCATCTCCACCTGCAGCTGGCTGATACTGTGGGATAGTCGAGAGCTCGGCATTGTCTAAGGGCCCAGGGAGGCCTTCAAAACACGGTACGCTCTCATGAGCTGATCGAGATCTCGCTTGTCAAGTAGCTGACGCAAGCGTTCTCTTATAATCTTCGGATCGGCGCTAACGTTGTCGAACGCGAAGAATTCTGATGGTGAAACACCCATTGCAGCGGCTAGCGCGATGATGAGTTCGAAAGATGGCAATTTCTCGCCCCGTTCAATCCTGCCAAGATGCTTGGCTCCTATACCGACTTTTTCGGCGAGCTTTGCGAGGCCCACATTGTGGGCCTTTCGTGTTGCCCGGAGCAACTGACCGAACAATTTAGCCTCATTCATGGATGGATAAGGGGACGATAACCGTCACGAGCAAAAGTGGAAACGCTCCGTAAGAGGCATATTTGATTGACAAGGTGATCTTTTAGGGGTAAACAAAGAGTCAAGCCGTGTAAAAACGCGATTCTTCCATCTTGCGCATTACCGCGGACGGTTTCGTGTCAATGGCGCGGCACATTCTTGTTATGGTCGCCAGCTTAGGACTGACTAAACCGCGTTCAATAAGGCTGATGGTAGTTCGGTCGCACTCCGCTTCCAGGGCGACTCGCTCCTGCGAAATTTGCTGCCTTCTCCGCGCGCTCCGAAAAGCTTCCCCAAACGCCTTCTCAGGTCCGGAAAGGGGCTGAACGTGCTTCTTGCCGCTCGGCATGACTGTGAGAATCGTGACATATTGACGAATGTATTCCCACGGAATGCATTCTGCATTTTGAGAAGACGAATGTGCACCCCGTTGGAGGCGGTTTGAGTTCCTCCATCACAAGTCGATTTCCAGGGCTCGCAAGATGTGAAGGTGAGGTGCAGACCACCGATTCCTGTTCGCCACGTACCACCACCGACGAGCTATCGGACGAGCGCTTGATCCTTAATATCCGCAATGGCGACCTTGACGCGCTCGCATCCTTGTTTCGGCGATACGCACATATCGTCCGTGGAGTCGCTTACCGAGTTCTGCGAGACGCATCTGAAGCAGAGGACCTGGTCCAGGACATCTTCTTACTAGTGCATCGTCTCTGTAGAACCTTTGACAATTCCAAAGGTTCGGCACAGTTCTGGATTCTGCAAATGGCCTACCGTCGCGCCATCTCGCGACGCCGTTACCTAACCTCCCGCCACTTCTACACACGGCTCGATCTCGACGACACGGCGAGCGAACTCGCGGACCCGCGGGCGAGCGCTGGCCAGCTTCAGGATTCAATCGACGGAAGGCTCGGAAACGGCGGTCTCCAGCGGGCATTTGAGGCGCTTGCGGAGAACCAACGTCAAACACTATGCCTCTTCTTCATAGAGGGCTACACTCTTGAGGAAATTGCCATCAAGTTGGGTCAATCCCGAGGGAATGTCAAACACCACTACTTCCGCGGCCTGGATCGGTTGCGAAAAGAGCTTTTTGGTGGCAAATTGCCGGGTGAGCGAGCAGTATGATAAAAGGTCTTGTCCAAGCTAGGAGCAGGGGCGTTGTCGCGAACCGAACCCCATGACGAGTTCCTAGAGCTCTGCGCCGTCTCGACCTCTGGCCAGCTCACTGAGGAAGAACAAAAGAAGCTACAGGAGCATCTCGCCGTTTGCCAGTCTTGCCGGGAAGCGCTTCGGCAGTACCAAGCTGTGGTCAGCCAAGCGATTCCCGCGATTGCAGCCGACAAAGATTCTGAGAGTGCGGAACCCGGTCCAGCCTGGTCACAGGAACAAGCTGAGAAGGTTTTCTTCAAAAGCCTCGCCCAAGAAGAAAAGCGCGAGCCCCCCCGTGAGTTCCGCAGTATAAGCAATCTTCCAACCGACCGCCGTCGCCATCCGTTCTCCAACGGTGTGGCTTGGCGCCAGGTGTGGATGCTTTATGCCGCAGGAATTCTGCTTTTCCTGACGCTTGGCTTCTACGCTTATCGCGTTGGCACGCATCGCCCGCCCGAGGTTGTCCAGCCTGCCCCTCCTCATCCCGATATACAAAACCAAGTCTCCTTGGAAGAACAATTGAGCGATGCGAGTCACGATCGCGAAGTTGCACGCGCTCAAATCCAGCAACGCGACAAAACGATCGCGGACCTTCGCCACGAATTGGCCGAGCAATCGGCCCAGATCAATCAGATGAAAGCGGCGCGGACGCAACTGGAGAACGATCTGCACGCCGGCGACGCGAGCCGACAAGATCTCACCCAACAGCGAACTGATCTGGCGCAGAAATTGGATGCCGCCCAAAACAGTTCTCATGCCCTGCAGGAGAAACTGGATTCTTTGGCGCAACAGTCTGCCCAGGACGCAGTTCGTGCCAAAGCGCTGGAGGCCAAGGCCAACGACTTAACTCAACTGCTGCACGACCGCGAAGGGGCGCTCGACCAAAAGGACGAACTTTTGGCGCACGACCGCGACATCCGCGACCTCATGGGCGCCCGGGATCTCTACATCGCGGAAGTTTATGACGTCGCCCGCACTGGCGAGACCAAGAAACCCTATGGGCGCGTTTTCTACACTCGGGGAAAGTCGCTGATCTTCTACGCGTACGATCTGGACCAGCAGAAGGAAGCAAAGAAGGCAACTGCGTTTCAGGCCTGGGGCCGACGCGGGCCTGACCAACAAGAGGCGCTGAACCTCGGCATTTTCTATGAAGACAACGTCTCAAAGAAACGGTGGATCCTGAAGTGTGACGACCCCAAGACACTGGCGCAAATCGATGGCGTGTTCGTGACAGTGGAGCCAAGCGGCGGCAGCCACAAGCCCAGTGGTAAGTCTCTACTTTTCGCCTACCTGAAAGTTGACCCGAATCATCCCTAGCCCGGTCGTTCCGCCACCTCCAAATCGCTGATTCGTCCTAAAATGAGGACAACGTGGTACCCGCGCGGATTGTCCTGCGAACAAGTAAGAGAGGGGACTGGAACCCCGTTGGTCGCTGGAGAGCCTAAATGCGCTTCCCCGATGTCGTCCTGCTTTCCGCTTGCGCTTTGATGTTGGCGCTCCCCCTTGCCGCGCAATCACCCAACGGGGTTATCAATGGCCTCGTCGCCGATCCTTCCAGCCGCATAATCGTTGGAGCCGACATCCTGCTGATAAACGATGCAACAGGAGTGAAGTACTCTGGCAAGACCAATGAGGACGGCATCTATGTGGTGTCGAATCTCCCGCCAGGAGCGTACCGGCTTCAGGTTTCCAAGGTGGGATTCAAGACAATCATCAAGCCCGATATTGTTCTGAACATCCAAGACGCGCTGTCTATCAACTTCACACTCCCCATCGGAGCTGTGTTCGAGGTTGTAACTGTTGAAGGCGGCGCAGCGATGATCAACACCACAGATGCGTCGGTCAGCACCGTTGTGGATCAAACGTACGTGAAAAATATGCCGTTGAATGGGCGCAGCTTCCAGGATTTGATTCTGCTTACACCGGGGATTGTGACAGTGAGTCCCCAACTCGGCTCGGCACTTGGTCAAACGGGCGAATTCAGCGTGAATGGCCAGCGCACCGAATCCAACTACTACACCGTTGACGGCGTGAGCGCCAATGTGGGGTCAGTTGCGGGCGGAGACATGATTTCAGGGGGGTCGGCGAACGGGTCTCTCCCTGGTGCGACGGCATTGGGAACCACGCAAGCTCTAGTTTCCGTGGACGATCTCCAGGAGTTTCGCGTACAGAGCTCCACCTACTCCGCGGAATACGGACGCAATCCGGGCGGCCAGTTCGCCTTTGCGACGAAATCCGGCACCAATCAATGGCACGGCACGGCCTACGACTATTTGAGGAACAACGCTTTCGACGCTAACGACTGGTTCAATGACTATCTCCGCGTGATGGAGCCCGCCCTTCGGCAGAATGATTTCGGCGGTACATTTGGCGGACCAGTGGACATTCCTGGCCTGTACCACGGCAAGGACAGAACGTTCTTCTTTGTGTCCTATGAAGGATTGCGTCTGACCCAGCCACAGCCGGCGGCGGTCAGTTACGTGCCAGACGCTAACCTGCGGTCCACTGCTCCTGCGCCGCTTAATCAGGTACTGAACGCCTTTCCGGTGCAAAGCCCCAATGGGATCGATGACACGGCAAATGGTATTGCCCAGTTCATTGAAAGTTGGTCCAACCCGGCTTCACTCGATTCCACCAGCATCCGGCTCGACCACGTTCTGAACGACAAGCTGAGGCTCTTCTTCCGGTTCAGTGACACGGGCTCTAGCTCGGCGGTTCGTGCACCTTTTGGTTTCAGTCCAACAATGGACGAAACCACAGCTTATACCATGCGAACGTACACGGCTGGTGTGAGCAACGTTTTCTCAAGCCGTCTCAGTAACGATTTCCGACTCAATTACACCTCGAACGACGCAACGAACGCTACTGTCATCGATGCGTTCGGGGGCAGCACGCCCGTCAATTTGGCACAGCTTTCGGGACTCGGTTCTGGGGCGTCTGCTTCAGTTGGCCTTATCTACGACGGATACAGTGTGAACTTGGAGCAGTCGCAGGTGACCGGCGCTCAGCGGCAGTGGAACCTGGTGGACACTGCGAGTCTGTCTTGGGGGCGCCACCAGTTCAAGTTTGGTGTAGATCTTCGCAGGCTGGCGCCTTTTGCAACGCAGCAGAATCCCAACTTGGTCTACTACTACTTCAGTGAAGCCTCGGTCGAAGCGAACAGTACGACGCTCACAGTTGCGCAAAGCATTGCTCCTATCTACCCTTTGTATTTGAACTTTTCGGCCTTTGCCCAGGACGAGTGGAGAGTGTCGCAGCATTTGAGTTTGTCGTTGGGGTTGCGTTGGGAGGTAAATCCCGGGCCGGGTGTTACGAAAGGACTGAAACCTTACACGATTCACGGCTCCAGTCCCGATACGTGGAATCTAGCGCCGCAGGGCACGGCACTTTGGCAAACCACGTGGTACAACTTTGCGCCGCGTCTAGGTGCTGCATACATCCTCCGTAACACGCCGGGCCAGGAAACGGTAGTGCGTGGCGGCGGCGGTGTTTTCTACGATACCGGTCAACAATTGGGGTCGTTTAGCTTCAATGGGCCAGGATTTAATAACTACGCACTTCTATTCGCAATACCTTTTCCAGGAAATGCGGCAGCGTCGGTTCCTCCGATCGTAAATCCGCCCGTAGGGATTCAAATCGCTGATTTCGGCTTTAGCCCGCACCTGCAGTTGCCATACACGCTTCAATGGAATGCTAGCATCGAGCAGGCGCTGGGCAAATCGCAGGCTCTCACCATCTCCTATGTCGGTTCGCATGCGTCGAGATTGCTAAAGGATAGTTTGTTTTCGACGCCTAGCAACCCGAACGCCGGGGAGTTTTACTTCGTTGAGAATGGACTTACATCTGACTACGACGCCTTGCAGGTTCAATTCCGGCGCAGATTGACGAGGGGGTTGACTGCGTTAGGATTTTATACGCGGTCTCACTGTTTGGACTCCGGCTCCAACAACCTTTCCTTCGGGTACCAGCGCGGGAATTGTGATTTCGACGTCCGGAATAATCTCTCGACTGCTTTCTCGTATGATCTGCCGAATGCGGGACGTAACGGCTTCGTGAAGGCTGTACTGCATCACTGGGGTATCGATGACCGCTTGACCGCGCGAACAGCCTTCCCGGTGACCTTAAACGGAAACCAACTCTTGCAACCGGATGGGAAGGTCTACGATGCGGGGCTAAGCCTTATTCAGGGGCAGCAGATATACCTCTACGGCGCCAATTGCGCCACCGTTCTTCAAGGGCTTGGGGATCTTCAACCTGGACAGGGATGTCCCGGAGGCCGGGCGATTAACCCCAATGCCTTCGTCAACGTAAATTCTGGTTTTGGTGATGCTCCCCGAAACTTTGTGAGGGGATTCGATGCCGTGCAGATGGACTTGGCTGTCCGGCGTGAATTCCCGATTTACGAAAACCTGAAGCTGCAATTCCGGGTGGAAGCATTCAACGTCTTCAATCATCCGAATTTCGGAGCCATCAATGGGGGCTTCGGCCAAAGTACATTTGGCCAGGCCACGGGCACGCTTGCGACCTCGTTGGGTGTTCTGAGTCCCCTCTACCAGATGGGCGGCCCGCGCTCGATGCAGTTCGCTCTAAAGCTAGTTTTTTGAAACCAGTTCTCAGCCAAGAGCTAACGCGCGGACTCTGCGAGGGAGAGTTACTGTGCCCAGTCCTTCCTGCTGGTGCTGCGCAACAACGAAAGGTTTTTCCAGCAGTTCTGTTTCCGCCGGGTCATGAACTTAATTAGGAAAAACAAAGAGGTCTATGGTCTGGAATGACAAGAAAATTATCCCGTTCCTTGTCGTCGCTATTACATACTTGGGCGGCACGAGATCCGCAATCGCATCGGCGCAACAGGCAAAGCGACCCTTCACCCTCGCCGACGAGATAGGATTAACGCTTTTTGGCGATCCGAACGGCGGAGCACCGGCGGTGCACTTTTCGCCGGATGGAAACTACTTCGCAGTTTGGACCGAGCGTGGGCGTTTGGACCTGAACCGCGTCGAGGATTCCCTGAGTTTCTACCGCAGCCGGGACGTCGAGAACTTCCTAAATCGCTCCGATGAGTCGCAGCGGCCAAAACCAGTATGGGTAGTGAACCGTGCGGCCAAGAAGGGGACGATCATTCATGATTGGCGTTGGCTGTGTGACTCTAGCGGAGTGGCGTTTCTGGAGCCCACGACCGATAACGATCTGCGACTCGTCCTGGCGGATCTTCAGAAAAAAACGATCGAGCCATTGACTTCGGCGACGGAGCCGATTGGGTCATTCGATATTCGCGACCGACAACACTATGTCTATGCCGTTGCTGATACGCCCGAACGGGACAACATGCAAGCAGAACGTTACGGGCCGGCGATTGTGGGCACCGGGCGTTACCTTACTCAGTTGCTTTTTCCGGAAGATCTGAGATTTCTTTCGCGTCGGCAGTACCTCTGGGCGGTTGTCGGAGGCAAGCGCTTCGAGGTGAAACACGATGGTGCGCCAATCAATCCTAACGGTCTGGCGTTGTCGCCCGATGGCCGTTCATTGGTCACGAAGCTGTCAGTTTCCGAGGTTCCCGTGTCATGGGAAACACTGTACCCGCCACTCTACACGTCAGACCCTTCCCGTTTTCATGCTGGTGGCACTGCACACAAGTACGTGCGGATCAATCTACAAACGGGCTCATTCCAAGACTTGACGGATGCGCCAGTCAGCCAGGATGCGGGGCTGTGGGCGACTGTAACGGATGGTCCCACTTGGTCGAGCGACGGTCAAGAAATTCTGTTGCCGGGCACATTCCTAAAGTCTAGAGAAAGTGCGCCGTCCCGACCGTGCATTGCGGTTGTAGATTTGCCCTCCAACACCCGCACCTGCGTGGAAATGTTGAAAGGTTTCACGGAAACTGGTGCCGAGGAGGGCTTCCATGTAGTCAAATCGGTTCGTTTTGCAGGTGCAGACAACTCGCGGATCTTCGTGACTTTTATGGACCGCCGAGAGTGGTCCGTTGAAGGATACACCGAGTACCGACGTATGGGGGACGGAACTTGGCAAATCGCAGGGTCGAGCAAGGGGGAACCTAGAAAGGAGCATACTGGACTTGAAGTCACGGTAAAGGAGGGGATCAATGAGCCTCCTCTGCTGGTTGCTACAAACAAACAGAAATCGGGAGTCATCTGGGACCCCAATCCACAGCTCAAGAATATCGAACTGGGGGAGGCCAGTGTTTACACATGGAAGGATAAAGAAGGCCGGGAGCAAAGAGGTGGATTGTACAAGCCAAGCAACTACGAAGCGGGACAGCGCTATCCGTTGGTGATTCAAACTCACGGTTTCCCGGGATCAGAATTCAAGCCTTCCGGTTTCTTTCCAACGGCATTCGCGGCCAGAGCACTGGCTGCGGCGGGAATCGTCGTGCTGCAACTCGGAGAACGAAATTGCCCTTATGCCACTCCTGACGCGGGTTCGTGCGCTGTCTCCTATTACGAAGCTATAGCAAACCAACTCGTATCGGATGGGCTGGTGGATGGGGGAAGGATCGGCATCATCGGTTTCAGCCACAGTTGCTTCACCGTGATGGAAACGCTTACGACTGGATCTCTTCGCATCAAAGCGGCCTCGATCACGGACGGTGTGATGGTAGATTATCTGCAGTATATGCTGTTTGGCCCTGGCCCTAGCCCTACCGGCCAAGATGATTCTCGGAGCTTGAGCCGCGAATATGATTCGAGCATCGGTGCACCGCCCTTCGGTGAAGGCCTGCAACTGTGGCTGGAGCGGTCTCCAGGCTTCCACCTCGATAAGGTGACCGCGCCGTTATTGGTGGTTGGAGAAGGTCCCGCCAGCTTGCTCTCTATGTGGCAGCCATACGCAGGACTTCGCTTTCTGCATAAACCAGTGGACTTGATGATGCTGAATACCGACGAGCACGTTCTGACAAATCCGGCGGTACGGATGGCGTCGCAGGGCGGCTCGGTGGACTGGTTCCGCTTCTGGCTCAAGGGCGAAGAGGATCCCGATCCTGCCAAGGCAGATCAATACGTCCGCTGGCGTGCGTTGCGGAAATTGCAAGCCGTAAACAAGAAGGTGACTACACTTCGAGATGCCTCAAATTGACCTGAATCCAAACTTGAAGTTGGGCACAAGCCAATTGAATCGTGTTTCGTGAGTGGTGATTTGTTTAGACCCATCCTGGAGATAAGGATGTCGGTTCTTGGACGTTTCATCAACTGAGGATTTCTGTTGTAAGCGAATGCGGCCTGAGGTATTGACTGACAAGTATACTGCTGGAGCGTCCACTACTTCGGACGCTCCAGTAGTATCTTGCTTACTCCCAGTCTGCATACGCAGCGATTACATCATTGTGCTCGGCCGGAGTAACAGTACTATCCAATTGAGAACCCATCTTGCCGCCCTCTCCTTGAATAGCATTGATCGCAGGCGTCAAGGTAGTTAGTTCTGGAGTTTCATATTTCATGACTCTCACCTCCTTTCTATGAAGAGATTTACGTGCACAGCTTGCTAGCTAGCTGAACTTGTGGGTTGAGCGTGCGCGGGGGTCCCCTTAGCCTTAAGATCTGAGGGATAGTGCAATCCCGCAATGAACGCCGAGTTCTTCACAACTCCTTGCATTGTGAGGTGACGCAGCCAAGACTCAAGGAATAATGTGCGTTTCAAGCTACCGACGGGAACTTCTTCGTTGCACCGCGCTTTCTGTAACGCCCTCAAAAATTGATCTTGATCCACGATTCCGATGGAACCGCTGACGATATGCTTACCCATCTCCACCAAGCTGGGCCAGTCTGTTGAGTTATCTTTCCTCGGTCTTTGCGGAGGATGTGCTCTACGCTTTCTCTGTAAGAGTCGGTCCGGGACAATACCGACAAGTGACCGTTTCATCAGTGAACGGCGCTGGCCCACACCAACGAGTTGTTCCTGAGGGACGGCATACGCGAATTCCAGCATCTCCCGGTCGAAATAGGGATAGCGCACCTCGCGAAGCACTTCTGAGTACAGGCCGACGTACGCCAGAAATCTTCGCATGTCATCCAATGCATGAATGTGTTCCTGAAAGCTTGGCAAGGAACCGAAGAGCTTCAGCCTGGAGGGACAACCACGAAGAGTGGCACGATTCCGACGGACAAAGCCCGGATGGAACCATGGAGCCGCCGGTTTTACATATTCTCGGATGTCCAGGATGACAAGAGGGGAAAATCCTCGAATGGCTTTCCAAAGCAGAGGAAGCCGAGGTTTTCTCATCTTTGCCGCCCAGGCGTTCAGCTGGCGAGCGAGTGTAACGAATCGTGCCCTTGCGAGGAGATTTTGGAGTTCCGGGGTGGGTGTTGGCACGCCACCGCCTGTAGCCTCTTCTCCTCCAATTCCAGAGAGCGTGACGCGATGTCCTTGTGACCTCATGTGCGCTACAGCCTGCTCGAAAAGTTTGGAAGAGGGACGACGGGTGGTGACCGGTATCGCCGCCAAGCTATCACTTTCAAACTCGGACATGAGAGGGTGGTCTGAATCGACTTCGCTTTCTACTTCTTGACTTTGCGCACCGAGATCGATATGACAGCCGGTGCGGCCGCGCTTTTCTTCGACTTTAGAAAAATAAGGACGTTCGTCCAAGTTGGGATCGGTGTCGTTGTACCAAGAGATGGTGTCGAGGCGAGGGCATTCGGCGGTGCCGAGGGCGAGGACAGTATCGGCCATGCAGACTATTGAGGAGGAGTCCATGCCGCCACTGAGCTCGGCGAGTACGGGACGGTCGGAGCGGAGGCGGCGCTGGACGGCTGTGGCCAAGGCGCTGCGGAAGTGCTCCTCGTATTCGGCGTCGGTGCGGTAGCGGATGCGCTTACCTGGATCAAAATCCCAATACTTGTTTACAGTGTGTTTCCCAGGCCTTAAGAGCACGGACGTGGACGGCGGGACAGTATGGATGCCAACATAAGGCGTCAGATGCACGGCGGGCCGGTACGCGAACCAGCCGGCGATGTACTCTTCACAGATTTCGAAGGTTTTACCTGCAAACAGGACGAGCGGATCGAGGATGGTGCTCCAGCTTAGCTGTTTGTCGTCAAATGAATAATAAAGATGCTTTGTACCGATAGGGTCTTTGGCGAGCAACACGGAGCGCTGGCGAGGATTCCAGATGGACAACGCCCAATCCCCGATTAGTTTTCCGAGGCACTTGTCGCCCCACCGTTCGAACGCCGTCGCCACTATTTCCACGTCTGTGGAGTTAAGGGTCACGGCATCGTTCAACTCACCGATAAGGTCAGCGCGATTGTCCAAGCGGCCGTCCCAAGTGATCACGGCTTCGGAAGAGGAAATATGCGGCTGCGTCTCGCGATGCGATTCCTTCGTGGTGTGGAAGGCGCGATAGAGGATCCTTACGCCACCCTTGGAATAGGACTCGTTGCTGTCGGGGCCGTAGGGGGCGAGAGTCGCGCTGACTCTCTCGATGTAGTCCGGGTCAGGCGGTTGGCCTTCGAAATTCCATCTTCCAAACTGGACGCTCATGATCTGCTCCGGTGGGTTCCCGTTCGATCTCGATATGTTCCTTGCCTGTTTTTGCTAGCCTTAAGTGGCCTAGCTTTGGATAGACGCCTGCCATCTCAGCTTAGGCTTCAAGCTCGTGTCCAAGTTGATGATCCCTAATGCGTGAAGATCCTTGAGCCAGCTTTCGAGGCAGAGCGTGCGCCTCAAGGTGACTATCGGGACTGCTTCGCCCCGCCGAACCTTCTGCAAGGCCTCCGAGATATGATCCGCGTCCACAATTCCGAGCGAACTGCTAACCATGTCCTGAGTCATCTCCCCGAAATGGGCCCAGTTGTTTGAGATAGCCACCATCGGTGACCGGGCAACAAATGCTTTTGTCTTCCTGTTCAGGATCTCATCCGGCACGATACCAACGAGTGAGCGGCGCATGAGGGAACGTCGTTGGGTCGGGCGGACCAGTTGTTCTCGCGGGATCGCGAACATGAATTCCAGCAGGTCGCGATCCAGATAGGGATAGCGTTTCTCGTAGGGCGGATCGAATGGCAAAGCGGTACGCGCCAGTTGCCTGCGCAAGGCGTCAAGTGTGCCCACATTTTCCTGGAAGCTTGGCAGAGGACCGAATAGCTTCGTCCTGGAGGGGTAACCGGTCAGCGCAGCCCAATGGCGCTTTACAAAGCTGGACTGCAGCCATGGGGCCGGGCGCATGTATTTCGGGACACCCACGAGGGCGGGAGGGAAGAATCCACGGGCTGCTTCCCCGAACAGATGGAGCCAGGGCTTTCTCTTTTCCAGCGCCCAGACTTTCAGCTGATGAGCAAGGGCGCCGAATTGTGCTCTTGCGAGAAGATTCTCAAGTTCGGGCACGGGTGTGGGCACACCGCCCATGACTTCGTCGCCGCCGATGCCGGAAAGCACGACGCGATTTCCTTGCGACGCCATACACATCCTGATTTGCGGAGAAGTGCGGCCGTCGTAGCCGGGAGTTGGCACAAAGCGGCTATGAGGAGATTCGGGCGGTGGTTCAGGTGCGGGGATCTTTTCCGGATCTTGCGCGCCGACGTTGATGTGCCACCCGATGCGGCCCCGCTTTTCTTCGACTCTGGTGAAATAGGGCCGCTCGTTCCAGTTGGGTTCGGAGTCGTCGTACATCGAGAGCGTGTCGAGCCGCGGGATGTCGGCGGCGCTGCGGGCGACAACGGTATCGGCCATGCAGACGATGGACGAGGAGTCCCTGCCACCGCTGAGCTCGGCGAGGACGGGTCTGTCGGAACGAAGTTTGCGCTGGACCGCTCTTGCAAAAACCGTTCGGAAGTGTTCTTCGTATTCGGCATCAGTGCGGTAACGGATTTTCTTCTGGCCGTCGAAATCCCAATACTGGCTCACCGTGTGCCTTCCAGGTCGGAGAAGCACGGACGAAGACGGTGGAACGGAATGAATGCCGACGCAGGGTGTTAAATGCACAGCCGGAAACATAGAGAGCCAACCGGCGATGTATTCTTCGTTGAGAGTAAAGGTTTTACCCGCAAGGCGAGCGAGTGGATCGAGAATCGTGCTCCAAGTAACCTGCTTGTTGTCGAAAGAGTAGTAAAGATGGAGCGTGCCGATGGGGTCTTTGGCCAGGATCAGCGAGCGGTTGACGGGGCTCCAGATGGAGAGCGCCCAATCTCCAATGAGTTTGGCAAAACAACCGGCGCCCCACTTTTCGAAGGCCATTGCGACGATGGCCACGTTCGTGGAACCATTGGTCAAGGAACCGCTCAGTTCGCTGATGAGCTCAGAACGATTCTCCAATCGGCCGTCCCAGGTGATGACTGCGCCTGACGGAGAAATACATGGCTGCTTCTCGTGCCGCGACTCCTTTGTGGTGTGGAAGGCGCGATAGAGGATTCTTACGCCGTCCTTCGAATACGATTCGTTGCTATCGGGGCCATAGGGAGCGAGAGCCGCGCTGACTTTCTCGATGTAATCCGGGGCAGGCGGCTGGCCTTCGAAATTCCATCTTCCAAACTGGACACTCATATAGTGCCTTTGCCAGAATCTTCAACCTGTCGCTTATTAGCATCGATCCAAGACTGCATACATTTCTGGCACGTACGGTTTGTCGTTGACCACGCGACCATCCACCTCGACCCAGGCATGCGCCTTGAATGGCAACTGTTGTGCCCCGATTACCATTTGGGCGGGTATCCCGTGGTTCTTGAGGAGGCAACTCGTCGCTGCCGAGCGCTGCAAACAAAGCGCTTCCTTCCAGTACCAGATACAAGCCATGTCGACGGCTGAACAAATGCGCTCTACTGCACCGGGAGCAGGCGTCGTCTTTTTCACCGGATAGTTGCGGACCTTGTCGTAGAGCACCGCGAAATCACTTCGCGCCAAGCAGAGATCGAACTGAATCAGCTTCAAGTACGCTTTCAAAACAAGAAACGACATGGTTCACGCCTCATTCACACCGTCAACTGCAACTGGCGCAAGCAGCCTTGGTTCCAGCTCAGACCGCCACGCCTGGTTCGTGCTCTTCGACGAGGTGACACTTCTTCAAGTTCTGGAGAAATTCCCGCACGTCGTTCTCAGCAAGGTCCCGACTAACGCCGAATTCCCGGCTGATCTCATCGACAATCGCTGATTCAGTGGAACCGTTCTTGAGAAGTTCGAGGATTCGCGACCCAACAAAGTTGAGGTTGAACATCTGACCTTGCCGGACATCCAGCACAATTGCGCCGTCCTGGTTGTGGGTGCTGCGAACTGTGTCGGAAACCCAATACATCGGAAGCTCCGTTCGGTTGCCGAGTCACGTGGGATTGTCTGGAGCGCACTTTGACACTCTTGGCCAGTTGAAAGCCAGTAAAAGGTGAAAACTTTCGGTAAAGCAACATAGCGGGAGAGATCTTATTGTGGGTCAATAAGATGCCTCTCCCGTCTCTCGCGCGGGATAAATCGATCTGTCCACCTTTGGGCCCTATTCTCCGTGGTGGGCGCGCGCGTCGACATGCTCTGCAGGAGATAAGTTCGCGAATAGCCTACCCTTACGACGAAAGTTCGCTGGGGTCTCTCCCCAGGGTCGACCCTGTGGAAATAACCAGCCGGGAGTGAGCGCCATGAGCAATCATGCACAAGTCAGGCGGACCGTCGTTAACGATCCGCCCACCCGAAAGAATGAGAACTCTTCCGAATGTGGAGAATGTCGTCAGCCGATGGGAGACGACAAGGAGCGTGGATGCACTGAGATTGCGCCGAATGTTCTGGAGAACAAGCGCTTCCGCACCAGGATCAAGACAGGAGATTGCCTCGTCGAGGATCAGAACCCGAGGTTGTTGCAGGAGGGCTCTGGCAATAGCAAGCCGCTGGCGCTGCCCACCGGAGAGTTGGCAGCCCCCCGGCCCGATCCGTTGGCGGAGTCCATCGGGCAGAGCTGAGACAAACGATGAGAGCCCGACGCTCCGAATGACCTCCCGCAGTTCACGTTCAGTGGCCGCTGGCTGCACAAAGCGAAGGTTGGAGATGAGCGTTCCGTCAAACAGAACCGGGTCGCGGGGCAAATAACAGACGTGCCGGCGCAGACTCTCCAGTTGAATGTTCCGGATGTCTTCGCCTCCAAGACGGATCGACCCACGAACTGGGTCATACAACCGCGCTATCAGTTTTGCGAGGGTGCTTTTGCCGGCCCCGTTTTCGCCGGCCATGGCGACGTGCTCGCCCGGCAGGATCCGAAGCACAGGAATGTGCAGCATGTCCTTCTGTCGCTGATAACCAAACTCGACAGCAGCAAATTCGATCTGTGGCGGATGATCCTTCGGAAGGTAGACGGCACCAGGGGCATTGGCCACGCTCGGGCACAGCGCAAGAGCAGACTGCACCTGGCGGATACTGGCGAAGGTTTTCTGAGCTCTCGCGTAGAGGTCAGCGGCGCCGTTGAGAGGTTCAAACAGTTGAGTGACGAATCCGTAGAACGCTACCAGACTTCCGACGCTCAACCTTCCTGCGAGGACGCTCTCCCCTCCGTAGCCGATGACTGCGCACATGGCCAGAACAACCGCCAGGGAACTGCATACCGTAAACCGAACACCAGCGGTGAATAGTGTTTGCTGCGATCTGACCGCATGGGCCAAGAGCCGGAAGGCCCTTCGTTCCTGGCGTTTTTCCTGTCCCAACAGTTGTATGGGAATCACCGATGAAAGATGTTCCTCCAGGAAACTGTTCCATATGAGTCGATCGCCCTGCACTGCGTCGGCGGTAGCCGCAAGACGGCTCCTGAAGTGTTGCCGTGTGATCAGAAAGACTGGAACAAGCGGAACAACAGCCAGCGTCAACACTGGACTGAGCCAGAACATAGTCGCCAGTGTGAAACCGGTCGTCAGGAGCATGCGCAAGATCGCAGGCAAGAGGTCGGACCCGAAATAGGAGACTTCATCGATCGGTTCTTTGAGGGGATACATCACACTACCCACCGGCGTGTTCTCGTAGTAGTCGGCTGAGAGCGTGTCGAGGTGCCGCAGCAGGCTTACTCGTAATGTGAGGCCCATTTTTTGGGCCGCGCTCAACATCAAGTAGTTGCCGAGGCTCGTGAGTGCCATCCTGCCCTGATAGCCCAGGAAGATCAGCCCGACTGCCAGCAGAAGCAGGCCCATCTTTTTCTGTGGAATGATTTGATCGATCAACCACTTCAGCACGAGCGGGGTGAGAAGTGCCAAAAGACTCCCGGCGGTGATGCACAGGAAACTGGCCACATGCCAGTGCAGAAGCGGCCGGATCTGTTTTGAGAGCCAGCGGAGTTCGCCCGGGAGCCAAGACGACCAGCGGCTTCGCTCATGCGAGAGGACAGACAACAACTCCACCTTGAAGCCGAGAGTATGCAGGCGAGGCCCGGCTTGTCCAGAAAATGAGTGCGATGTTCGTTTTTCGATCAATGCGGCGGTTTTTCCCAACAACTAGCAGGATCTTGAAGCAGAGCGACTGTGCGATTCGTTCGGAAACTCGACAACTCACACGAGCTTTCTTGCGATCATGACAATTTGCCCGACCACTTCAACATCGTGGTGGTAACGGAACTGTTCCGGACGATGAAACTGCTGGGAGTAGGGATGGACAACCAGGGTGCCATTCTCAATGCCGCAGCATGCGCAAAGATATGTTCCGCCACGCTTGAGAAGGACATACAGTGGTTGCTGCCATAACGGCTTTGAAGGGAAATGGAAGGGCCGCCTCCTACGGCGATTCACGAGGGCCAACAGCCCGTTTGCCAGGTAAGGGTGGAGAACATCATGTTTGCCGCCGATCCAGAAGAAATCCTCCAGAGAAGCGTCTTTCAAGCCAGAGAGTGGCCCGATGGATTTACGAAGGAAGAACGGTACTTCCTCGCATCGTTCAAGTAGTTGGTCAAGGAATCCCCCGCCGGCCGACTTGTTGTCCAGGTCTTCAGCGGATTGCACTTGCGGAAATCTGGCGACGAAATGGTCGGGCATCGGCTCGCTGCCAGCTTCGTCCGGGACAATCCCGATTGCCTTTAGAAATGATTGAAAGCGCAGGCCGTAGAGCGAGCAAAGAGTAATGGCCTTCTGAAAGTGACGCGGCGCCGTGTTGAGAAGTTCGTAGTCGCAGAGGGAACTGGGGGAGATGAAGTATCTGTCATCGCCGAGAATATCCGCGATCTGGCGGCTCACTCCCGACGCTTCGCGCAGTGACAAGCGCCTTGTGATCCGCGCGTTGTGCAGCAGGGAGCCGACCTTTTCTTCCTGGGACAATGGGCGCGGTTTCCACTGTTTTGCCAGTTCCTTCGGAACTTCAGGCTCTTCGACCATGAGCAAAGGCCGAAGTTCGAGATCCACTATGCCCAGAAGCCTTGCCTCTTGAGGACGCCGCAGCTCGACCTGCGCGTAGGAAAGCTTTGTACTGACCGGCACGATCACACTGTCTCCAATGGCACGCAGGCGGCAACAAAACAGACCCTTGCAGTGCTCCATGAGGAATATACGGCTGGATGTGCCATTCGCCCGAATGACAAGTTTGTCCGGAATATCTGGGTTCACCCGCACGATGCTTCCTGGCAGCAGATCTGGAAAAGCAAGTGTGTCTTGGTATCCGATCTTTGCGTATAGGAAACCCCGATCGCCGACTTCCGACAGGGAACGAAGTCGCCGGGGACCAGTTGGCTCGAGCAACTGACCGAGCGGCGCGATCGGGGGCGCAGGAATGTCCCCGATTCTGTTTCGCAGCCATGGAACCCAGGCATCGGGGTCAGCTAGGGAGGAATCCAGAAGGATCGTGCGGCTTGATGGCAGCGAGACCTGTAACCGTGCGATGTCTTCGAGGTCAGCCCCGAACACACGCAGCCAGTCGGACAATCGATAGCCGGTAATGCGACTGAAGGCAGCAAACTGGTAAATGCTTGGGCTGAACGTTCCCCCACGGAGGTCGTAGTAGAGATTGTGTGGAAGAAAGTACGGGGAAGAACGGCCGTACAATTTCTCCGATCGCTGCGATGCCTGGTAGAGGGTAAGATCCTTAAGCGCGAGGATGGAGTGGATCCTCTCGGCAAGGTCTGTAGTGGCTTGCGACTTCTTCCTGCGGCGTGCTGGCACGTCTCTCGCTGCTTCTTTCCTGCGAGAATTTCTGGTTTGCGCCGATCATTGGACGCCCCGTGCTAATACCAGAAAAGTAGGCGCCTGGTTCTGGGCCTTTCCCCGAGGCGCCTTCTGGCTTCTGCTCGCAGAGATTCAACCTCTATAGGCATGATGAATGGCGATTGCCACAACTATCTGTGGCGTGTCCGGAACTGCGACCAGGCAGAGGCAATTCCCTAACAACACTCGATAGATACGAAGTTCTGAGGTTGACCAACGCTGGTATTACGGTGGTCGGAGTCCCGAACAGCCCCGAATGGCAACTAGCTCCGGCTGTTCGGCTTCCGTAAGAACTCATTTACTTTGTGGATAAAGGGACCATTTGCGGTAACATAACCCAGTTCTGTAAAGATTGGCAGTGCGATGTTGGCTTCGTCATCCAGCCTGGAGTTCGGTAAGCGGCTGCGAGCTGAACGGGAGCATTTGCGCTTGTCCCTTCGACAGGTGCAGGAGTTGAGTCGCGGCATAGCCGAACACCGTAAGAATCACGAATACTGTATCCCCCACTCTTCGCTTGCGGACTTTGAGAATGGCAAACAGTTACCTAACATTTACAAGCTCTACAGCCTGAGCGTCATCTACGGACGCCACTATGAGAACCTAGCAACTTTCTTCGATGTTCCCGTTGGTGAGGCCGAAAAAGACCACAAGGCGTTGGTTTTTCCGCAGACGTACCTAGTAGGAGTTGCCTCCGAACTTGGCGAAGCCGCCACCTTGTCATCGCTCGAACTCCGAGAGAGGTTGCGCTTCGAACGAACCAACCTTGTCTCGAAGATGGTCGAAAGTTGGAAAGATGTTCCCCCCGCTTTGTTGCAGCAGATGGACTGGCGCGATTCCCTTTACGGGTACATCGGGATGCAAGATCACACGCTGGACCCGATCATTCGTCCAGGATCTTTCGTGCAAATCGATTCGCGGCAGAGAACGGTTCCGCCAGTGAATTGGCATAGTGACCATGACCGTCCGATCTTTTTCTTCGAGCTCCGTGATCGCTATGTATGCAGCTGGTGCGAATTGCACGGCAGTCAATTGATTCTGGTTCCGACCCCACAGTCACGAGGACAGGCCAAGCATATCCACTATCCAGGCGATGCCACCATAGTTGGTCGAGTGACGGCAGTGACCATGCGCATTGCAGAAGCACGCGAAAGCTCGATGAAAGGGTCTCCGCTAACTTGACTCCCCGATGGCACTCTTCCTCCGGGTGGGGAATTCTGCGCTAATGGTCCCGAGCGTTGTCGCGCCGCAAGTTCCTTCCGGACGCGCCACTCTTGGCGGATGGCATTTCGGCGAACCACAAGGTTGTGCTGCGGCGCTCTGGATTCAAGGCTTGTGCACGATCATCAAATGCTTCCCAAAAAGTGGACGGAACCGGACTCGGGCTAGGCGAACGAGAGGCCATCTTGGCCCATTCGACTCCTAGAATAAGTACATTAGAATGTTGTAGTTGCGTCGTTATTTGTTGGTTGTATTGTTCTGTCACCTTGTACTACAATCTAGACTGCACTGTACAGATTTCCTCTCGAATTTAGAATGAGGAGCGGGCACCGATGAGCACCGGGACAGCGCCGAGGTTGGGTCTCAAGCACCAGCTGCGGGGCGAGGCTGTAGAGTGGGCGCACACAAACCTACGTCTTGAAGGCCTCGATTTTCCTGCCGACGACAGCACGACATTTCTTTTGGAATGCTACGTTGATGGGAGAGTCACGGAGGCCGATCTGGAGCGCGTGTGCGAAGGAAAGGTAACGCCTTCAGAGTTGTGCGCCGGCCTGGGTCGATGAAGTTGCTGGATGAATGGAGATCCTTACCTCGACCCTCACTCTGGAGTTCTGCTCAACAAATTCGGGCTTAGCGATCACGATGCCCTTGCTCGAGAAGAGCAGGTGCGAACGGGCTTGCGTGGGATTCTACTGAAGTCCAACCCGGTTCCCGGGAACTTCGACCTCGAACACCTCCAGTCAATCCATCAATACCTCTTCCAGGATATCTATGATTGGGCCGGGCAGGTTCGCACCATATCGATGGCGAAGGCGGATCTGGGTTCGGTCACGCACTTTACACCTCCTGAGTTGATCAAGCGCGAATTGGACCGGGTCTTTAACACCCTTGCTAAGGAGAACTTTCTACGCGCGCTGACCCGTGCGGAGTTTGCCCGGAAGGCAGCGCGTCTGTTATCCGACATCAATCAGATTCATCCGTTTCGCGATGGCAATGGGCGCACGCAGCGGGAATTCTTGCGGCAAATTGCGGAGAGCGGTCGACACTCACTGCATTTTGAAGTGGTCAGCAGAGCCCGCATGGTTCAGGCGAGCATTCGTTCCGCGCAGAACGATCTTGGAATGATGGAACGACTGTTCGATGAGATAACGGATTCGGCAAGAATTCGGCCATTGAAGGATGCGGTCGAGTTTTTCGAAAAAAATGGGTCCTCTTGGAATGATCGATACCTTGCTACGACCACCCCAGGGCAAACCTACTCGGGCAGGTTCGCAGGCAACAAGGGCGAGCACTTCATGTTTTGTGACGAGGCGGACCGAATTCTAATTGGAAATCTCGCGGACATACCTGCTGATTCAATCAAAATGGGAAACCAGATTGAATTTAAGGCTTCGTAGGATGCAGGATGATAGGGGTAGTTCTGACCTTAGGTCCATATCCGGGACCCCTCCGCCAGGTGCACTCATCGATCAGCTTCCGACTGCGAAGCGTCCTTGCTGATGCTCCAGTGCCGACTTGAAGTCCAATGACCGAGATCCGGCGCGTCAGCGATTTCCCCGGAGAAACATGGCACGAGAAAAGCGCGAAGGATGACACCCAATTCTTCGAGTGATGGGGCCTTGTCTCCTGGATTCAATCGGCTCAGGAATGCGGTTCATTGCCGTCTTTTCTGCGGATCGTTTAGGGAGCCCTCTGTTAGGGCAAACGCGACAGCTGTTCCGAGGATGCGCTCGTGGAAAACCGGTTGTTGTCCGAGAGAAATATGACGTTGATCCAAAAACCATTTGATCCAGAGGAATTGGCGCAGAAGATCAGGGAGTCACTAAGTCGAAACTCTAGTCTTTCGTAGCCGTCTCGGGAAAATAGTCCTGAGTTTACGGAGCCGCGTGTCGTTCTACTGTCACGACGCGCGGCGGTACTGCTCGATCATTGATCGTGAAATGGCACGCAGCGATGAACCGGAGCTGCCAACACAGGTGAATTCCTCAATCGTGGCCGCATCAGCAAGAGCGTCTTCATCGCACTCTGGACCACAATGATGGATCATCACCGAAGCGAGTACTTTGCCATCCTTTCCCAGACATTCCACCCTGCCTTCTTCTCGATTGCGGATCGCCTCCGCCGTCCGGAGCAGCGCTACTGCAATGGCCTCATACTCTTCGGCTGTGTTGCCATCGCCGAACGTGCAATCGTAGCCGTTTATCCCGAGAGCAGTCTCGATCATGATTCACCTCAGAAGCATACCTTGCAGGTCGAGGGTACCAAGGCGGAAATATAATGCCATGGCCCGAACGCCCACAAGGGAGATTCGCTGTATTAGAATCCGAGAATCGATGATATTCTGTTGTCGTCAGAGGAGATGCGATGGCAAGGGCAGTCATAACCACTGAGTTCGCTTCGCCTGCCGAAACGGCGCAGGTTCTTGGCGTCTCGCGCGCCAACAGGGAGAAGCTGGTCCGCATGGCCGAACTCGCCATTTCACGAAGCGATAGCCGCAGAAGCAAGGCCGGGAGCAATGGCGCACGGACCATCCCTAGAAGGGCGCGCAAGCGTCGCTAGACAAAAGTCGGTTTTTCTAAACCTTCCTTACGACGCTCGTTTCCGCAGCCTCTTTCTCGCCTATGTCGCCGGTACCAGCGCGTTCGGTCTGATCCCAAGAGCGACCTTGGAAATACCAGGCAGTGCTCGCCGACTGGACCGGATTTTGGGGCTCATGGAATCTTGTCGGTATTCCATTCACGATATGTCCCGAGTTCAATTGGACCGGCGACCGCCGCCAACCCCACGCTTCAACATGCCCTTTGAGCTGGGCCTTGCGGTTGGGTACCACACCCGTCGTGCGAACAGAGAGCACACTTGGTTTGTCTTCGAAACCAAGCCCTGGCGACTGCAGAAATCGTTGAGCGACCTGAACGGAACAGACGTCTACGTGCACGGTGGCACTCCTGCCGGCGTGTTCCGCGAGCTGCTCAGTGCCTTCGTGCGGCACCGCAATCAACCAACAGTGCGGCAGATGACTGTGATCTTTGAGGCACTGCAGAAGAACCTGCGACCCATTCTTCAGGAGACCGGCGCCGCTTCGCCATTCGAGGCGAGCGTTTTCAGGCGCATTAGCGTGTACGCTAGTGCCCTGGCGGATGAGCTCGTGAAGCAGTGAACTCGCAATCTGGCGGCGTCCGGACTCAATGCTCACTGAGGAGACCTTCGCCGCCTGGACTGTCCGAGTGAGTATGACGAAATCCGTCAGCGAGCGCGCCGGCTGATCCACAGTTGTCTAGCGTAGAAAGCCAGATTTGCGACGCAGACGATTACCCCGGCGATGGTGAGCAAGTTGGCGGAAATGTCGGGATAAACAAGCTTGTCCAGATAGTGAAGCAGGAATCCGCCCTGGTATGGCTCGACACCGGCGCGGCCTTCGAGCCAATTTTCCAGCAGAGTCAATGGACACGGCCACGGAAGCACTTCGGTAAGGATTCCCCAGACAAGAGAAGCGATATGCAGCCAGCGAAGGAGCGGGCGGGAGCGCGTCAGCAAAGCACCGAAAATCACCCACAAAATGAATAGCGCGTGCAGTAAGAGGATCGCGGTCGCGAGTGCAGAATAGAAATCAGAGGCAACAAAGGCTGAGGCTGCATGCATATCTTGAATTTACAGCGACGAGGGGCGCCCATTTTCTTGAAAGGGTGACTTTCGTCGTTTATTCGCCTATCATTGCGGGTATGACCGGTCTGAATTTAGGGCTGCCCACGGCCTGGGTCGTCAAGTGCAAGAAGTGCGGCTGCACGATCAATTGCCGCGCCATCGACCCTCAGATCGAGCACTCTCAGCCAGACAAGGCCGATCCAGCGCCTCATGACAGTGTCATTGTGACGTGTTCATGTTGTTGGACTGCGTACCGTTACAGTCCCGCTGAAGTATTCAAAGCCGCACCGGG
>Ga0187879_10000122_pt1 | contig 58705 bp, 54 predicted proteins | sample June2016WEW_19_1_FD_132423 | JGI IMG/M metagenome (GOLD analysis project Ga0187879, IMG submission 132423) | Peatland microbial communities from SPRUCE experiment site at the Marcell Experimental Forest, Minnesota, USA - June2016WEW_19_10 | ecosystem: Environmental > Terrestrial > Soil >... | reverse complement strand
GGCTGCCGGAGCTTTGCACCACAACGGGATCGTCACACCGAAACTCGGCTGGATGCACCGAAAGTCGGACGCTGGGCAGTTTGGCGTGGTTAGCCAGGGGACGACGACCGACTCAAGCGCTAGCGAACGTGGCGAGCGGACGGCGATCTAGTTCGGCTTGGCCTCGTCCGCCTTGGTATGGATCGCCTCGTACAGAAGTCGAATCACCCCAAACAGGAGTATTGCCCAGCCAACGAGCTGCAGCGATGCTCCGAACTGCGGCAGGTCGGAGCGGAAGATGGCTGGGGAGAACTGCGCGATCCGGAGCATGACGACCCCAACAGCCAGAAGACAGCCGCTGACGATCAACGCGTACAGCCCTTGGCGAGAAGGGAAGCGTTTGGCCGGTGGCGCGCTCGAATCAGGTGGTGGCCAGTCCATCCTTGGGTCCGACCAGTGGCGTGCCATCCACAGCAGGGTACTGCGCTATTAGCGACTGACTACTGGCGTTGCGTTTTCGTGCAGGATCTCGGTTGCCCCACGAGTCGGCGCGTTCAGGGGTTCTCGTGTAAAGCCCCGGCAGCCCGGCAGCAGCTGCCGGGTTGGCGGATCCGGCGAAGCTGGCCCGCTGACGCGGGCTACTGGCTGCGGCCGCTCAGCCGTCGAGGGCTGCCCGGAACTCCTTCACGAGCTGGGCGGCCCCGTCCGGACCGCAGCCGTCGAGGATGCGGTGCACGAGGGCCGAACCGACGGCGACACCGTCGGCCACCTGGCTCACCGCAGCCGCCTGCGCCGGCGTCGAGATGCCGACACCGACGAGCACGGGAAGATCTGTCGCCACCTTGCACCGCTGGGCGATCTCTGCGGCGCTGGCGGCGAGGTCATCCCGCTCGCCGGTCACCCCCATCAACCCGACGGCGTATAAGAAGCCCCTCGCTCGCCCGGCGATCAACTTCAACCGCTCCGGCGGTGTCGTCGGGGCGGCGAGAAGGACTGTTGCGACACCGGCCTCGTCGGCTTCGACCGCCCACCCGTCCAGCTCGTCGACCGGCAGGTCAACCACGATGGCACCGCTGACGCCGGCGCCGCTGAGGAGCTGCGCCATCCGCCGGTGACCCATGCGGGCCACGATGTTGTAGTACGTCATGACGACCACGGGAACGGCGACATCGGCCGTGGCGAGCGCTGCGATGATTCCTTGTGCGGTCGCCCCTGCCGCCAACGCCTGTACGGAGGCCCGCTGGATGATCGGGCCATCCATCATGGGGTCGCTGAAAGGAAGGCCGACCTCCACGGCGTCGGCACCGGCGGCCGCCACGGCCTCGAGCGTGGCGACCCAGTCGGGCCCGAGCCCCCCGGTCACGTACGGGACGAGCAGCTTGCGCCCTGCGTCCCGCTGCTGGCGCAGGGTGGCCTCCAGCATGGCGCGGGGCATCACCTCGCCAGCCGTTCCATCACGAGGGCAACGTCCTTGTCGCCTCGACCCGACATCGTGATGAGCACGCTGGACTCTGCCGGGATGGAGCGACCCGCCTCGCGCACGACCCAGGCGACGGCGTGGGCCGGCTCGAGGGCCGGGATGATGCCCTCCGTCTCCGCCAGCAACTGGAAGGCGGAAAGGACCTCATCGTCCGAGGCTTCCTGATACTCAGCCCGCCCGAGCCCGCCCAAGAAGGCGTGCTCTGGGCCGACCCCCGGGTAGTCGAGCCCGGCCGAGATCGAATGCGCCTCCAGGATCTGACCTTCCTCGTCTTGCAGGAAGCGCGACCGCATCCCATGCACCACGCCGGGTATCCCGTGGGTCATGGCGGCCCCGCCGGCGGCCTCGACGCCGACGAGGCGGGCACCCGAGTCGACGAAGCCGGCGAAGGTTCCGGCCGCATTCGAGCCGCCTCCCACACATGCGACGACGACGTCCGGATCGGCGTTGAGGATCTCCCGGCACTGCCGCCGGGCCTCGTCGCCAACGATCCGCTGCAGTTCGCGGACGATGAACGGGTACGGGTGCGGACCCATGACCGACCCGATGCAGTAGTGCGTCGTCGCGACCGTGCCCACCCAGTCGCGCAGCGCCTCGTTGATGGCGTCCTTCAGTGTCCTGCTGCCGCTCTCGACGGCCCGCACGTCCGCCCCGAGCAGGCGCATCCTGAAGACGTTCAGCTCCTGGCGCTCGATGTCGACTGCGCCCATGTACACCGTGCAGTCCATACCGAACAAGGCGGCCGCCGTCGCCGTGGCGACACCGTGCTGACCGGCGCCCGTCTCGGCGATCAACCTCGACTTGCCCATCCGCTCGGCCAGTAACGCCTGGCCGATCACGTTGTTCAGCTTGTGCGAACCGGTGTGGTTGAGGTCTTCTCGTTTCAGCAGTACGCGCAGGCCGAGCCGCTCGCTCAAGCGTCGGCACTCGAACACCGGCGTCGGGCGCCCGCCATACTCGCGCAGGAGGCGGTCGAGCTCGCTGCGGAAGGCTGGGTCGCTCCATGCCCGATGGAACCCCTTGTCGAGCTCCTCGCACGCCGGGACGAGGGACTCGGGCACGAACCGCCCGCCGAACTCACCGAAGCGACCCGAAGGCGTCGGCTCCCGCATCAGCTCGCCGATCGGGTTCATCGCTCGTCTTGCCAGTCGTAGGGTGCTTCGAGGTCCTCCGGGTCGTAGGGCTCCGGTTCGGCGGCGCGCGCGGCTTGCACGAACGCGCGGATCTTGGAGGGGTCCTTCTTTCCCGGAGACGCCTCCACGCCGGTCGAGACGTCCACACCCCATGGGTGCACCGTCCGGATGGCCTCACCGACGTTCGTGGCGTCGAGCCCGCCCGCCAGCACGATGCGGCGGCCCTTCGGTGCACCCTCCGCCAGTCGCCAGTCGAAGACCTTGCCCGATCCCGGCGATGGTGCGTCGATGAGGATGATGGGGGCACCGTACTCGCCGGCCCTGGCGAGGCGGGCGTCTCCGGCGGAGAACGCCTTGATCACGAGGGGGACGCGTACGGCGACGTACCCGCAGTCCTCCCGGCTCTCGTTGCCGTGCAGCTGGGCCGCCTTGAGGCCAGCCCGATTGACGACCTCGACAACGCGCTGGGCTCGCTCGTCCCTGAAGAGCCCCACGGTGAGAATCTCCGGCGGGAGACGGCGGACGATCGCTTGCACGGCGTTGGGGCTCATCTGGCGGGGTGATGGCGCGAAGACGAAACCGACGGCGTCCGCTCCCATCGCCACAGCGATGAGGGCGTCCTGCTCACTCGTGATCCCGCAGATCTTGACCCACATCAGACGGGAGCCCCTCCATTGGCTGCGACGGAACGAGCCGAGATGCGCAACGCCCGCACGGCCTCCGCACGATCTGAGCTTCGCACGAACAACTCTCCCACGAGCACGGCGTCGTAGCCGGCGTCCCCGAGCCGGCTGACATCCTCGCGGGAGCGGATGCCCGACTCGGCGACTTTGACGGTATCGGCCGGCAGGCCGGCCGCCACACGCTCGGCCCGGGCCGTGTCAACCTCGAAGGTGCGCAGGTCTCGCTGGTTGACCCCGATGAGCTGCGCACCTGCAGAGAGCGCGCGCTCGGCCTCCTCCAGGTCGTGCACTTCGACGAGAGAGGCGAGGTGCAGGGTGCCTGCAAGCTCGACAAAGCGTCTGAGCTCGTCGTCTCCGAGCGCCGCCACGATGAGGAGAACGGCATCGGCGCCCATGAGGCGGGCGTCGCAGACGTCCGCCTCACATACGGTGAAGTCCTTGCGCAGGACCGGCAGGTTCGTCGCAGCCCGTGCGCCGGCGAGATCCTCTGCGGAACCCCCGAAATGCGGGCTGTCGGTGAGCACGGAAAGGCAGGCGGCCCCGCCGGCGGCGTACTCCCGGGCGAGGCTCGCCGGGTCGAGGTCGGGATCGAGATCGCCCTTTGATGGCGACCGCCGTTTCACCTCGGCGATGATCGCCGGTCCTGGATCTTCCTCCAGGGTGGCCACGAACGGCCTCGGAGGGTCGCTCGCCACGCTGGCGGCGGCAAGCTCGGCCAGGGCAGACAGGTCACGCCGATCCAGCCCGGCGCGGGCGCGGTGCCAGGCGAGGATCCCGTCGAGGTACGACGACATTGGGGGGAGCCTACTGGGAGCAGCCGCCGGCCCCGAGGTGGATCCACCGCCGACCGAGACGCCCCGACCCGCCAGCGTGGGTTCGGGGGCAGCCGAGGGGCGCAGCGCTACGACGCCGGCACCTCCGAATGAGTGCCGACCTCGACGGTTGGGTGAGGCACCCGCACGAGACGGTCCTCGGCCGACGTGTTCACGATGAGCGGTGAGTGGCAGAGAGCGAAGAGGCCGATCGACATGAGGGCAAGGGCGAGTGCATCCACCGACAGCACGCCGATGCCGCCTCGCAGGTTGTCGCCGAACAGCCCGACACCGATGACGATGCTGGCGATCGGGTCGACGATGACGAGCGATGCCTGCGAAGCCGTGATTGGCCCGGCATGAAAGGCGTTCTGAGCGAGGAACAGGCCGGCCAGACCGGAGACGGCGATGCCGTACGGCTCGAAATGAGTGAAGAGTGCCGAGAAACCCTCACGATTGAACAGCACCGTCGTCGCCTTCATGAAGGCGGCGCAGACGGCGAAGGCGATGGCGGCGGCGGCTCCGTACCAGGCCGAGCGCCACGGCCTCGACCCGAATCGGGCGATGGCGATGCAGCCGGCGACGGCACCGACGGTGGCGATCATCATGAGCAGCCACCCGGCCGAGTTCGGCACGAGGTTGCCGCCGCCCTGGTCGGAGACGGCAAGGAACGTCGCCAGCCCTGCAACGGTCAGGACCACGCCGGCGGCTTCCCGCCATCCGAGCGGGCGGCCGAACCAGAAACGAAGGATGACCACGAGGAAGAGCAGCTCGGTGACGAGGAGCGGCTGCACGAGCGTGAGGCCGCCACGCCCGAGCGCAGCGACCTGGAAGAGGAAGGCGCCGACCATGCTGAGGAGCCCGAACCACCAGACCGGGCGCCGCATCACGTGCGTCATGAGCCGCCACCGCATGGAGGCGTCAGCCGGTGCTGTCTCGACCCCGATCCGCTCGAAGATCGTCGCCATGGCGTTGCAGAGCGCCGCGGCGAGAGCGAGGACGATGGCCATGGGTGGAGATCTACCGGCTCACGAGCGGCAGTCGGCCGATGCTGGCGGGCGTCATCTCGTCAGCGCCCGTGAACCCGCTGGTCGAAACGCCGGCGACCGAGGGCGTCGGCGTGCCACGCTTGATGTAGGCGAGAGCGACGTAACCGGCAAAACCCGGAGACCAGGCGACGCTCGTCAGCTCTCCGACCTTGGCCCCGGCGACGAGCACCGCGTCGCCTGCAGTCGGCTTTCCGCCCTCGATGACGACGCCGCGCAGGCTGCGGGGCGTGTTCGCTCCACGCGCGTCTATACGGGCCACGAGCTCCTGACCGGTGTAGCAACCTTTCGTGAAGCTTACGGTGCGAGCCACGAGCTCGCCGGCCTCCTGTGGGATCGTTCGCTCTGTCAGCTCGAGACCTAGCTCGGGCACACCCGCCTCGATGCGGGCCGCCTCGAAGGCCTCGTCGTCGCCCGGTCCGGCGTCGAGGCCGACATCGAGCAAGGCGAGGTCCGCCGCAGGAACCTCCCCGCGAAAAAGGACATCGCTTCCCGTCCATGATGGCCAGTCGACCGGCACGACGGCCACCAGGCTCGTGCCACCGATGGAGGCCAGCTCGCGGCCGCTCGGCGCCCGCGGACCCCGCACCTCGACAGACTGCAGCCCATCGAGCAGCTCGAGATCCGCCTTCACGCGGAGTTTGAAGCGGCGGAGCCGCTCATAGAGGGCCCCACCGAAGCCGCTGCGGACGTCCAGCAGGTAGCTATCCGGCCCGAGCGTCGTGACCCGGCAAGACGAGTCGATCTTGCCTTGCGGCGAGAGTACGAGCGTTTCGCGGGAGCCATGACGGCCTTCCTCGCCTTTCCCCGCGAGGCTCGACAAATCCTGGCTGACCTGGCCCTGCAGCCAGTCCAGGCCTCCCGGCCCGCACACGACGACGCCATCTCGCCGAACCAGGCGCCAAGCGGCCGTCGACCGGATCGCCTCGTAGGTCCTCTCCCCCCCTTCAGTCATCTCCAAGTGCAACACCGCGCTGGGCCGCCAGCTTCCGCGCTCCCGCCACAGCGGCCAAGACGGCGGCGGCTTTGTCGGAGCACTCGACGTCCTCGGCCTTGGCGTCGCTGTCGGCGACGATGCCGGCTCCGGCCTGCACGGATGCCCGGCCGTCGGGTGTGGCCACGAGCGTGCGGATGGTGATCGCCGTGTCGAGGTTGCCGGAAAAGTCGATGTAGCCGACGACGCCGGCGTAGGGGCCGCGTTTTGTCGGCTCGAGCTCGTCGATGATCTCCATCGCCCGTACCTTCGGGGCGCCGGATACGGTCCCTGCCGGGAGCGTCGCCCGCAGCACGTCGATGGGGCCCTTGCCCTCGACGAGCTCGCCCGAGACCTGCGAGGTCAGGTGCATGACGTGGCTGTAGCGCTCCACCGTCATGAGCTCGTCGACGTGCTCGGTGTTGTAGCGGACGACGCGGCCTACGTCGTTGCGCGCCAGGTCCACGAGCATGACGTGCTCGGCTACCTCTTTCGGGTGCTCGACGAGCTCGCCCTCGAGGCGGCGGTCCTCCTCCTCGGACTCGCCGCGCCGCCGAGTGCCCGCGATCGGCCGTGACACCACGCGGCCGTCGAGCAGCTGTACGAGCGGTTCCGGCGAGGCCCCCACCACTGTCACGCCGCCCTGGCGCAGGAAGAACATGTACGGGCTTGGGTTGACCTGGCGCAAGACGCGGTAGACGTCGAAGGGGTCACAGCCGAGCTCGAGGTCGAAGCGCTGCGACAGGACGACCTGGAAGGCGTCCCCTGCCCGGATGTACTCCTTTGCCACCTCGACGGCGAGCTGGTACTCCTCGGAGGAGACGACCCGCCTCACTTCCGAGTCCGGCAACGTCTCCGAACGCGCCGGCGGCGGCAGGAGCGACTCACGACCCGGTCGCTCGAGGTCGGCCCGCAGCTGCTCGAGGCGGCCGTTGGCAACCGCGTATCGCCCGAGGGCTGCCTCCAGGTCCGGCTCACCGCCGGCGGCTCTCGGCACGACGACGTTGTCCACGAGGGTCACCCGCTGGCGCCAGTGGTCAAAGGCCGCCAACTCGCCGATGACCGAGACGACGGCGTCGGGAACGCCGAGGTCGTCACGGGGAGGCGGGCCGAGCCGCTCCACCTCGCGCACGACGTCGTAGCCGAGGTAGCCGACGAGGCCGCCGTGCAGCGGGGGCAGCTCCGCGAGCGAGGGAGACCGCAGCTCGGCAACCATCTTCTCGATGGCGGCGAGAATGCCGCTCTCGAGCGGCACGGTTACCGGCAGCTCTCCCTCCACCTCCACGTGGTTCCCGCGGGCGAGGAGGGTCGCCACGGGTGCCCGGCCGAGGAACGAGAAGCGGCTCCACCGCTCGCCGTGCTCGACGCTCTCCAGCAAGAAACCCTCCCCGTCGCCCACCATCGCCCGGAAGGCCCCCACCGGGGTGATGGTGTCAGCCACGAGCTCCTGCCAGACCGGGACGACGCGGTGTTGGCGGGCGAGTGCCCCGAAGGCGTCGCGATCCGGCGCCATCACGTCCCGAGCCGGCGGAAGAAGCACGACCGCTCGCCCGTATGGCAGGCGCCTCGTCCTTCCTGGCGGACGAGGACGAGCACGGCGTCTCCGTCGCAGTCGTAGCGGACCTGGCGGACGTACTGGCGATCGCCCGAGGTCTCCCCCTTGCACCAGTACTCCTGGCGACTCCGGCTCCAGAGCCACGTGCGACCCGTCTCGAGCGTCCGCCGGAGCGCTTCGGCGTCCATCCAGGCGAACATGAGGACCTCGTGGGTGTCGGCCTCCTGCACGATGGCGGGCACAAGGCCGTCGGCGTTGAACTGGATGTCGGCGATGGTGCCGCTGACCGCCGGCGAGTCGCCCTGTGCCTGGGCGGGTTCGGTCACAGGTACAGGCCTGTGCCGCCGTCGATCCGCTCGGAGGCGACGGCGTGCACGTCCCGCTCCCGCAAGATGAGGTACTCGTCGCCCTGCACGTCGACCTCGAAACACTCCTCCGGGTTGAACAGCACGGTGTCGCCGGCTCGGATCGTGCGCACGTGGGGTCCGACGGCCGCCACCTCCGCCCATGCGAGCCGTCGTTGCACCTGCGCCGTGGCCGGGATGAGGATGCCCGCACGCGACCTGCGCTCCCCCTCGGACGGCGGGAGGTTCACGAGCACGCGGTCGTTCAGCATCGTCACGGGCTGCTTGCCGCCTGTCGCCGCCGGCGCCAGCTTCGGGCGAGGGCCCGAGGGACCCGATTCCGCCGGTTTGCTCTCATCGCTCTGCACGGCCGCAACGGTACTGCGCGGCGGGAGACTCACACGCCCGGTGGCCGCACTCCGATGCCGTGTCCGGCGAGGTACGCCTTCGCCTCGGCGACGCTGTAACGCCCGAAGTGGAAGATGGACGCTGCCAGCAACCCGTCGGCTCCGCCCTCAACAACGCCGGCGACGAGGTGGTCGAGCGTTCCCACGCCGCCGGAGGCGATGATGGGCAGCCTGACCGCCTGGCTGACGGCGCCGGTCAGCTCGAGGTCGTAGCCGAGCTCGGTGCCGTCACGGTCCATCGACGTCACGAGGAGCTCGCCGGCACCCAGCTGGGCGCAGGTTCGCGCCCACTCGATGGCGTCCAGCCCCGTCGGCCGGCGGCCGCCGTGGGTGACGACGTCGAAGGCGGGCTGGCTTCCCGCCGAACCGGCATCGGCACCGCCGCCGGCGTCGCCGGCGACGCGGCGGGCATCCATGGCGACGACGACGCACTGCGAACCGAACTCCGTCGCCAGCTCGGTGATGAGACCCGGGCGGGCAACGGCGGCGGAGTTGACGGCCACCTTGTCGGCTCCCGCCCGCAGGAGCGCCCGGGCGTCAGCAACCGAGCGGATGCCCCCGCCGATCGTCAGCGGGATGAAGACCTGCTCGGCGGCGCGCTCGACGATGCCGATCATGATCGAGCGGTCCTCGGACGAGGCCGTGATGTCGAGGATGACGAGCTCGTCGGCCCCTTCGCCGTCGTAGCGAGCCGCCAACGCGACCGGATCGCCCGCATCTCGCAGGTCGACGAACTCGACACCTTTCACCACCCTGCCTGCGTCGACGTCAAGGCACGGGATCACCCGAACAGAATTCACGGGCGCCCGCTCACCTCTGGCCGCTTCACTTAGCCAGGCCCGCCGGCGCAGGCAACCAAGGCGTCGGCCAAGGAGAACCGCCCGGACAGGAGCGCCCGCCCGACGATCGCCCCCTCGAGCCGTCGCCCGTCGACCTCGAGGACGGCGAGCCGCTCCAGGTCCCCGGTCGTGGCGACGCCGCCAGAGGCCACCACCGCCCGACTTGCCCAACCGAGCACGAGGCGCAGCCCGGCGAGATCGGGTCCATCACCCGTGCCGTCGCGAGCGATGTCCGTGACAGCGATGCCGGCGAGCTCGAGGTCTCCGAAACTGGAGAGCACCTCCGCAAGTGACCGCCCGCTCGCCTCCGACCAACCGCGCACGGCCACCTCGGGCACGCCGGCGGCGTTTCGCCGGTAGTCGAGCCCGGCGACGATCCGCCCCGGCCAGCGCCCGGAGAGGCGCTCGAGCAGCCCCGGATCCTCCACGGCAGCCGTACCGAGCACGAGGCGGGCGACTCCGAGAGAGAGCAACGCCTCCGCCGCCGGCTCGTCCCGCACTCCCCCGCCGACCTGGAGCGGGACGCTCAGCCGGGTGGCGATCGCCCCGATGACGTCGCGGTTGACGGGAAGGCCCGTACGGGCGGCGTCGAGGTCGACCACGTGCAGGCGTTCGGCCCCCGCCCGCACGTATTCCTTGGCGACGGCAACCGGGTCGCCGTAGCTCGTCTCGCGGTCGAAATCTCCCTGCATGAGGCGGACGCACCGCCCGTCACGGATATCGATGGCAGGCCACAGCTGCATCAGGCCACCTCGAGCTCGTGGCACAGGGATGCGAAACGGCGTAGCAGCGCCAGCCCCGTCGCGCCCGATTTCTCCGGGTGGAACTGCGTGCCGAAGAGCGTCCCCTGCTCCAGGGCCGCCACCACCCGCCCACCGTAGTCACAGACGCCCACGACAGCGGACTCCGCCTTGCCCGTCGGGACGGGCGCGTACGAGTGCACGAAGTAGAACCACCCGGCAGACACCGTCGTCTCCCCGCCGGTGCCGGCCGTGCCGGCCGTGCCGGCGGTGCCGAGCAATCGTGAGGGCCGACCTTCGACGGGGTGAACGACGTTCCACTGCATCTGAGGGAGCCGTTCCGTCGCCGGCAACTTACGGACACGCCCGGGCACGAGCCCCAGCCCCTCGGCAAAGGGATCCTCTTCGGACCCCTCGAACAGCAGCTGAAAACCCACACAAATGCCGAGAAACGGGACCCCCCGCCCGACGGCGTACCGCACAGCCGCATCGAGTCCGCTGTTGCGCAGGGCCGCCGCGCACGCCCCGAAGGCGCCGACACCAGGTAGCACGACGGCAGCAGCCGAGGCGGCGGCTTCCGGGTCGGTGACGAGGCGGGCATCCGCCCCGACGTGCTGGAGCGCCTTCTCCGCCGAGCGCAGGTTGCCGATCCCGTAATCCAAGACGGCGATCATCGGAGCGTCAGAGCATGCCCTTCGTCGAGGGCACGCCATCGCCCTCGATCCTCATCGCCTCGCGTAGGGCGCGGGCGACGCCTTTGAAGGAGGCTTCGAGGATGTGGTGGGGGTTTCGGCCGTAGGCGAGGGTGATGTGAAGTGTGAGCTTGGCGCCGTTCACGAAGGCTCGCCAGAACTCCTCGGCCAGCTGGGGCTCGAACGGGGGCGATCCGAGGCCAGCAGAGTCAGGGCCCATCTCGACGTCGTAGCGCAGGTAGGAGCGGCCGGAGAGGTCGAGGGCGACGTTCACGAGCGTTTCGTCGAGGGGGAGGCTGACGGAGGCGAACCGGCGGACGCCGGCCTTCTCACCGAGGGCCTCCGCCAGCGTCTCGCCGAGCACGATGCCGACGTCTTCCACCGTGTGGTGGGGGTCCACCTGCAGGTCACCGGTCGCCGTCACCTCGAGGGTGACACCAGAGTGCTTCCCCAGCTGGCAGAGCATGTGGTCAAAGAACGGCAGGCCCGTCGAGACGACCGGCGGGGTGCTCGAGTCGAGGTCGAGCCGGATGCTGACGTTCGACTCAGCCGTGGCTCGGTGACGCTGGGACGTCCTTGACATGACCGGACGCTAGGCGCGGCGTTGTGACATCGCCAAGGCGGAACCGGCGAGCTGGCCACAGGCGCCGTTCACGTCCCGCCCCCGCGTGTTGCGGATCGTCACGTTCACGCCGTAGCTGGAAAGCTCGTCGCGGAAGGCCGCCACCGCCTGGGAGGTGCTGCCGGCGACGAGATAGCCCGGCGTCGGGTTGAGCGGGATGAGGTTGACGTGCGCCCCGAGGGGGAGGGCGAGCTCGGCGAGCTCCTTGGAATCGGAGGGGCGGTCGTTCACCCCGGCGATGCAAGCCCATTCGAAGGAGAGACGGCGATGCGTGCGCCTCACGTATGCCGTGCAGGCGTCCATGAGGACCGCCAACGGATAGCGGCGGTTGATGGGAACGAGCTCGCTGCGGAGCTCGTCGTTGGCGGCGTGCAGGGAGACGGCAAGGTTCACTTGGATCGGGTCGGCCGTCAGCTTGCGGATGCCGGGCACGATGCCGACCGTCGAGACGGTGATGGAACGCGCCCCGATCTTGAGATCGTCGTTCCAACGGGCGATCGCCGCCCGCACGTTGGCGTAGTTGGCCAAGGGCTCGCCCATGCCCATGAGCACGACGTTCCCGAGGCGCCCCCAGCCGTGGTCGGCGGCGAAGCGAGCGCCACGCACCACCTGCTCGGTGATCTCGCCGCTCGAGAGCTGTCGGAAGTACCCCGACTGCCCCGTGGCGCAGAAGCCGCACCCCATGGCGCACCCCGCCTGGCTCGACACGCAGATCGTCACGCGGTCGTGGTAGCCCATGAGCACGGTCTCGACGTGGTTGCCGTCGCCTGCCGCCAGCAGCCACTTGAGAGTCAGCCCGCGGTCGCTGATCGCCTCGTCGGCCAGCGAGAAGGCCGGTGACATCTCCGCCATCGAACCCAGCCGCACCCGCAGCGGACGAGGCAGCTCGCTCAGCTCGGCCGGGTTGGCGAAGCGCCGATACATGCCATCCCAGATCTGATCCACCCGGTAGGCCGGCTCGTCGCTGAGCAGGCCTGCAAGCTCCTCCCGGCTCAGGTCGTACCGGCTCATGCCGGCTCGGCACCGGTGATGTCACCGGTGTAGGCACGGTCGACGTGGTCGTCGAAGAAACCCAAGGTCTTGTACAAGGCACGCGCCTCGACGTTGTCCCGGTCGACGTAGAGCATCGCCATCGGGAGCGCCCGTCCGGAGAGGTGGTCGAGGCCTGCGAGGACGAGCTGCTTGCCGAGGCCCCGCCCCTGGAAGTCCGGGTTCACGGCGATTACGTAGATCTCGCCGAGCTGCTCCTCGTCGTGGATCTTCGTCCAGCAGAAGCCCGCCAGCTCGTCGTCGACCTCGTACAGCAAGAACCCTGCCGGGTCGAACCAATCCTGGCGCTCGCGGTCGAGGATCGTCTCCAACGTCCAGACGCCTTGCTCGGGGTGACCGCGGAAGGCCCGGTTGTTGACGGCCAGCCACCGCTCCTCGTCCTCGCCTGGTCGAAACGGCCGGGTCTCGATCGTCGAATGCACGTCCAACGGCAGCGAGCGTCGCATCTGGTGGAGGTCGCGGCCGCGCTGCAAGCCGAGCGACTCGGCGACGGCGTCATCGGCGGCAGTCGGCATCGGCACCCACACGTGCACGTGCCCCCCTCCCTGGCAGGCGATCTCGTCGAGCGCCGCACGCAAGAGGTCGATGCGCAGGCCCTGGTCCGGTTGGCGCCAGTCAGGATGAACGACGTACTCGACCGCCCAGCTCCTCGACGCGCCCCCGCTGATCTGGGCATACCCGATGACGCGGCGGTGCGAGGTCTCTCGGGCGATGAAACCGGCGAACCCCTCGCGTCCGCCTTGCACGAGGTCGAGCCACTTGTGCTCGCCGAGGGAGCGGTGGCCGTCGGCGGCTGAGGCGGCCTGCAGGAGGCGAGTGAGCGCATCGATGTCGGCCTCGCCCATGCGTCGTTTGACCTCGACGTGGTGCACGACCGCACCCTACCCGCGGCGGCGACTGCAGCCGCCTGAGCTGGTTACGCTCCGACGGTGGCCCCCCGCGCAGCTCGCCGCCCCTCGAAGAAGGCGCTCAAGGAGCGGGCGGCCCGCATCTCGCCCTTGTTGGCCGAGGAATACCCAGGGACGGCGAAAGAGCTCTGCGCTCTGCACCACCGCGGGGCCTTCCAGCTCCTTTGCGCCACGATCCTCTCCGCCCAATGCACTGACGAGCGCGTCAACATGGTCACACCGGAGCTCTTCCGCCGCTACCGCGGACCTCGCCAGCTGGCGGCGGCCGACAGGGCGGAGCTGGAGGAGCTGATCCGTTCGACGGGCTTCTTCCGCTCGAAGGCTTCCCACCTCATCGGCATGTCCCAGGGTCTCATCGAGCGTTTCGGCCCGCGACCGGCCGACTTCCCGACGTCGATGGAGGACCTGACGTCGCTGCCGGGAGTCGGCCGCAAGACGGCCAATGTCGTCCGTTCCGTCGCCCTCGGGCTGCCGGGTCTGCCCGTCGACACCCACGTGCTGCGGGTCAGCAGGCTGCTGGGCCTCACGACGCAGACCGATGCGGTGAAAGTCGAGACCGACCTGTGCGCCCTCTTTCCCGAGGAGCAGTGGGGTGCGCTGAGCCTTCGCCTCATCCTGCACGGCCGGCGGGTCTGTATCGCGCGGCGACCTCGCTGCACGGAATGTGTGCTCGCCGAGCTCTGCCCCTCAGCCCAGCTCGGCGACACCATCGGGCCGAGGCGAACGCCGGCGGTTGGCAACCCCACTGTTACGAACCGAAGAAGACCTCAAAACGCGGCGACGCCGAGGTCAACACCGCGCTAGTCTGTTGGTTCGGAACCGGTTCCCGCCACCTGGTTCCATCTGAGCGGAGTTCGGGATCCGCCGCCCGACCCGCTCCCGACGGCGCCCTTCGGGGCGCCGTCGGCGCGTCTGGATCCCGTTTAAATGCTGCTGAATTCAGGTATTGCCCATCATGCGTTCCAGTCGCCGGGTGGCGCCTTGGAGGGCTCGTTCCACGCTGAACAGCTCGGCCGACACTGTCTCCTCGCCACCGGTGTTGGCTTGCTCGGCCATGACGCCGACGCGTCGGGTGATCTGGTCGAGCGAGGAGGCGATCGACGACAGCTCGGCGAGGTCCGTTGGCATCTCGCCATTCTGCCGGATGCGTCGCCGGGGCGGTCCGGCCGCTCCACCCCTGTGGAACCCGCGCCTTTGCGCCGCGCCTCTGCCCTCGGCGGGCTCTGCCGCCCTCGCTCAACGCCGGAGGCCGCTCCCGGGGTGTCGGTTACGCTTCGCGGCGATGCTCAAGGTCCTCGACCTTCGCGGCGACGTGTCCGACCTGGGATCCCGTCTTCCACGCCCCGACCTGTCGGACGAGGCGCCTGTCGCCGAAGTGAGGGCCATCTTGCAGGCCGTTCGCGCCGGCGGGGACGAAACGGTTCGCGAGTACACGCGGCGATTCGATGGCGCCGAGCTGACAGAGCTCCGCGTATCGGCAAGTGAGCTGGCAGATGCCGTCGGCCGCATCGACGCCTCCCTCCTCGCCGCCTTGCAGGCGGCCCGGGACAGCATCGAGGCGTTCCACCGCTGGCGGGTGGTCCAGACCGGCCTGTACGAGCGTGAGGGCATACAGGTGGAGCATCTGGAGCTGCCTGTCGCCCGCGCCGGCGTCTACGTGCCCGGTGGGCGCGCCCGCTACCCCTCGAGCGTCCTGATGACGGCGATTCCCCCGAAGGTGGCGGGCGTGCAGGCAGTCGTGCTGTGCGTCCCTCCCGGTCCGGATGGCCGCGTGCCCGACGAGATCTTGGCGGCCGCCCACCTCGCCGGCGTCGACGAGCTCTACCGCGTCGGCGGTCCGCAGGCGATCGCCGCCATGGCCTACGGCACGGAGTCGATCGCGCCCGTCGACGTCATCGTCGGTGCCGGCAGCCGTTACGTCTCCCTCGCCAAGCAGGAGGTGCGGGGCGTCGTAGGCGTCCCGGCGGCCTTCGCCGGACCGTCCGAGGTCGTGGTGGTGGCGGACGAGAGCACACCGGTCGAGTTCGCCGCCATCGACGTCGTCGTGCAGGCCGAGCACGGCCCGGACGGGCTCGCATGGCTCTTGACATGGTCAGAAACCGCTCTGAAGGCGATCAACGAGGCCATCGGGCGCTTCGTCGAGGAGGCTCCCCGCAAAGCCGAGATCTCCTCCACCCTCGACGCCGGCGGCTACGCCGTCCTCGTGGACGGGCCCGAAGAGGCGATGACGGTCGCCAACGAGATCGCCCCCGAGCACCTCGAGCTCTGCTGCGCCGATCCCGAGCGCCTCGTACCTCTCGTGCGCAACGCCGGGGCGGTGTTTCTCGGGCCCTGGTCCCCGGCGTCGATCGGGGACTACATCGCCGGGCCGTCGCACGTGCTGCCGACGTTCCGCTCCGCCCGCTTCGCCAGCGTGCTCGGCGTCGAGGATTTCTTGCGACGCGTGCACGTGATCCGCGCCGATCGGGCGGGCCTGGCGGGTGTCGCCCCCCACGTGGCGGCGATCGCCCGCTCCGAGGGCCTCTTCGCCCATGCCGAGTCGATGGCCGTGAGAGACCGGCAGCCGGGGTCCCCCGGCGCCCTATGACCAGGGCAGACGCCTCCGCGTCTGAACCAGGCGGCGCTGCGTTCAAGGGTGCCGGCGGTGGGGCGGTGCAGGGCGGCCGACCGGCGCCAGGTGCCCGCCCGAACTCCGTCGCCCTTCGCCCGGGCTATCACTCGCCACAGGTGGAGGTCGAGACCCGGCTCAACACCAACGAGGCGCCGGAACCGCCGCCGCAGCAGTTCCTCGACGAGCTCGCCGTCGCCGTCAGCCAGCTCGCAGCCAACCGCTACCCGGACCGACGAGCGACCGCCCTGCGTTCAGCCATCGCCGACCATCATGGCGTCGACCCCGACCGGGTCTTCTGCGCCAACGGCTCGAACGAGGTGCTGCAATGCCTCTTCCTCGCCTACGGCGGCACGGGGCGGAGCACCGTCGTGTTCGAGCCGACCTACGCCCTTCACAGCCATATCGCCCGGCTCACCGCCACCGAGGTGGTCACCGGCGACCGTGATGAGGACTTCCGTGTCGACGTGCCGACGGCGAGGCGGCTCCTTGCCAGGGTCGGCCGTGATCGGGGAGCCTCCGAGCCCTCGATCACCATGCTGTGTTCGCCGAACAACCCCACCGGGGGCACCGAGCCCCGCGAGACTGTCGCCGCCCTAGCTGGCGATGTCCCCGGGCTGCTGGTCGTCGACGAGGCGTACGGTCAGTTCGCCCGTTCGAGCGCTCTCGAGCTCGTCGACGAGAACCCGAGCATCGTCGTGGTGCGGACGTTCTCCAAGACCTGGGCGATGGCAGCCCTCCGACTCGGCTATCTCGTCGCCCACCCGGAGATCGTGGCCGCCTGCGAACAGGTGGTGCTCCCGTACCACCTCGATGCCGTCAAGCAGGCCGCTGGAGTGCTGGCGCTGGGCTACGAACCCGAGATGAGGCAGCGGGTGGCCCGCCTGCTCGAGCAGCGAAACCGCGTCGCAGCCGCCCTCGCCGCCCTCGACCTTCAGTCTTGGCCGTCGGACGCCAACTTCATCCTCTTCCGCATGCCGGGTCACGAGTCCGGCGACGTGTGGCAGCGCCTCGTCGAGCACTCCGTCCTCGTTCGCGACGTTTCCGGTTGGCCTGGGCTCGAGGGATGCCTGCGAGTCACCATCGGCACGCCAGCCGAGAACGACCGCTTCCTGAGGGGTCTCGAGGAGGTGCTGGCGGAATCCGCGCGCCAGGGGGCGACCTCGTTCGAGTAGTCGAGGTCGAGCTCGATGCCGTCCGGCGTGCACGACTTCATTCGCGTTCCAATCGCGCTGGCAATTCAGCGCCGGCTCCGCCACCGCCTAACCTGCCGGTAGTGGGTACCGACACGGACAGCCTCCCGACGGGCGACGAGAAGCGCGCCCGGGTGCGGGAGATGTTCGACACCATCGCGCCGCGCTACGACCTCATCAACCGGTTGATGACGTTCGGGCTCGACAAGCACTGGCGGCATCGCACCATCAAGCTGCTCGACCTCGCCCGCCCGGCGCTGGTGGCCGACATCGGTTGCGGCACGGGCGACCTTGGGCGGGAGTTGATCGCGCAGGGCTATCGGGCCTTCGGCATCGACATGTCACTTGGCATGCTGAAAGCGGGACAACCGGGCACCGCCCCGGTCGCCCTCGCCGACGCGGCGATGCTGCCCCTCGGCGATCAGACGATCGACGGCGCCGTGAGCGGGTTCGCCTTGCGGAACTTCTCCGAGCTCGTGACCGTGATCGTCGAGCTCGCCCGCGTCGTGCGCCCCGGCGGGCGAATCGCCCTTCTCGACGTCGCCCAGCCCGAGAACCGGCTGCTCAAAATCGGCCACTCCGTCTGGTTCAATCACGTCGTGCCTCGCATCGGCAGCCTGCTGTCCGATGAGGAGGCCTACCGCTACCTCCCCCGGTCTGTCGCCTACCTTCCCCGCTATACCGAGCTCGCCAGCACGCTCGGCGACGCCGGCTTCTCTGCAATGCGCCGTGACCTCCTCTCGGGCGGCTTGGTGCAGGTGATCACGGCCACCCGGACGGGTTCTTCCCGGCCTACCCGACATCAGATCGTGCTGGCGGAGGGAAGCGCGTGACGGCGGGAACGGCCCGGGAACTGGCCTCGCTCGACTCGCTCGTCCGCCCGCTCGGGGCGGGCGAATTCGCTCAGCTTCGCTCGCTCGCATTCGCCCGTGGCCTCGTGGTCGAGCGTGACGGGCTCTCGGTGTTGGGTTTCGGGCAGGCGGGGGAACTACCGCTCCCGAACGGCCTCAGCGACCCGCACGCGACACGTGAGGTGGCACGCTCGCTGGCGGACATCGGCCCTGGCGCCCTCGCCATGGGAGCCTTCCATTTCCTGCCCGAGGCGGGGGTGGCGCTCTCGGTGCCCTCCGTGTGCGTTCGTGCGCGCGCAGGAGCGGGACCGGTCGCCGTCGTCGTCGGGTCGTCGCCCACGGAGACGGTGGTCGACGAGCTCCTCGCCGAGGCGGCAACCGAAGGTGCTCGCTCCGGCGAGGCCCCCCCAGACTCCTTCCGGCTCGAGTCCCGCCGCCCCCACGAGGACTTCTTGCACCGCCTCGGCGCCGCCGTAGAAGAGGTCCGCAGCGGGCGGCTCGACAAGGTCGTCATGGCACGGGAGGTGCTCATCGAGGCCAACCGGCCATTTCGGCAAGGGGATCTGCTCGAGCGGCTGCGAACGCTGCACCCATCCTGTGCCACGTTCGCCATCCACGGCTTCATGGGGGCCACCCCCGAGCTGCTGATCCACCGATCGGGACACCACGTGGAGTCGCACCCGCTCGCCGGGACAGCCGCCCGGAGCGGGGACCTTGAGGTCGACCATCGCGTGGAGGCCGCTCTGCTCGGCTCCGACAAGGAAAGGGCCGAGCACCGGGCCGTCGTCGACGCCATCACTGACGGCCTCCGCCCGGTCATGGCAGAGCTCGACGTGCCGGAGGGGCCGGGCATCGTCGAGCTGCGCAACGTCTCCCATCTCGGCACACACCTCACCGGGAGCCTCGCCCTCGGTCCGGACGGTGAGCTCATGAACGCTCTCGAGCTGCTGGCCCTCATCCATCCGACGCCGGCTGTGGCCGGCACACCGGTCGATCTCGCCCTCGACTACCTGGCGAAGGCCGAGGAGCTCGACCGTGACCGCTATGCCGGTGCCGTCGGCTGGATCGACGGCGACGGCGACGGTGAGTGGTACCTCGGAATCCGTTGCGCCATCGTCGAGGACCGCACAGCCCGGCTGTTCGCAGGTGTCGGCATCGTCGCCGACTCCGACCCGCAGGCCGAGCTGGCCGAGACTCAGCTGAAACTGCAAGCCTTCCTCGCCGCCGCCGTTCGTCCCTGAAGCGTCGGCTGAGCGCCCACGATCTCGGCCTAGGAGCCCCCTGCCATGGCGGAGTACCGCCGGACGATCGGGGCGATGAGCTCGGGGCGCTCGAACGGCACGAGGTGACCCTCGCCCTTCAACCAGACGAGCTCCGCCCCGGGAATCCGCTCCGCCAAGGCGCGGGCGGCCTCCAGCGGCACGATGTGGTCGGACGTCCCGTGCACGACGGCGGTGGGGACCTCGAGACGCGGCAGCCCTCGTTCGATCTCCGGTGTCTCGTCGAGGAGTGCCCGCTGTTCCACGAGGAAGCTCGTCCGCTCCTTCCTCCCGATCGGCTGCGCTTCCAGCCAGACGAGGGCCCGGACGCTCGGAAAGCGGTTGGCACGCATGGCGACGGCGCTCGCTGTCGTCGACCTTGTGAGGCGTCTGCCCGTCGCGATCCCTCGGCGCGTGGCCGCCAAGCCTGCTCGTATCACCGGGTCACCCACCGCCGGCACCGCCAGCAGCCGGTCGAGGCGGCTGAGCGCCCGCTCCACGCCGATCGATCCTAGGAGCACGAGCGCACCGACGAGCTCCGGCCTGGACAGGGCCAGCTCGAGGGCGATGCCGCCGCCGAGCGAGTGACCTGCGACGGTGACGGGCGGAGTCAGGCCAGAGGTCTCGGCCACGGCGGCAAGGTCGGCCGCGTTGGCCGCCAGCCCGGTGGCCTCGCGCTCGTCGTCACCCCAGCCGGGCCGGTCGGTGGCGACGACCCGATGATCGGCGGAGAGGAGCCGAGCGAGCGGCTTCCAGTCGGCGCCGCTTCCCGGTTGACCGTGCACGAGGAGCACCGACCGACCGGCACCCTCGTCGATGGCGATGCTCACGCGATGGTCACGCCCTAGGTGCCGGATCCGCCGGCGGGCTGGCTCGGCCCCGCCCGCCCGGAAGTGCCGGCGCCGCTGCCGATTCGCCGCCCGGCCGACACCGCCCTGGCGGAGCGCTGCAAGCGTGAAGGCAGGCGTTTCAGCCCCCACCAGGTGACGAGCACGAGCGCCTCCACCACCGTGTAGGTGGACATCTTCGAGGTGCCGAGGGCGCGGTCCACGAAGCGGATCGGTACCTCCGTCACCGAGGCGCCCGCCTGCAGGGCGCGGTAGGTCATCTCGATCTGGAAGCCGTAGCTGTCCGCCCGGACCGAGTCGAGGTCGATGCGACGGAGCAGTGTGGCGGCGTACGCACGGAAACCCGCCGTGGAGTCATGCACCCCGAGACCGAGCATCAGGTCGGCGTACAGGTTGCCGCCCCGCGAGAGCAGGCGGCGGGCGAGCGTCCAGTCCGGGATCGAGCCGCCCGGAACGTAACGGGAGCCGATCGAGACCTCGAAGCCCTCCGCGATCGGAGCCACGAGCGAACCGAGGGCGTCCGGGTCGTGAGAGAGATCGGAGTCCATCTCGACGAGCACTTCGAAGCCGTCCGCCAAACCCCAACGAAAGCCGTCCCGGTAGGCGCTCCCGAGCCCCGACTTCCCATCTCGGCGCAGGAGCGAGATCTGTTCGAGCGTGACGGCGGACTTCTCCACGATGTCGGCCGTGCCGTCAGGACTGTTGTCATCGACGACGAGGATGCAGGCGTCCGGAAGTGCCAAACGGACCCGCTCGAGCACCGTGGCGATGTTGGCGGCTTCGTTGTAGGTAGGCAGGACGACGAGCACTCGCACCGGCCGAGCCTATCCGGGTGCCCCCGGCGGGGATCAGTCGGACGGCGCCAGCGGCTCCATCGGGCCCGACGGCTGCGATGGAGACAGCGGAGCTGTCAAGAGCTCGGCTCGCGTCGGGGCGAGATCCAGCAACGCCGCACCCGTGCGGTGCCGCCACAGGTCCCTTGCCACCACCTGAACGGCGCTCGCAGCCGGAACTGCGATCAGGGCGCCGACGAGGCCGCCGAAGACCGAGCCGACGAGGTCCCCCAGCTCGGCACCCAAGAGCACGGCCAGCAACACCCAGAGCGGGTTGAGGCGGACGGTGCGGCTCATCACCATCGGGTTGAGGAAGTGGTTCTCGATCTCCTGGTAGGTGAGGAAGACGATGAGGAGCACGATCCCCGCCGTGAGGGAGTGGAGCGAGGCGATGATGACCGTCGGCACGCCCGCAAGCAGCCCGCCGATGAGGGGCAAGAAGTCGACGAGCGCCACCCAGAGCGCCAGCACCTGGACATAGGGGACGCCCGTCACATAGAGAGCGACGCCCACGACGACGCCGGCGATGATCGAGGTGAGGAGGTTTCCGAGCATGTAGCCGACGACGGCGTTACCGACCTCGTCGAGGACGGAACGGACACGGGCGGAGCGCTCGGGCTGCATCCAGTCGAGCACCCCGCGCACGAGGCGGGGCGCCTCGAGGAGGAGGAAGAGGGTCAGGAAGATAATCGTGATGACGCTCACGAGACCGGAGAGGACCGTCTTGCCGATGGCGAAGGCGGGTTTCGAGAGCTTCGAGATGAGGTCTTGCAGGTTGGCGGTGTGCGACTTCACGAAGTTGAGGAGATGAAACCGTGCCGCCAGACGCCCGACGTGGCCTTTGCCCTGTTGTGCCTGCGTGACGAGTTTCGGGAGGGACTTGGCGAAGTGTGTCGCTTCGGTGATGACCGGATGAGTGATGATCACGCCGACGCCCGCCAGCAGCGCCAGGGCCACGAGGAAGACTAACGCCGTGGCGACACTTCGCCTGATGGGCCGGGGTGTCTTCCGGTGGAGACCCAATCGCGCCACGATGGAAACGATGGGGTGGAGCACCGCGGCCGCAAAGAGCGACACGATCACGAGCAGGAAGAGTGCACGCAGCCGCCAGACCAGCAGGAAAGTCACGACCGTGACGACCACGATCAGGTTGACGATGACGGCCGCCCTGACGACGCGCCGGTCGAACTCCCGCCGCTCGGCCCGGCTGGGGCCCGGTGACGCCGGCGTCTGCGGAGCTGGTTCGATCAGCAGCCGCGGCGAGGGCTCCTTCACCATTCCTCCAGTCAACTCCATCCGAGCCCGCGATTGGTCACCATTCGGGCCGCAGGCCTGCAAGCATGGAGCGGTGGGCCGATCGAGGGTTGCTTCCGTCCCGTGATCAGTAGCGGCCCACACGCGGGATCGGACGAACCCGAGGGCGACCTACCGCCTCAGGTGGACGTCGCTCCGGACGCTTCGGGCGCCCCGAGCTTGGCGGCTGCCAGCAGCGAGGAGCCCACCCGCCCCGGCGGCCCGGCCGTTGAAGGCATCGCCGTCCGGCCGGCACGGTCCAGGCGGCGTTTTCACATCCCGAGGTTCTTGCGCCGCGGCGCCACGATCATCGTGATGATCCTCGTCCTCGAGTACCTCGTCATCCCGAAGCTGACAGTGGCGTTCTCGCACAAGAGCCTCCACCGGTTGGAGGCGGTCAACCCCTGGCTGATCATCCTCGCCTTCGGTCTCGAGGTCATCTCGTTGTTCGCCTACGCCGAATTGACCGTCGTCGTATTGCCACCGAACTCCCTCTCGCTCTCGAAGGCCTGGCGCATCAACCTCGCCTCCCTCACCGTGAGCCACGTCATCCCCGCCGGCACGGCGGGGGGCACCACGCTGAGCATCCGCCTCATGACGAGCGAGGGGCTGAGCGTGACCGACGTCGGTTTTGCGACCGCGATCGAGGGCATCGGCTCGGCGGTACTGCTGAATGTCATGTTGTGGTTGGCAATCGTCATCTCGATCCCCTTCAACGGCTTCAACCCCACCTACGTGACGGTAGCGATCGTCTCGGTGCTGCTGTTGGGTTTCTTCGCAGCTCTCATCGCCGGCTTCTCTTCCGGAGAAGGCTGGGCGGTGAAGGCGCTCCGGAAGCTGGCGCGCCGCGTCCGCTTCATACCGGAGGAGAAGCTGGAACGAGCGGTGCGCCAGATCGCCGAGCGCCTGCAGGCGGCCGCCAAGAACCCGGAGCTCATCCGCCGGGGCGTGGCATGGGCGGCGGCCAACTGGCTCTTCGACGCCGCCTGCCTGTATATCTGCCTGTGGGCGCTCCATTACCCCATGAACCCCGTCGACGTGTTCGTCGCCTACGGAGTCGGCAACGTGTTAGCGGCCATCCCCATTACGCCTGGCGGGCTCGGCATCACCGAAGGAGGCGTCATCGCGGTGCTGACGGCCTTCGGCGTGCCGGTGGGGATCGGCACCTTGGCGGTTATCGGCTGGAGGTTCTTCAACTTCTGGCTGCCCATCCCTGTCGGCGCCGTCGCCTACCTGACGCTGACGGGAGAGCGAGGGGTCTCCTTGAGGGAGCGCCGCACGGTCCTCAGCTCGATGACGGAGGTCGCCCGGAACCCTAGGCCCCCGGACGGCGACCAGGACAAGGGGCGTCGGCCACCGCGCCGAGGCTCGACCGACCCCAAGGCGGGTCCGGCCGTCCCTCCGCTCGGCTAAGGGGGCGGGCGTGTTGTCAAGATGCAACCTGCAGGTAATCGCGACGGCGCAAGATGGCTCCTCCCGGCAAGACAGCCGGACCCGCCCCGCGGCGGTGATGTCCTGGAGGTCAACTCCCATGTCCCGCTTCCCGATGCGTGCCCGGTGCTCGGGACCTGTCGCTGCCCTCAGCACCGTGGTCGTGGTCGTGATCGGTCTCGTCAGCTCGGCCGGGCCCGCCTTCGCCGTGAGCCCTCCCGCCAGAGCCGGCAACCCCGGCATCCAGGCGGCCGACCGCAGCGTCGACGTCCCGGGGGGCGTCGTCAGCCGACCGAACGGGCCCTCGCACCCGCCCTGGAAGGTAGAGCACACGCCCACCCCGGTGGCCGACTCCGGTCAGCTGTTCGCGGTGGCGTGCCCGAGGGTGAAATGGTGTGAAGCTGTCGGGAGCTACTCGGGCACCTCGAGCAACGTCACCTTGGCGGAGGCATGGAACGGCGTCGCCTGGAAGTCCCAGCCCACCCCCAACCCCGCGGCCGCCACGAGCAGCACCCTGTACGCCGTGTCGTGCAGCTCGGCCACAGCCTGCACCGCCGTGGGCGACTACGAGAACGGCTCGGGCGTCGTCCGGGCGTTGGCCGAGAGGTGGAACGGCAGGCGCTGGAAGATCAAGTCGACCCCCAACCCGGCGGGTTCGACCGTCGTGTTGCTGAGCGGAGTGTCGTGCATCTCGGCTTCTGACTGCATCGCCGTCGGGAACTCCGTCAACGGCTCGGACTCGTATCTCACGTTGGCAGAGATCTGGAACGGCGCCACGTGGAAGATCCAACCGACGACCAACCCCGGCAGCTACAACGTCCTGTACGGGGTGTCGTGCCACTCGGCTGACAACTGCACCGCCGTCGGTCAGAACGACACCGGGGCCTACAACACCTTCGTGGAGACCTGGAATGGCAGCACCTGGAACACGGTGTCGAGCCCGAACCCCAGCGGGGCCGAGGAAAGCCTCCTCGCCGGGGTGTCGTGCAGCTCGGCCCACGAATGCACCGCCGTCGGGTGGTTCGAGAACAGCTCCTTCGCCGAGCTCACCCTCGTGGAGGTGTGGAACGGTTCGACCTGGAAGATCCAGTCGAGCCCGAACCCTGGCGGCGATACCGACAGCGACATGCAGGCGGTGTCGTGCAGCTCGGCCCACGACTGCTTCGCCGTCGGGAGCTCGGTCAACGGCTCCGGCTCTCGGATCGCCCTGGTGGAGAGGTGGAACGGCAGCAAGTGGAAGACCTCCTCGTCCCCGAAACCGAAGGGCGAGCTCGACGGCGTCTCGTGCGCCTCCGCGGCTGCGTGCACCGCCGTCGGATGGCACCAGAACGGCTCGCGGGAGAACCGTTTCGGCCCCGCCACGACCTTGTCCGAGACATGGAACGGTTCGACCTGGAAGATCCGACCGGCTCCCAGCAGCGGCCAAAGCGAGCTGACCGGGGTGTCGTGCAGCTCGGCTGACAGCTGCATGGCCGTGGGCTGGTCCGAGAACAGCGCCTCCACGTTCGTCACGTTGGCACAGAGCTGGAACGGCACCAGCTGGACGGTCCAGTCCACCCCCAACCCCAGCAGTGACAGTGCGCTCTCCGGGGTGTCGTGCAGCTCGGCGACGGCTTGCACGGCCGTCGGATCCGCCCTCGACGGCTCGGGCAACCAGACCATGTTGGTGGAGAGGTGGAACGGCACCAGCTGGACGATCCAGCCGACCCCGATCCCTGCGGGTGCCGAGTGGAGCTTTCTCTCTGCCGTGTCCTGCAGCTCGGCCACCGCCTGTACCGCCGTCGGGGTCTACGAGAACGACCTCGGCCACGCCACCACCGTCGCCGAGACGTGGGACGGCACCAGCTGGACGATCCAGTCGAGCGGTCTCATCGGCTTCGAGCTGCTCGGCGTGTCCTGCCTGTCAGCCACCTCCTGCACCGCCGTCGGGGAGGACGTCACCAGCTCCGACCTCGAGGTCACCTTGGCAGAGGTGTGGAACGGCACTAGCTGGACGGTCCAGTCGACCCCCAACCCCACCGGGGCCGAAGGCAGCACCCTCTATGCGGTGTCGTGCACCTCGGCGACCGCCTGCACGGCCGTCGGCGACTACGCCAACAGCTCGGCTGCCCAGGTCTCGCTAGCGGAGGTGTGGAACGGCGCCCGCTGGACGGTCCAGTCGACCCCGACTCCCAGCCATCCCCATGACTGGGTTCTGACCGGGGTGTCGTGTACGTCGGCGACCGCCTGCACCGCCGTCGGCGCCTACGCCAACGGCTCGGGCACCGCCGTCCCGTTGGCGGAAGTGTGGAACGGCTCCAGCTGGAGCACCGAATCGAGCACGAGCCCAGCCGGGTCGCAAGGCACCGTCCTGGAGTCGGTGTCGTGCACCTCACCCGGTGCCTGTACGGCCGTCGGGTGGTACACGACCAGCCCGGGCGTCGTCTTCACCCTCGCCGAAGCGCAGTAGCCCGGCTCAGCTCAGCTCAGCTCAGCTCAGCTCGGCTCAGCTCGGCTCAGCTCGACAGCAGCGTCTGCCGCCAGCCAGAAGAGCTGCTCGCGGACATCGTGCGCCTTCACCCAGCCGCGATGGTCCCAGTCGTCGCCCGCCAGGCTGTCCCCGGCGTAGAGGAGGTGCCCGAAACGGATCCCCCGGAAGCGCGCCAGCGCGATGAGGGCGGACGCCTCCATCTCGACGGTGATGCAACCTTCGTCCCGTCGGCGAGCCACCTTGGCGCGCGTCTCCCGGTAGAAGGCATCCGTGCTCCAGGTCATGCCCGTCGTGTGGGGGACGCCACGGTCCTCGAGGAGCGCCTCGAGGAGCCTGACGACCTCCGCATCGGCTTCGACCGTCCTCGACGGTGGCAGGTAGTGGAACGACGTCCCCTCGTCCCGCAGCGCGGCCGAGACGACGACGACGTGACCGAGGGCAAGATCGTCCGACAACGCACCGCAGCCCCCGCAGGCGACGATCGTCCGGCACCCACCTTCGATGACCTCCTCCACGAAACCCACCGACAAGGGCGCCCCCAACCCCGGCTGGAAGAACGCCAGGCGCAAACCTCGGTGCTCGATCTCCCAGACATCATGCTCACCGTGCTCGGCCTTGAGGTGGGTGACGTGGTGCGCTTGACGCTCGACGGCGACGCGCCGCACGACATCGCCGAAGAAGCACGCCACGCCCTGGGCGGGAAAGTCCGGCCGTTCCTTACGGCCAGAGCCGAAGTGGGAGGACGGCTCGATCATCGCTTGCCGGTCAGGGTCGAACTCGGCGAGCGGGATACCCCTCGCGAACGCAGCCCCCTCCGGAGAGGGAGCGCCCGTCACGGAGGCGCCTCGATGTAAGCCCGTTCGACAAGCGTGGCCAACGTCGGCGGCAGCTTCTCCGGGTCGATGCGAGACACCCGATTGGAGACGTAGAAAGACGACCGCTCGATGAGGAGGAAGAGCAGCGCAGCCCTCGTCCGCAGCTCCTCGGGGCTGACCCCCTTTGCGCGGCCCCAGCCGGCCCGCTCCAAGACAGCAGACGTCTCGTCGAACATCGCTCGCACGGCAGCCATGCCACGGTCGTGCATGGGCGAAGTGGCTGGACCGGTCAGCTCGGTCCAGGCGCGGATCACGCCGCCGTAGCGATCGTTCAGCGCTTGGTAGCCGGTCAACAGGAGGGTGATCTCGGATCGTCCCGGCGAGGGCCGGCCGCCGGCGGTGCCGCCGGCGGCAAAGGCCCGGATGGCGTCTCGCATTTCTCGAAAGCACGCTCGGCTCAACTCCTCGAAGAGTTGCTCCTTGCCCGTGAAGTACCGATAGAAGCTCGCACGCGATGTGGCGGACGACCGGACGACGTCGTCCACGGTGGCCGCGGCGTAGCCCCGCGAAGCAAAGACGCGTTCGCCGGCCGCCAGCAACTCAGCTCGGATGTCGCCCTCTGCCATCGCCCGATCCTTTCACGCCGCCTCTCGCGCCCGCCTCACACGTCGGCTCGGTGCGCCGCCTCGCCGCACCCGCTGCGAACATGACAGGTTCGTCTCATGACAAAGCCGACGACTGGTAGCGTCGCCGCCCGTGGGGGGTTCGCCGTACGAGGCCCGGACGATGTGGGATCTCGTTGTTGCACGCTGCGACCTCTCCTTCGACCGGCCGATGCTGCGCGACGCCGCCAACCGCATGATGACCTTCGGCGACTTTCGTGCTTCGGCCGAACAGGTAGCCGCCGGGCTCCATTCGATCGGTGTGGGAGAAGGCACCCCGGTCACATGGCAGGTGCCCACGACCATCGAAACCATCGTCCTGTCGGCGGCACTCGCCCGTCTCGGGGCGCTCCAGAACCCCATCCTCCACATCTACCGAGGCCGTGAGGTGACTGCGGCCGTCCGTGGCACCCGGCCGAAGGTGATCATCATCAAGCCGGAGTGGCGAGGCGTCAACTACGCCGCCATGACCGAGACAGTGCTGTTCGAGCTCGGGTACCCAGCAGCCCGCTGGGACGGCGACGGTGGCGACGCGGAGGGGGGCGAGCGCCCTGTCGTGCTCAACATCGACCATCTCCCCATCGGCGGGCCAGCTGACCTCCCGCCACCGCCGGCCGCCGTCGACGACCCGGTCCGATGGATCTACTACACGTCAGGCACGACGTCGGAACCAAAAGGGGTCATGCACACCGACGGGACGCTGCTCGCGGGTGGCAGGGGACTCGCTCTCGCGCTCCAGCTGAGCGAGAGCGACGTCGGCTCCATCGCCTTTCCCTTCGCCCACATCGCCGGCCCCGACTATCTCGTCACGATGTTGTTGTGCGGCTTTCAGGCCGTCGTGCTCGAAGCCTTCGTGCCCTCCGAAGCCGTCGAGGTCTTTCGCCGCCACGGCGTCACGATGGCGGGAGGATCGACGGCGTTCTATCAGGCGTTTCTCGCCGAACAACGCAAGAGCCCGGCGGCGCCCGTCATCCCGACGCTACGGGCTCTCTCTGGAGGGGGTGCCCCCAAGCCGCCGGAGGTCTTCCACGCTGTCCGAGCCGAGATGGGCGTGCGCATCATCCACGGCTACGGCATGACGGAGATCCCGATGATCTCCATGGGGAGCCCCTCCGACACCGATGAGCAGTTGATCGCCACCGAAGGCGCCCCGGTGGCCGGGGCCGAGATTCGGATCATCACGCCCGATGAGAAGGTCGCCGACGGCGGCGTCGAGGGCGAAGTGCGGGTGCGGGGCCCCATGGTCTGCAAGGGGTACACCGACGCGACGCTCTCGGCCGAGGCGTTCGACGAGGACGGCTGGTTCCGCACAGGTGACCTCGGTCACCTCAGGCTGGACGGACATCTCGTGCTGACGGGCCGCTTGAAAGACGTCATCATCCGCAAGGGCGAGAACATCTCCGCCCGCGAAGTCGAGGAGCTCGCCTACACGCACCCGAAGGTCGGCGATGTTGCCGTGATCGGGCTCCCGGATGCCGAGCGGGGCGAGCGCGTGTGCGCCGTCGTGGAGCTGGCCCCCGGAGCGGACCGCCTCAGCCTGGAGGAGCTGGCGGAGTACTTGAGCGCCCGTGGCCTGATGCGACAGAAGATCCCGGAGCAGCTCGAGGTGCTCGAGGCCCTCCCCCGCAACGAAACCCTCCGCAAGGTTCTCAAATATCAACTCCGCCAGCGCTTCTCGGCCGTGGAGGCATGACGGGATCGTCAACCGACGGCGGCGCAGCTGTGCCGGTCAGCCGGTTCAGCGTCTCGGCCGCTTCGGCCATGATGCGCTCCACCAGCTCGGCCACGCTCGGGAGCTCGTCGATGAGACCGGTCACCTGCCCGGTCGGCAGCACTCCCGCTTCCAGCTTGCCCTCGACGAGGGCAGCCCGCGTGAGCATGGGGGCGTTCGCCGCCATCGCCGTCTGGGACCACGTGAGATCGCTATCGCGCTTCATCGCCAGCCCTTCGCGAACGAGGGCCGGCAGGGGTGTCGACGTCAACCGCCGGAGCCGCACGGCATTCGTTGCGGCGCGGGCGAGGCTCACGCCGGGAAGGGAACGCTCGAGACGATCGATCATGGAGGTGCGAATCACTCGCTGCGGATAGCCGTCGACGGCCCGGGTCACGACGGTGTCGGTGACGGCAGCCTCGAGGTAGCGGGCCTTCACGGCGTCGGGCACAGTGCTCTCCCTCGTCAGCAAGAAACGCGTCCCCATCGCTACGCCGGCGGCCCCCCACGCCAGCGCTGCCACGAGCCCCCGTCCATCGAAAAAGCCGCCCGCACCGAGCACGGGTACGCCCACGGCGGCCGTCACCTGCGGCAGCAGCAACGTCGTGGGCACGGCGCCCGTGTGACCACCGCCTTCGCGTCCTTGGGCGATGACGGCGTCGACACCCCAGGAGACGACCTTCTCGGCGTGCCGCCGGGCAGCAATCGTCGGCATCGTTCGCACGCCGCCGTCGCGGAGGCGCTTGATGAGCCGCTCGTTGGGCGCTTGGGCGAAGCTCGCCACGGCGACGTTCTCGGCGAGGAGGAGGTCGACGAAGCGATCGACGTCGGCATGGTCGGAACGGAGGTTGACGCCGAAAGGCCGATCCGTCCGGCTCTTCACCTCGGCGATGGCCGAGCGGAGCTCGAACAGGGTCATCGTCGCCGAGGCGAGGATTCCGAGGGCACCGGCGGCCGCCGTCGCCGAAACAAGGCGCGGCCCGGCCACCCAGCCCATGCCCGTCTGCACGATCGGTGCCTCCACCCCGAACAGGTCACAGATCGGCGTGCGCAAAGCGGCGTGAGGGTGGGGATCGGGCGGGTCGGATCGAGCGGCGGGCACGGCGCAGCGTACCCAGCGGGCGCTAGCCGGCCCCGCCTACGATCTCGTCATGGAACCGACCGTCTTCGAAGGGCTCGACGAGTTGCGGGGTGCCGTGGGCACTGAGCTCGGCCCGAGCGAGTGGCACGAGATCACCCAGCGCCAGATCGACCTCTTTGCCGAGGCCACGGGCGACCACCAGTGGATCCACGTCGACCCCGAACGGGCGAAGGCAGGGCCGTTCGGAACCACGATCGCCCATGGGTTTCTTACGTTGTCTCTCATCTCGTACTTGCTTCCTCAGGTGATCCGGGTGAGCGGCATCTCGATGGGCATCAACTACGGGGCAAACCGCGTGCGCTTCCCCGCCCCCGTGCCGGTCGGGTCGCGGGTGCGTGCCCGAGGACGGATCCAGTCGGTCGACGACGTCGCCGGCGGCGTGCAGATGACTACCCTCGTCACGATCGAGGTCGAGGGGAACGAGAAGCCCGCCTGCGTCGTGGAGTCCATCTCCCGCTATCTCGGCTGAGGTGTCGCGCCGGGAGGCGCATGCCTCGCCGCCGGCGCCGTTCCACCGGCGCCGTTCCACCGGCGCCGTTCCACCGGCGCCGCCGCCGGCGCCGTTTCGCCAACCTGGTAGTGAGTTCCGGTCATATATGCGCGTACGCGACTACCAGAACGCGGCTGACACACCCGTCCTCCATCATGCGGGCTATGGAGGAGTGGCCGCGCTCAGTGCCATGGAAGCTCCTGATGGAGCAATGTGCCAGCTCCGCCGGCATCTTCACCTGTTCGGAAGCGGCTGCGCTCGGCTTCGATGTCCGACGTCTCTCCCGTCTCGAGTCGCGTGGCACCCTCGTCCGGGAGACTCGTGGTGTCTACCGGCTCACCGCCTACCCGCTGGGGCTCGACCAGAAAGTCGTGATCGCCACGCGGACCGGCGGCGTCGTCTCTCACGAGACGGCTGCACGATTGTGGGGCTTCGATGGCTTCGAAGGGTCATCGGTTATTCACGTCACGGTGCGACATGGGCTCAGGGTGGCCGGGCCGAAGTGGGTCTCGGTCCACGTGACCCGACGCTCCCTGGAGAGCCTCACGACCACACGCCGGTCAGTGCCGGTCACTCGCCCGATGCGAACCGTGCTCGATCTCGCCGACCGCCCGGTCGAGGACGAGCGGTACCGCGGGTTCGTGAACCATTGCATCGCCGGTCGGCTGTTCACGCTTCCGAGTCTTGAGCGCTTCGCCGCGGCGCGCGGCGCAAGGATGAGCGGGATCGTGAGACTCCGACGGATGCTCACCGACCTGGGCGATGTTGACAGCATCGCCGAGGCACAGCTCATAGACCTTCTCGTTGCGAGCGGTATCGAGCGACCCGCCACGCAGTTCGAGATTCGCGACGGCCGCCGCTTCGTGGCTCGCGTCGACCTCGCATGGCCCGCACGCAGGGTGGCCTTGGAGCTCGATGGCTATCGGTATCACGCCGACGCTCTCAGCTTCGTGAGCGACCGGGAGCGGGGCAACCGCATTGTCGCCCTCGGCTGGGCACTCCTGCGCACAACGCCGACCGCACTACGCCAGCGCCCTCACATGGTGATTGATGACGTCAAGACGGCGCTACGGCTGGCCGGCGTCGCCTGACCGGGCCGTCTGCAACTTCGCCACGCTCCCGTGCCCGCCGCGAACCCGGCGCCTTCGTCCCACGACCTGGTAGTGAGTTCCGGTCATATGCGCGTGTAACCGACTACCACGTTGTGGGGATCGCGGCCGAGGACATAGTGGCCTCAGCGCTCAGCCGAGGCGCTCGATGATCGTCACGTTCGCCTGACCGCCGCCTTCGCACATCGTCTGCAGGCCGTAGCGACCCCCGGTCCGCTCGAGTTCGTTCAACAGCGTCGTCATGAGACGCACGCCCGTGGCTCCGAGTGGGTGGCCGAGGGCGATCGCCCCGCCGTTCACGTTCACCTTCGCCAAGTCGGCGCCCGTATCCTTCTGCCAGGCGAGCACGACGGGAGCGAATGCCTCGTTGATCTCGACCAGGTCGACGTCGTCGAGCGTCATGCGCGCCCGTTCGAGGGCGTACCTCGTGGCCGGGATGGGCGCCGTCAGCATGAGGACCGGGTCGTCGCCGCGAACGCTCATGTGGTGGATGCGTGCCCGCGGCGTGAGGCCATGGGTGGAGAGAGCCGACTCGCTCACGATCAACATGGCGGCGGCCGCGTCGGAGATCTGCGAGGCCATGGCGGCGGTGATGCGGCCGTCCTCCCGCAGAGTCGGGAGCGAGCGAATCTTCTCCCAGTTCGGCTCGCGCGGCCCCTCGTCGGCCGTGAGACCGTCGAAGGGGACGATCTCGCCCTCGAAGCGACCTTCCGCCTGCGCCGTCAGCGCCCGTGTGTGGGACTGGACGGCGAATTCCTCCATCTCGTCCCGAGAGATGCCCCATCGCTCGGCGATCAGGTCGGCGCTGCGAAACTGGCTGATCTCCTGGTCCCCATACCGCTTCAGCCAGCCGGTCGATCCGGTGAAGGGATCCTCGTACCCGAACTGCTCGCCGACCACCATGGCCGATCCGATCGGAATCTGCGACATCTGCTGGACGCCTCCGGCCACCACGACGTCTTGCACGCCCGCCATGACAGCCTGGGCGGCAAAGTGGACAGCCTGCTGCGACGAACCGCACTGGCGGTCGACGGTCGTGCCAGGCACGTGTTCCGGCAGACCAGCCGCCAGCCAGCACGTGCGGGCGATGTCGCCAGCCTGCCCCCCGAGGGTGTCGAGACAGCCGAACACGACGTCTTCGACAGCACCGGGGTCGATGCCGCTGCGCTCGACCAGGGCGGAGAGGGCAAGCGCACCGAGGTCGGCCGGGTGCAGGCCTGACAGGGCGCCCCCGCGCTTTCCGACGGGCGTTCGCACGGCTTCGACGATGTAGGCCTCCGGCATGAGCAGCCAGCCTAGGTGGTCCAGCGTCGGAGGCCCCGACGGTCGCCGTGTGCTAGCAACGCGCGCAGTGACCGACGACACCGCCGCCGTCCCGCCGGACCGCACCCTCCCCCCGGGGATGCAACGACAGCTGAGCGGCCCTTCTTACGCCGGTCCGGCGACATTCGCCCAATGCCCATTGCTCACCGAGCCCGAGGAGCTCGACCGATGGCAGCCGGACGTGGCCATCGTCGGCGCCCCCTGGGACGACTCGACGACGAACCGGCCAGGCGCCCGTTTCGGACCGCGGGCGTTGCGAGCGCTCGCATACGGCCCGGGCACCTACCACATGGATCTCGGGATCGAGATCTTCGAGAACCTCGAAGTCGTCGACTACGGCGACGCCCTCTGCCCGCACGGCATGACGGAGGCGTCACACGCCAACATCCGTCAGCGGGTGGGCGAGATCGCCAGCCGCGGCATCCTGCCGATCGTCCTCGGAGGCGACCACTCCATCACCTGGCCAGCCGCCACCGCCGTGGCGGACGCAAACGGCTGGGGCCGCATCGGCATCGTCCACTTCGATGCCCACGCCGACACGGCCGACTCCATCGACGGCAACCTCGCCAGCCACGGCACCCCGATGCGCCGGCTGATCGAGTCGGGCGCCGTCCTCGGAAGGAACTTCGTGCAGGTCGGCCTGCGCGGCTACTGGCCGCCGGCCGACGTCTTCGAGTGGATGCAAGGCCAGGGCTTGCGCTGGCACTTCATGCAGGAGGTGTGGGAACGCGGGCTACCCGCCGTCATGGAGGACGCCGTCGCCGAGGCGCTCGAGGAGACCGACGGCGTCTACCTCTCGGTCGACATCGACGTGCTCGACCCCGGCTTCGCACCCGGGACGGGCACACCGGAGCCGGGTGGCCTCAACCCGGCCGACCTGTTGCGCGCCCTGCGCAAACTCGCCCTCGACACCCCCCTCGTCGCCATGGACGTCGTCGAGGTCTCCCCGCCCTACGACTGGGCCGAGACGACGATCAACAACGCCCACCGCTGCGTGCTCGAGGTGCTCGCCGGCCTGGCTGTCCGCCGGGGGGCCACCTCGCAGGTGCTCAAGCCCAACCGTTGATGGCGCCCTCAGACTGGTTGAGCTGACCGGCTGACGGCGGGCTCCGCCAGAGCCTGGGCACGCTCGAGCAGGCTCGGGATTCTCATCATCTCGAAGGTGAGGGCGGCCGTGCCCGCCAGCTTCTCCGACTGGTCAAGATTCCCCCGGCGGGCGAGCGACTCTGCTCGCTCGAGCTGCGTGCGGGCCGTCCAATACGGATAGCCGAGATCGCGAAACGCCGCCTCCGCGGCGACAAGGCCCTCGTCCACCGCCGCCTCGTCCCCTCGGGCACCCGCCACCAACGCCCCGGCGCGTGTGACCTGGGCCCGCAGGTACGGGGGTACCTCGCCGGCTGGCCGCCGGGCCACCAACTCCACGAGCCGGTCGGCCTCCTCGAGGTCGCCGACGTCAAGGGCTGCCTCGAGCGCAAGAGGAAAGGCGAGGCGGACTGCCTCGTGGGCGACGGCGAGGCTTCCGCTCAGGGTCTCGTCGATGGCGCGTCGGGCGCAGAGAAGCGCATGCGGGCTGTCACCGCTCGCCAAGGCGACGGCCGCCTCGGTCGCCGCGAAGTTCGCCTTCGATTGCACCTCGTCGCTCGCCGCCCAGCTACCCGTTGCCAGCAGGTACTCGCGGGCGGCCTCGGGCCGGCCGCGAATCGCCTCCATATAGGCAAGGCGACTATTGATGAACGCTGACCCTGGGCGATCGTCGCCACCGGTCTGGAGCAGCTCGATCCCGAGCCGGAACGCCTCGTCGAGACGCCCCGCCATGGTGAGGATGTACATGAGGTTCGACGCCCCGAGGGACTCGTTCCTTCTTAACCCCCAGCGCCTCGCGAGAGCGACTGCAGCCTCCGCGTGCTCCTCGGCGCCCGGCAGGTCGTGGCACATGCAGAGATCCCCAAGGTTGCCTTCGCCCACCAGCTCCGGGCGGGTGATCCCGTGACGTCGAGCGACAGAGACCATGCCTTCGAGGAGCATCTGGGCCTCCTCGGCCCGTCCCTCGCCGAGGAGCAGGATGGCCTTGGCGTTGAGGCCGCTCATGAGGGCGTCGGGCAGCTTATGGTGCTGCGCCAAGGTGAGGGCCTCTTCGATCGGTTCGATGGCCTCGCTCCCGTGGCCGGCGAAGACGAGGGCGGTGGAGAGCCTCGAATAGAGGGCCGCCATGACGTCCGGAGGAGCGCTCGTCCCCTCGAGGGAGGAGAGCGCCTGCCGGATTCGCCTGATCCCGACCTCTCCCTGGCCAAAAGCGGTGAGCGAGCTGCCCAGCCACGCCGTGACGCGCGCAGCATCGATGACCCGCCCGGCCTCTGCGTGGGCGGCGATAGCGGTCTCGAAATGGCCAATGGCCCGCTCGGTCCAGCCTGCGGAATCGGCCAACCGGCCCGCTCGCTCGATGAATCCCGCTCGCCCAGCTTCGTCGGAGCTCAGCTCTGCTGCCTTCAGGTAGGCGGCCTCGGCCGCCTCCGGAGCGCCGACGGCCTCGGCTCGCTCGGCCGCCAGCACGTAGGCGCGACATGCCCGAGCCCGGAGCTCTTCAGCGTCGGGGTCGTCGCCGGCAGCGTTGTAGGCGTCGTAGAGGTGGGCGCCGATGACCTCGGCCACCTCGGCGCCCTCGTCGGGGAAGGCCATCTGGAGGTGCTCGGCCGTCCGCAGGTGACGCGCCTTGCGCTCGGCCCTCGTCAGCAGGTCGTAGGCGACCGAACGGATGAGCGACTGCGTGAAGGCGTACTGGCCGCGCTCGGGCGAGAGCTTGTCGGCTCGGACCGTCAACACTTCTTTGCGCACGAGCGAGCTCAGCAGGTCGTCCAAGTCGGAAGCATCGATGTCGGAGAGGGCCTCGATCGCCTGGCGGGGAAAGCTACCGCCGAGCACGGAGCACTCCTTCACGAGCCGTCGCTCGTCCGGAGCGAGCGCGTCCAGGCGGGAGGCGATGAGTGCGGTCAGCCCTGGTGGGATCTCGAGTTCGCCGAGCTCGCCCACGAGATGAAGGGCGCCGTCCGTGCCCTTCTCCAGCACTCCTTTGTCGAGCAGCCCACGCACGGTCTCAATGGCATAGAGCGGGATGCCCTCGGCCCGCTCGACGATGCGAGCCCGTGCCGCGGGGGGAAGGCCGGAGACGAGCCCGTCGAGCAGCTCGCCCATGACTTCGTCGGAGAGCGCGTCGAGGGGGAGAGTCGTGACGCTGCGGCGCGACAACCCGAGGCCGCGCCGCTCAGTCCCTTCCGGCCGGGACAGCACGAGCAGGAAGATGGCGTGGTCGCCCGCCCACTCGAGCAGGTGGTCCAGGAAGTCGACCATCCCCGCATCGGCCCATTGCAGGTCCTCGATGACGATGACGACCGGCAGGTGCTCCGAGAGGCGCTCGAAGAAGAGACGCCAGCCGGCGAAGAGCTCTTCTCTCGCCAGTACCTGCGGGCTCGCCATGCCGAGCAGCTGACCGAGACGGGGGGCGATGAACTCCCGGTCGACTGCCTCAGGGATCCAGCGCTCGAGGCCGGTCCGCAGCCGCTCGGCCACTACCTCCTGCGGGTCCTCTTCGCTGATTTGCAGCCGTGCGCGGATCATCTCCGAGAGCGCCCAGTAGCTGACGCCCTCTCCGTAGGAGAGGCAGCGCCCCGAGTGCCAAAGGACGTCGCCGGCCAACCCGTCGATGTACTTGAAGAACTCCCAGGCGAGCCGTGACTTTCCGACGCCGGCCACGCCGGAGACGAGCACCATGCGAGCGGAACGTCGCTCCGCGCTCGCGTGGAAGAGCTCCTTCACGAGACGGAGCTCATGATCCCTTCCGATGAAGGGCGCCTCGATGACGCCGGAGCGCTGCGAGCCGGCGATGGCGGCCACGACCCTGGTCGCCTGGTAGAGGCGGACGGGCCCCGTCTTGCCCTTCAGTTCGTGCTCGCCGGCGTCCGCATAGGCGATGGCCGCCGCCGTCGCCGCCCTCGTAGTCTCGTCCACGTAGCAGCACCCGGGCGGGGCGGCCGACTGGATGCGGGCGGCGGTGTTCACGCGGTCGCCGATGACGAGGCCCTCCTCGGCCGTCTCGGTCGTGGCGGCACCGCCCGTCACGACGCCTACGCGCGCTTGCAGATCCGTCCCGTGCTCGGACCCGTAGGCGGCCACCGCGGAGGTGAGCTCGAGGGCGGCGCGGACAGCCCGCTCTGCGTCGTCCTCCTTGGCGACGGGAGCTCCCCACACCGCCATCACGGCGTCCCCGATGAACTTCTGTACGACTCCGCCGTAGCGCCCGACGATCGCCCGAGCGAGTTCGAAGTAGCCCGAGAGGACCTCGCGAACCTCCTCCGGATCACGCTTCTCGGAGAACGGCGTGAAGCCGACGAGGTCGCAGAACAGCACGGAGACGTGACGCAGCTCCGTCGTGGTGCCGGCGGCAGCCTCCATGATCGTGGGAACTGTCGCCACGGCGCCGACCGGCACCGCCGTCGGCTGCACGGTCGTGCCGCACTGGCTGCAGAACTTTGCGTGCGAGGGCAGCGACGTGCCGCAGCTCACGCAAGCCAGCGTCAACGCTCTGCCGCACTCGAGGCAGAACTTGGCGCCCGGCAGGTTCTCGATCCCGCAGTTCGAGCAGTGCATGAGGCACTTCCTTGGAGGCTGAAGGCGAACGCAGTGTACTCCGAGGTCGCTCAGTCGAGACCTTGGCTGAGCGACTTATGGGCCGTCTTGACCCGATCGGCTGAGGTCCGGCTGGGCGAGGAGGCTGGCGCGAAGCAGCATCGGCGCCGCCCCGATCGCCTCAAAGGCGGCCGCGGCCTTCGCCGCCAGCACGGTCGACTCCTCGACTCTGCCTTGGCGGGCGAGCCACTCCGCCCGGTCGAGCTGCGCACGGGCCGTCCAATACGGGTAGCCGAGCTCGGCAAAGGCCTCCTCGACGGCCGTGAGATGCTCCTCCACGGTCTCGTTCTCACCGCGTGCGCTCGTCACCAGGGCCTTCGAGCGGGTGATCTGTGCCCGCAGGAACGGGGGGACCTCTCCCCGGGGGCGAGTCGACAGCATCTTGATGAGTCGATCGGCTTCGTCGAGATCGCCGAGGTCGATGGCCGCCTCGACAGCGATCGGGAAAGCGAAACGGACCGCTTCGTGAGCCACCGGCCAGCCGTCTGCCTGCAACCTGCTCAAGGCTCCATCTGCGCTCTCGAGGGCGGCCCGGCCGTCTCCCGCCGCCAGGCAGATTGCGGCCTCTGCGGCGCCATGCATCGCCCGGTGCTGCACGTCATCGCTGCCTGCCCAGGCACGGCACACCGCGAGATGTTCACGAGCTTCCTCCGTCCTTCCCCGAACCAGCTGCAGGCAGGCGAGCCGGAAGTTCGTTTCCTCCGCGCCGGCACGTTCGTCGCCGCCTCCCTGCAGGAGCTCCGTCCCGAGACGGAACGCCTCGTCCAGGCGCCCCGCCATCATGAGGATGTACATGAGGTTGCCCGCCGCACCATCCTCGGCACCCCGGTCTCCTCGCCGGCGGGCGAGCGTGACCGCAGCTTCTGCATGCTCCTCGGCCCCTGGGAGGTCGTGGATCATGCAAAGGTCGGCCAGGTTGTTCTCGGCCCCCGCCTCCCCGCGGGTGTTGCCGTAGCGCCGCGAAACTGCGAGGTATCCCTCATAGTTCAGGCGGGCCTCCTCCGCCCGGCCGGAAACGACGAGGTACATGCCCCTCACGTTCAGGCTGCGAGCCAGCTGCTCGGGCAGCTCATGGTGCTGGGCGAGTGTCAGGGACTCCTCGATCACCGGGACCGCCTCTTCCGCATGGCCGGAAAGGAGGAGAGCGGCACCGAGCCGTGACTTCAGCTCGGCCAGCACATCCGACGGGTCGGGTGCGCCCTCCAGCGAGCCCAGAGCCTGCCGGAGGCGAGTGATCGCCTGCTCGCCTCGACCCGCGAGCTCGAGGGACGTCCCCAGCCAGGCGGTGATGCGGGCGGCCTCGACCGTCTTCCCGGCCGCAATGCTGCCAGCGATTGCCGCCTCGAAGTGGCTGATAGCGCGCTCGTACCAACCCCCTTCGTGAGCCATCCGGCCGGCGCCAGCGGTCAGGCTCGCTTGTTCCGCGCCGTCGCAGCTGAGCTCGGCGGCGCGCAGATAGGCGGTCTCCGCCGCATCGGGGGCGCCGACCGACTCAGCCCGCTCGCCGGCGATCGAATACGCCTTGCAGGCCCTCGCCCGCAGGTCATCGGCGTCGGGGTCGTCGGCTGCGGCGACGTAGGCGTCGTACAGGTGGGCGCCGATGACCTCAGCCACCTCGGCACCCTCATCGGGGAAGGCCGCCTGCAGGTGCTCGGCCGTACGCAGGTGGCGTGCCTTGCGTTCTGTCCGCGTCAAGGTGTCGTAGGCGACGGAGCGGATCAAGGACTGCGTGAAGGCGTACTGTCCGCGCTCGGGCGAGAGCTTGTCGGCTCGCACGGTGAGCACCTCTTTGCGCACGAGCGAGCTGAGGAGCTCGTCGACCAACGACGCCTCCATGTCGGACAGCGCCTCGATCGCTTGGCGGGGGAAGCTTCCGCCGAGCACCGAGCACTCCTTCACGAGGCGCCGCTCGTCGGGCGAGAGGGCATCGAGCCGAGAGGCGATGAGCGCCGTCAGGCCAGGGGGAATCTCCAGCGTGCCGAGCTCGCCCACGAGATGGAGGGCGCCGTCCTCGCCCTTGTCGAGGACACCCTTGTCGAGCAGGCCGCGCACCGTCTCGATCGCATAGAGCGGGATTCCCTCGGCCCGCTCGACGATGCGGGCACGGGCAGCATCCGGTAGCCCCGATACGAGGCCGTCGAGCAGTTGGCCGATCACCTCGTCGGAGAGTGGGTCGAGGGCGAGGGTGGTGACCGACCTCCGCGAGAGCCCGAGGCCACGCCGCTCGGTCCCCTCCGGACGAGACAGGACGAGCAGGTAGAGAGCATGGTCTCCGGACCATTCGAGCAGGTGGTCCAAGAACTCGACGAGGCCGGCGTCTGCCCACTGCAGGTCCTCCACGACCATGACGACGGGGAGGTACTCGGCGAGACGCTCGAAGAAGAGGCGCCAGCCAGCAAACAGCTCCTCTCGCGCCAGCACCTGGGGGGCGGGAAGACCGAGGAGCTGGCCGAGCCGTGGCGAGATGAACTCCCGGTCGGCCGGGTCGCCGATCCAGCGCTCGAGACCCGTCCGGAGTCGCTCCGCCACGACCTCCTGCGGGTCCTCCTCGCTGATCTGCAGTCGCGCCCTCACCATCTCGGAGAGCGCCCAGTAGCTGACTCCCTCCCCATAGGAGAGGCACCTGCCGGCATGCCAGAGGACGTCGCCCGCCAAGCCGTCGATGTACTTGAAGAACTCCCAGGCGAGGCGGGACTTGCCGACGCCGGCAACGCCGGAGACGAGCACCATGCGAGCGAGGTGGCGCTCAGCCGTACCATGGAAGAGCTCTTTGACGAGGTGGAGCTCGCGGTCTCGCCCGATGAAGGGGGCCTCGATGACCCCGGAGCGCTGCGAGCCGGCGACGGCGGCCACCACCCGGGTGGCGTTAAACAGGTGGACGGGCTCCGACTTGCCCTTGAGGGCATGCTCGCCGGCATCGACGTAGGCGATCGCCGCTGAGGTGGCAGCCCTCGTGGCCTCGTCCACGTAGCAGTGCCCGGGCGGTGCCGCCGCCTGTATGCGTGCCGCCGTATTGACCCGGTCGCCGATAACGAGGCCCTCCTCGGCCGTCTCCGTCGTCGCCGCCTCCCCGCTCGCCACCCCGACCCGTGCCTGCAGCTCTGTCCCATGCTCGGATCCATAGGCGGCGACGGCCGAGGTCAGCTCGAGAGCTGCCCGCACCGCCCGCTCGGCGTCGTCCTCCTTGGCGACCGGCGCTCCCCATACGGCCATGACGGCGTCGCCGATGAACTTCTGCACGACACCGCCGTAGCGCCCGACGATCGCCCGAGCGAGGTCGAAGTAGCCCGAGAGCACCTCGCGCACCTCCTCGGCGTCACGCTTCTCCGAGAACGGCGTGAAGCCCACGAGGTCGCAGAAGAGCACCGTGACGTGGCGAAGCTCTGTCGTGGGCTGACCGGCCGCCTCCTGGGACTGAAAAGCCCGCAGCGCCGCAAGGGCGGCGGCGGCTTCGACGGGAGGAGCGAGCGTGCTCCCGCACTGGCCGCAGAACTTTGCATGGGAAGGAAGGGCCGCCCCGCAACTCGGGCAAGAAACGGCGAGAGATCTTCCGCACTCGACACAGAACTTGTCATCCGGAAGGTTCTCGAGTCCGCAATTTGGACAGCGCATGACGTCCCCCTGAACCGAAAAACGCAGGTAGCTTACTCGGCGAGATCCTTCGGAGCCCTGCCCGCGGACGCTTCGAAGCCCGCCTCAGCCAGCTCTGAGACAGGACCTCGGGGCCGAGCGGCTCAGTCCTTCAGCCGGCTCGAGAGCCAGGAGCCCAGCTTGGCCACCGACGAATCCGACTCGGGCACGTTGCCGGCGGCGATCTGAAAGACGTGCTGCATCTCCGGCCAGACCTCGATCGTCGCTTCACAGCCGGCGGCGGACGCCCGCTCGAACAGGCGTGTGGAGTCGTCCAGCAACAGCTCGTCGCCGCCGACATGAACGACGAAGGGCGGGAAGTCCGTGAAGTCGGCGTAGAGCGGAGAGATCAGCGGGTTCTTGACGTCGTTGTCACCGGCGTACCATCCCACCGTCGGGGCGTCCTCCTCGATCTGGCGCAGGAGCAGATCCTTGCCGATGTTGCTGACGAGGGACTCGCCCGTGGAGGCGAGATCCGTCCATGGTGACAAGAGGACGAGCCCGGCGGGCGCAGGTAGGCCTCGCTCCCGCAGCGCCAGCGCCACGGCCAGAGCGAGGCCTCCGCCGGCCGAGTCGCCGCCGACACCTATGTGACCGGCGTCGAACCCCTCGTCCAACAAGAAGGAGAAGGCCGTGACGGCGTCGTCGAGACCAGCCGGAAAGGGGTTCTCGGGAGCCAGGCGGTACTCCACGGACAACCCCTTCACGCCTGCAGCGCTCGTGAGGTGACCCACGAGCTTGCGATGGCTGGCGATCGAGCCGACCGAGTAACCACCACCGTGCAAGTAGAGGAGCACCCGCTCGGCGTCCGCCCCGGCCGGAACCGTCCACTCGGCGGCGACACCGCCGGCGTCGACCGGCTCATACGCGACGTCCTCCGGCTCGGCGGTGGCGATCGCCCACCCGTCACTGAGGGCCCGGGCCTCTTCGATGGTCGGCCTCGTGTCGCTCACGGGCAGGGCTTCGAGGAGGGCGTGGAACTGCCTGGCGGCGTCGCTGATCATCCCCGTAGCCTACGTGCCGCGCTGCAGCGACCAAATGCGTTGGCGCCGGAGGTGGGGCAACATGCCTCCCATGCGTTACTGGACTGCGAACGACATCTCCGACCAGTCGGGTCGCACGGCCGTCGTAACAGGCGCCAACAGCGGGCTCGGGCTCGAAACCGCCGCCGCCCTGGCCGCTCACGGCGCCACCGTCGTCATGGCCTCGCGTAACGCAGACCGGCTCCAAGCGGCCATGGCCGAAGTGCGCCGGCGCCATCCGGACGCCGTCCTCGAGCCCGCCATCGTCGACCTCGCAGCCCTCGCCTCTGTCCGCGAAGCCGTCGGCGGCATCCTCACCGACCACCCGAAGATCGACCTGCTCATTGACAATGCCGGCGTCATGGCGATCCCGCGCACAGAGACGGCGGACGGCTTCGAGATGCAGTTCGGGACGAACTACCTCGGTCACTTCGCCTTCACCGGCCTGCTGCTACCGGCCATGGTGTCGACGGCGGGCAGCCGAGTCGTGGCCGTCACGAGCCAGGTCCGCCGCATCGGTCGAATCGACTTCGCCGACCTGCACGGGCGGGCGAGGTACGGCCGCTGGAAGGCCTACAGCCAGTCGAAGTTCGCCGATCTCATCTTCGCTGTCGAGCTCGACCGCCGTCTGCGGAGCGCCAAAGCGGAGACGATCGCCGTCGCCGCCCACCCGGGCTACGCCGCCACGAACCTGCAGACCGGCACGAGCTGGCTCCAGAGCAGCTACTACGCCATCGGGAATGCGCTCTTCGCTCAGCCGGCCTACGCCGGCGCTTGGCCTCAGCTGTACGCCGCCACGGCCGCAGACGTGCACGGAGGCGAGCTGTACGGACCCGGTCAAGCCGGCGGCATGCGTGGCTACCCGAAGCGAGACCGGATCGAGGCGCGAGCGCTCGACCCCGCCATCGGCCGGCGTCTGTGGGAGATCTCGGTGGCGGCGACCGGTGTCGGATATGACGCCCTCACCGCCGGAGGAGCGACGTAGACGGCAGGCCCTGCCACTGGGCCCGGGAGCGGGGGCGCTAGGCCGCACCCCCGCCCGCCCGAATCGCCGTACCCTCGTGAGGTGAGGAGGGGGAAGCATGCCGGAGGGCCGGGGGAGGCCGCCGCCTCGGCTCCGCCGGGCGCCGTGACCCTCCCGGGCGATCCGGCCGCTTCGATGGGCGACGCCTCCGCCGTCGCCGACTCCCCCGCCACAGTGGCGCCATCGGCGCAGGTAGCAGCACCCGGGCGCGGCTTCTCCGCCTTGCGGCCGTTCCGCCACCGCAATTACACCCTCCTGTGGTCAGGGGGCTTCATCTCGATCGTCGGGTCGTGGATGCAGACGGTGGCCGTGGGCGCTCTCGTCGCCTCACATACCGGGAGCGCTCTGTGGGTCGTCGTGGTGGCGGCCGGGGGGTTTCTCCCGACCGGCGTGCTCTCGCCCATCGGAGGGGCGCTCGCCGACCGGCTCCCCCGCCGGCCCGTTCTCATCGCCTGCAACCTCGTGGCGGGCGGCGTCGCCCTCGTGATCGCCTTGCTGGTAGGGGCGCACGACTACGGGCCTCTGCTGCTCACGATGCTCGTGACGGCACAAGGCGCCGTGAGCGCCATCATGGGCCCCTTCCAGCAAGCGATCCTGCCCGACCTCGTGCCCCGCAGCGAATTCCTCGCCGCCTCGTCGCTCAACTCCGCACAGTGGAACCTCGGCCGCGTCGTCGGTCCGGCCCTCGCAGGGGCGACCGTCCTCGCCTTCGGCTATCCGATGGCGTTCCTGGCCAACGCCGTGTCGTTTCTCGCCGTCGTCGCTGCCCTGATGTTCGTGCGCCTCGCTCCCCCGCCCGGCCGAGACGACCCCACGACGCTCGCTGCCTCTCTCCGGGCCGGCTTCCGGGCCGCCCGAGCCGAGCCCGGGTGCTGGGCTGCCATCGTCCTCATCGCCGTCGTGGCAGTGCTCGGCTCACCGTTCATCGCCCTCGTGCCCGCCGTCGCCCATCGGCTCACGGGGCTCGGCCACGCCCACAGCACCGCTCGCGCCGTCGCCTCGGCCACCGCCGTGCTCACGACCGCCCAGGGTGTCGGTGCCGTCGTCGGCGCCCTCCTCATGGCGCCGCTGGCGGAACGTCTCGGCCGCGGCCGGGTGCTCGTCGGCGCCCTCATCCTCCTCATCCCGGTGCTCGTCGCCTACGACCTTGCGCCCGCGCTGTCATGGGCCACGGCAGCCCTCTTCGCCGTCGGATTGGTCTACATCTGGGTTCTCTCCGGCCTCCAGACGGTCGTGCAACTGCGCGCCCCGACGAGGTTCCGCGGCCGCATCCTCAGCATCTACCTCGTCGCCCTCGGTGTTGCCTACCCCATCGGGTCCCTGCTGCAGGGACCGATCGCCGACCGCTTGGGGCTGCCGGCCACGACGACGGCCGCCGCCCTCGTCCTGGCCGTCGCCCTCCTGGCGATCCGGCTGAGCCGGCCGGCTCTCTTCCACGACCTGACCGCCGAGGTGCGTTGAGGCTCCTACGGGTGCTGGCTGCTGACGCTCACGACCTCACCGGTCATGTAGGAGGAGTAGTCGCTCGCCAGGAAAACGATGACGTTTGCCACCTCCCACGGTTCCGCCGGCCGCCCGAACGCTTCCTGCGCCGCCAATTGCTCGAGCGCCTCGGTGGACATGACCTTCGAGAGGAAGGGGTGCATGGCGAGCGACGGCGAAACGGCGTTCACGCGGACGCCCCGCGGTGCCGCCTCGAGGGCGGCGCTGCGCGTGAGCGCCATGACGCCCGCCTTCGCAGCCGAGTAATGGGCCTGACCGGCTTGCGCCCGCCATCCGAGCACGGAGGCGTTGTTGATGATGACACCCCGCCCTGCAGGCGCCATGACCTGCAGGGCGGCTCTCGTGCAGCGAAACGTCCCCGTGAGCGTGACGTCGATCACCTTCGCCCATTGCTCGTCGGTCATCTCGGTGAGCTCTACGGTGCCACCGAGGCCGGCGTTGTTCACGAGGACGTCGATGCGACCGAGCTCCGCCAGCGACGTGTTGAAGAGGCCGTCCACGCTCGCCTGGTCGGTCACGTCGCAGACGACGCCGGGCACTCCTAGGAGCTCAGCGGTCGCCCTGAGGCGTCGCTCGTGGGCATCGCTCACGAGCACCTCAGCCCCTTCCTCCTTGCACCGTTTCGCCGTGGCGAACCCGATGCCGGTGCCGGCGGCCGCCGTGACAACCACGGTCTTGCCCGCCAGCAGGTGGTGGGACGGCGGGTAGTCGCTCACGGGGCTCCGGCTCCTCCAAACTTCCGGGTACGGCCCGACGTTAGGGCCTGGGCCGGAAGCTGGCGAGCCACCGCTCCCGCGTGACACGCTCCCTCCCGTGACGGCCAACGGCAGCGACGGCGTTGACAGCCAAGCGTGGCGCCTCGACGGACGGGTCGTCATCGTCACCGGCGCCGGCCGCGGGCTGGGGCGTGCTCACGCTCTCGAGCTGGGCCGCCAGGGCGCCCGCGTCGTTGTGAACGACCTCGGCGTGGCACTCGACGGAGGGGCGGACGACGAGGCGGCCGGCGGCGCCCCCGCCGACGACGTCGCTGCCGAGATCACGGCCGCCGGGGGGACGGCCATCGCCAACCGCGACGACGTCGCCGACTTCGACGCCGCTCGAGAGCTGCTGCACAGCGCCCTCGACACCTTCGGGAGGCTCGACGCCGTCGTGAACAACGCCGGGGTCGTGCGCGACCGCATGTTCGTGAACGCCGCCGAGGACGAGTGGGACGCCGTCATCGCCGTACACCTGAAGGGACACTTCTGCCTGGCCCGACACGCAGCCGCCCATTGGCGCGATCTCTGCAAGCGAACAGGCGAGCCAGTATGCGGGCGCATCGTCAACACCTCCTCCGGGGCAGGTTTGCTGGGATCCGTCGGGCAGGCCGCCTACTCCGCTGCAAAGGCAGGCATCGTCGGCTTGACCCTCGTGCAGTCGGCCGAGCTCGCCCGCTATGGCGTCACGGCGAACGCCATCGCTCCGTCGGCTCGCACGCGTATGACCGAGACGGTCTTTGCGCACGCCATGGCGGCGCCGACAGCTGCAGGCACCTTCGACGCCATGGCGCCCGAGAACGTGTCGCCCCTCGTCGCCTGGCTGTGCTCGACCGAGTCGTCGACGGTGACGGGCCGCGTCTTTGCCGTCGAAGGAGGCCGCATCTCCCTGATGGACGGCTGGCAGCCGGCTGCCACGAAGGACGTCAGCCGCCGCTATCGAGCTGACGAGCTCGCCGAGACCGTTGCCAGCCTGATCGCCTGCTCGCCCGAACCGCAGCCGGTGTACGGGTCCCGATGAGCGCTCCGACGCCGCCGGGCGAGCCGAACGGGCGGCCGCGCCCGAGCATCCCGGCCGTCGCCCGCGAGGCCGCCGATCGCTTCGGCGACGCCGAGGCGGTTGTCGACGGGCAGCGACGGTTCAGCTTCGCCCGCCTGTGGACGGACGCTGAGACGGTCGCTCGTGCCTTTATAGGCGCAGGCGTGCAGCCGGGCGACCGCGTCGCCATCTGGGCACCGAACTCGTACGAATGGATCCTGACCCTGCTCGGCCTCCAGTCGGCCGGCGCCTCGGTCGTGCCGCTCAACACGCGGTTTCGAGGTTCGGAAGCCGCCTACATCCTGAACCGGAGCCGGGCGAGGGTGCTCGTGACGGTGGGGGGGTTTCTCGGCATCGACTACCCCGGGCTGTTGGCGGCGGAGGACCTGCCGCATCTCGATCTGCTCGTCGTGCTCCCCGGCGCGCAGCCCGCAGCCGGTGGCGGCGAGCGGAGCCCGATCGCCCCGAGGGTTCCTGGCAGGGCGATCGACTGGGAGGCGTTCGTGTCGCTCGGCGAGGACGTCGATGCCGACGAGGTCGACGGCCGGCTCGACGCCGTCGGGCCGGACGACGTCTCGGACCTGATCTTCACGTCGGGGACGACGGGCATGCCCAAGGGCGTCGTGGCGACACACGGCCAGTCGATCCGGACCTTCACGCAGTGGAGGCGGATCGTCGGACTCGCCGCTGGCGACCGCTACCTGCTCGTCAACCCGATGTTCCACACCTTCGGCTACAAGGCGGGCATCCTGGCCTGCCTCATGGCGGGCGCCACCATCCTCCCGTTGCCGGTCTTTGACGTGGAGGCCCTCCTCGAGCGCATCGCCACGGAGCGGGTGACCGTGCTACCAGGCCCCCCGACCCTCTATCAGTCGCTCCTCAACCATCCCGCCGTCGGCGAGACGGACCTCTCGTCGCTGCGTCTCGCCGTCACCGGTGCTGCCGTCATCCCCGTCGACCTCGTCAAGGCCATGCGGGAACGTCTTGGCTTCGAGGTCGTGCTGACGGCGTACGGGCTCACGGAGGCGACGGGGTTCGTCACCGCCACGACGCCGGACGACGACCTCGAGACGATCGCCACGACATCAGGCCGGGCGATCGACGGCGTCGAGGTGGTCGTCGTCGACGACGCCGGCGCCCCGCTCCCGCCGGGCATGGCGGGCGAGGTTCTCTGCCGGGGGTTCAACGTCACGCAGGGCTACTTCGAGGAGCCGGCGCAGACCGCGGCGGCGATCGATGCCGACGGCTGGCTCCACACGGGCGACGTCGGTGTGCTCGACGACCGGGGCAACCTCCGCATCACCGACCGGTTAAAGGACATGTTCATCGTCGGAGGCTTCAACGCCTACCCTGCCGAGATCGAGAGCCTCCTGCTCGCCCATGCCGACGTCGCCCAGGCCGCCGTCGTGGGCGTGCCCGACGAACGGCTTGGGGAGATCGGCGTGGCCTTCGTCGTGCCGAAGGCGGGACGGACCGCCGTGCCGGCGGACATCGTGAGCTGGGCCCGCGAGCACATGGCGAATTACAAGGCACCCCGCGAGGTGCACGTCGTCGACGCCCTTCCCCTCAACGCCAGCGGCAAGGTCCTCAAGTTCGAGCTGCGGGAGCGCCTGCGACGATGAGCCCTGAGCTGTTGCCGGCTCGTCGAGCCATCGTGACGGGCGGCGGCTCCGGTATCGGTCGCGCCATCGCCGAGCGTTTCGCCGACGCTGGTGCCCGCGTCGCCGTCCTCGACATCGACCTCGCCGCCGCCGAGGCGACCGTCGGCGCCCTCGGCGGTCTGGGCGGTCTGGCGCTCGAGGCCGACGTCGGCGATGCCATCGCTCTCGAGCGAGCCTTCGACCGGGCCGCTGCCGAGTTCGGGGGCTTGGACATCGTCGTCAACAACGCCGGCGCCGGGGCCGTGAAAGCGCTCCACCGCTACTCCGACGAGGAGTGGGGCCGCCTCGTGGCCGTGAACCTCACGGGCGTCTTCCATGGCATCCGCGCCGGTGTCATCCGCCTCCGCGGCTCCGGAGGCGGCACCATCGTCAACGTCGCCTCCCTGAGCGGCGTGCGACCCACCCGCGGCGAGGGCCCGTACTCCGCCGCCAAGGCGGGCGTCATCGCCCTCACGGCCACTGCGGCCCTCGAGTACGGCCCTGAGATCCGGGTGAACTGCGTCTCGCCCGGGATCATCGAGACACCGCTCACACGGCCGCTCCTGCGGGAGCCCGCCGTGCGCGGGCGGATCGAAGGGCGAATCCCCCTCAGACGGGTGGGTACGGCCGTCGAGGTGGCGAACGTGGTGACGTTCCTGGCTTCCGATCTCGCCTCCTACGTCACCGGGGCCAACATCGTCGTCGACGGCGGCAGCGCCCTGCCGAGCGCCCAGACCGATGATCTGCTCGCCGGCTACGTCGACTCGGCCGGCTGAGACGTCACGAGGGGGGGCCAGGCACCTCCAGCTCGCGCAGGGCGCCCGGGTCGATGACCTGGCGGATGAGGTAGAGGTCGTTGGCGTCCGGGAGCCGCGTCTCCACCACCGGGTCGGCGAGCGCCAGCTCGAAACCCGTCGCCGCCTCGACGTCCTCAAGGCTCACCCCCGGGTGGACCGACACGAGGCGCAAGCGGTTTCCCGCCCCGCCGAAGTCCATCACGCAGAGGTTCGTCACGACGCCACGCAAAGCGAAGTAGCGGGCGGCGCCATTGGAGAGAGCTGCGGCGGCGTCCCACCCCACACCCGTGACGACGTCGACGCGCTCCACGAACACCTGTCTGGAATGGTTGGGGATCCAGTAGGACGTGGCGTTCTGGATCGTGTTCCCCGGCGCCCCACGAAACCCCAGCAGCTGCACACGAGGCGCCCTCCAATCACTCCCGATGGCGGCGAAGTTCTGGTTGCCGAACGGGTCGATCTGGCTACCGCTCATGATGACGTGCCGCCTGCCCGACCAGACCATGTCGAACATCGCCCGGTAGGGGTTGTAGGCCTCGACCACTTTGCCGTCCGGGAAGGCGAAGGCCTCGTCGTTGCTGACGAAGGCGGCCTCGCCGTCGGTCATGACGAGCTCGGGCTCAAAGGTGGCGCGAGCGAGGCGCCCACCGATCATGGGAATCGTCCCGATCGGGTTCGCCAGCAACTCGCCATCGCCACGGAAGCACTCTGCGATGGCGACGACGCACACCTCTGCCCGCGAGGGCCGAGCCGTCGCGGCCGGTCCGTCGCTCACGCGCTCTTCTCCCGACGAGCCTGGTATTCCTCCTCGCTCACGTCCACGAACGCCGCCCGGAAGGCCGCCCAGTCCTCCGGCGTGCGGGCAGCGGCGGCGTAGCGCTGCTGAAAGGCTTCGTCCCGTTCGTACTCGGGCACGCAGGAAGTGAAGTGGGCCGCCCCCGGCCGCTCGACGACGCCGTCCACCATCGTCCGGTTGATGCGGACGCGCTGCTCGGTGCCGGCGGCGGCCAGCAGGACAGCAGTGGGCACGACGCGCTCGACGGACACGAAACGACGCCGTGCCGCCCGTAGGAACAGGTCGTCGAAGTACAGATCGGGACCGAGAAAGGCTGCGTTTCCGCCGGCGTCCGCCACGTTCAAGTGGCAGAGGGCGACGTCGAGCTCGAGCGCCGGGGCGGCCACGAGCTCCTCCCCGTCCTCGAAGGGTGATCGCACGGTCGAGAGCCTCGGGTTGAGCCGCAGCAGGTCGGAGCCGAGGCCGACGCGCGAGGGAAGGAAGGGCAGGCGCCAGGCGGCCGCCTGCAGCCCGAGCAACAGGAGGCCCTCGTCCCAGGGCTCCTCCTCCACCCTTCCGGACTGTCGAGCCTCCCGGTAGTGCGGCTCGAGGGCGATGGAGTCGAGGGACACGAAGGCCGAAACGACCTTGCGCACGTTCCCGGAAGCGCAGAGAAGGCCGACGTCCGGCCCGCCGTAGCTCACAAGCGTGAGGTCTCGAAGGCCCGAGCGGGCGAGGCTGCGAACGAGCGACATGGGTTTGCGCCGCGAGCCCCAGCCACCGATGCCGATCGTCATGCCGGACTCGATCTCGCCGAGGACGTCGCCTTCGCTGCAGCGCTTGTCCTTCATCGATCGGGCGGCCTCGTCGCGTCGGAGGCGGCGGCGCTCTGCCGTCCCTGCAGGAACGCCGCCCGCCGCTCCTCGGCCACGCCGCTCAGGTTGAGCTCGAACGTGAACCCCTGCTCGAAGCGGTAACTCTTGCGGACGTCCCAGAGATCGATGCCGTTCAGCGACTGCTTCGCCGCCCGGATGACCGTCGGCGACTTCGCGGCGATGGCCCCCGCCAGCTCGAGGGCAGCGCTGCGCAGCTCCTCGTGGGGGACAACGGCATGCACGGAGCCGAAATGGTGCAGCTCGGCGGCACTGGCGCGGGCGGACGTGTAGACCATCGCCCGCATCTTCTGCTGCGGCACCAACCGGGCGAGGTGCGTGGCCGCACCGAGGGCGCCCCGGTCGACTTCCGGCAGCCCGAAGGAAGCATCTTCGGAGGCCACGATGACATCGGCGTTGCCGACGAGGCCGATGCCCCCGCCGAGGCAGTACCCGTGCACGGCCGCCACGACGGGCACGGGGCATTCGTAGACCGCCGCAAAGGCGGCCGCACACGCATGGTTGGCGCCGATGAGCGCCGAATAGCCCGGGTCGTCCTCCACCTCCTTCAGGTCGATGCCGGCGTTGAACCCTCGACCCTCCGCTCTTAGCACGACGACGTGCACCGCCCCGTTGCGGCCCAGCTCGCCCATGATGTCGGCGATCTCGAACCAGCCGGCCACCGGCAGGGCATTCACGGGTGGGTGCTCCATGACGACTTCGGCGATGCCGGCCTCGTCGATGCTCGTTGTGATCGCCATCGTCGTCGCTGTCCCCGCACCTCGCTCGGTGTGGCCGCTCGAGCGTTCTCGGGCCGAGCCGTCGTAGATTGGCGCCGGCCGGCGACAAGACCCTAGTGAATGAGGCCCGCGTGACAGAGGCAACGTGCACGACCTGACCGACTACAGCGGCACTGTCGTGCTCGTCACGGGCGGGACGAAGGGCATCGGGCGGGGCATCGTCGAGCGTTTCGCCGCCGCCGGGGCCTCGGTCGTCACCTGCGCTCGGCGACCGCCGGCCGAACCCCTGCCGCCCGAGGTCGAGTTCGTCACGTCCGACATCCGCCTCCCCGACGACATCGAGCGCCTTGTGGCCCACGTGAAGACGCGCAGCGGGCGACTCGACGTGCTCGTCAACAATGCCGGCGGCTCGCCGCCGGCGGACTCGGCGAGCGCCTCGCCGCGATTCTCCGAGGCCATCATCCGCCTGAACCTGCTGGCGCCCCTCTGGCTCGCCCAAGCGGCTAACGCCGTCATGCAGGCACAGGAGAGAGGCGGGGTGATCATCAACATCGCCAGTGTGAGCGGTCTACGGCCGTCGCCGGGAACGGTCGCCTACGGGGCGGCCAAGGCGGGTCTCATCAACCTCACTGAGACGCTCGCGCTCGAGTGGGCGCCCAAGGTCCGCGTCAACGCCGTCACACCCGGCTACATCCGTACGGAGCAGGCACCCCTCTTCTACGGGGACGAGGCGGGCGTCGCCCGCGTCGCCGCCACGGTCCCCATGGGACGTCTCGGCACACCGCTCGACGTCGCCGATGCCTGCGTCTTCATCGCATCGCCGCTCGCCTCGTACGTGAGCGGCGCCAACCTCGTCGTGCACGGCGGGGGCGAGGCGCCCCGTTACCTGGCTGCCTCCAGCGGCCAGATCACCGAGAGGGCGGAGTGAGCTGCGGCCACACAGCAAACCCACAGGATGGCCCCTTAGTCTGCGACTGATGAAACGACGAAGCAGGTCCCGATGACGGTCGCCATCGAGACCCACGACCTCACCAAGCGCTTCGGTGACCGGGTCGCCGTCGACCACGCCAACCTCAGCATCCCGACCGGGGCGGTATCCGGTTTCATCGGTCCGAACGGGGCTGGCAAGACCACCACGATGCGCATGCTGCTCGGGCTTGTTCGGCCGACTGCCGGCACGGGATCCGTCCTCGGGGAGCCGCTGTCGGCCCCCGAGCGGTACATGAGCCGGATCGGCGCCATGATCGAGGGCCCGACGTTCTACGGACCGCTGAGTGGTCGTGCGAACCTCGTCGTGCTGGCGCGTCTCGCCCAGCTCCCCCTGCAGCGGGTCGACGAAGGGCTCGAGCGCGTCGGACTGACGGACCGGGGGAACGATCCCTTCCGGGCCTACTCCCACGGCATGAAGCAGCGGCTCGGGATCGCCGCCGCCCTCTTGCCGCGGCCGGAGCTGCTCGTGCTCGACGAGCCGACCAACGGCCTCGACCCGGCCGGCATCGGAGAAGTGCGCTCGCTGCTCCGCTCGCTTCGCGATGACGGCATCACCGTCTTCGTGTCGAGCCACCTGCTGGCCGAGCTCGAGCAGATCTGCGACCACGTCGTGATGATCCAGCTGGGCCAACTGATGTACCAGGGCACGGTGGAGCAGCTCGTGGCCGCCCAGCACACCGAAGTCTGGGCCCGACCGGAACGCCCGGAGGACACCCCCCGTCTTCTGGCTGGCCTGCTCGCCGCCGGGCGCCAGGCGCGCTCGGACGGACCTTGGGTCTGCGTCATCGCCGACGAGGACTGCGCCGCCGACCTCTACCGGCTGGCGGTGCGCGAACAGATCACCCTCGTGCACTTGAGCACCCGCCGCCAGACTCTCGAGCAGGCGTTCCTCGCAATGACGGGCACGGTGAGCGGCGACGTCGCCCAACCTGTCGCAAGCGGCGTCGGCGCCGTCGGAGGCGGGCGATGATCCTGGCAGCATTCCGGAGCGAGTGGGTGAAGCTGCGCCGGCCGAGCCTGTTCCTGTCGCTCTATGGCGCTATCGCGGGAGTCGCCCTCCTCATCACCATCCTCACTTTTGCCCTTGCTGGCCATCACTTCCGCGGCGGTGGGGGCGGCGGTGGCGGTGGCGGCGGCCGTGTGGCGATCACCCTCGCCCAGCTCGCCCAGCCTGATGCCCTCGGGAAGGCGTTCTCCGGCTTTGCCGGCCTCCTCGGCATCATCTCACTTGCCGTCGCGGGCGCTCAGATGGCAAGTGAGTACAGCGTCGGCACCTTGCGCAACCTCCTCATTCGCCAGCCCAGGCGGCTCGTCCTGCTGGCGGGCAAGTACCTCGCGGTGCTGACCTTCAGCGCCCTCGCCGTCCTCTTGGCCTGCATCATCGGTGCCGCCACGGCCTTCGTGATGGCTCACGTCCGCGGCGTCAGTACGTCCGCCTGGACCTCCTCAGCGGGGCTGAGCGACTCCCTCAAGGCCTTCGGTGAAGTGGCCCTGGCCGTGTGCGGCTACACGACCCTCGGCATCGTCGTCGGCAACCTGCTGCGCAGCCCGGGCGCCGCCATCGCCGTCGGGCTCGTCTACATCCTCCCCTTCGAGCTCATTCTCAGCGCCACCGTCAGCGGGAGCGACAAATGGCTCCCGGGCCAGCTCCTCAGTGCCGTCGCCTCCGGCGGCAGCTCCGACGTGAACCTCCATACGGCCATTGTCCGGGCGCTCGCCTACATGATCCTGCTGGCTGCCGGAACCGCTGCCCTCTTCGTGCGGCGCGACGTGACCGCCTGACGCCCTCGCCTCTCGAGTGGCTGCCTGCGAGACCGCACCGGGCCGCGCTACGTCGCAACGGCGCTCCCCCGCGTAGGGTCTATCGATCATCACTCTGCACCGTCTTTCCCACACTTACCACCGGCGACGCGGCACCGACGTCCCGGTGCTGCACGACATCTCCCTCGAAGTGGCCGAAGGCGAGTACGTCTCCCTCGTGGGGCCCTCGGGCTCCGGCAAGACGACCTTGCTGTCCCTCGTCGGCGGGCTCGACCACCCCCAGAGCGGCGAGATCCGCGTCGGCGGCCACGACCTGCGCGCCCTCTCGGGCGACGGGCTGGCCGCCTTCCGGCGCGAGACCGTGGGCTTCGTGTTCCAACACTTCGGTCTCCTCGAGGCGCTCACCGCCAAGGAGAACGTCGAGCTGGCGCTCACACTGGCGGGCGTCTCGAACGCCGTGCAACGGCACCACCGAGCCACCCACCTCCTCGAGCGCGTCGGGCTGGCAAACCGGTTGGACCACCGACCACCGGAGCTGTCCGGTGGCGAGCGGCAGCGGGTAGCCATCGCCCGCGCCATCGCCAACTCGCCGCGTGTCATTCTCGCCGACGAGCCCACGGGCGACCTCGACGATGCCACCGCCGCCGACGTGGGAGACCTCCTCGAGCAACTGCGCGCGGAGGAGGGCTGCACGCTCGTCGTCGTCACCCATCACCGGCAGCTGGCGGCGCGAGCGGAGCGATCTCTCGCGCTCGGCGCCGGCGAGCTCGTCGAGGCAAGAGGTGCGCTCGGGTGAACTGGCGAGACGCCGTCACGCTGGCAGGCCGTGAGATCCGGCGCCGACCCGCACGGGCGGCCCTGACGGTTCTCGCCGTCGCCCTCGCCGCCGCCCTGCTGTGCGCCCTGCTGGCGATCGCCGGAACGGCCCGTACCCGCGTCCTCTCCCAGCTGTCCCACGGAGGCTCTCTCGCCGGCATCTCCGTCGAGCCCAATGCGCCCAACCCCGCCCAGGCCACCCTGGACGACCCAGCCCCCGGTCTGCCCCGCCCGCTCACGGAGGCGGCCGTCACCCAGATCAGCCGGCTGCAAGACGTCCTCATGGTGCTCCCGATCGTGGTCGCTCCGGTCGAGCTGCTGCCGCCCGCCACCCCGCCGGCGGGCTCGACGCTCTGCCCGCCGACCGCCGTCGGTTCCTCCACGCGATCTTGCGGCCAGGGGCAGGACCCGGGCTCAGCCGCCACCGTGACACCCGTCCTCACGACCTCGGCCATCGGTGCCAATCTCGGGCAGGTCAACGCCCTTCCGATCACCCTGCTGGCCGGTCGCCTGCCGATCGCCGGATCGGGCGCTGAGGTTGCCGTCGACGAGCAGTACCTTGCCTCGCTCGGCCTCACGTCCTCGCACGCCTCCGAGGTCATCGGGACTCGCGTCGAGCTGGTGACCTTCGTTCCAGCCACCGGGCTGGCAACGACGACTCGCTATCAGACGGCGGAGATCGTCGGCGTCCTCGACGAAGAGATGACCTCCGGGGACATCGTCGCCTGGCCGAAGCTGATCGAGACCCTGTACTCGTCCGAAACCCCTCCCGGTCAGGGAACCGCCCCCATTGACGGGGCCATCGTCATCGCCAAGCAGCTGAGCCAGGTCTCGCCCGTGCGCGCCGCCATCGCGGCGATCGGCTACTCGACGGCCGCGCCGGTCGGCCTCATCCTCTCAGTGGGACGGTACCTGCACGTCGTGGAGCTCGTCCTCTCGGGCATCGGGATCGTGGCGCTCGCCATCGCGGCACTCGGCATCGCCAACGCGTTGTTCGCAGCGGTGCGGGAGCGGCGGCGGGAGATCGGCGTCCTCAAGGCCATCGGGGCGCGTGACCGTGACGTGCTGCGGGTGTTTCTTCTCGAGGCCGGCATGCTGGGGGCCCTCGGCGGGCTCTTCGGCACCGTCCTCGGCATGGGCATGGCAGCGGGAATCGCCGCAAACGCCAATGCGTATCTGCATTCTCAAGGGCTCAGCGGAGTCGCCCTCTCAGTCCCGTGGCCGCTCCCGCTCGGAGCCGTGCTCGGCTCGTGCATCGTGGCCCTCGTGGCCGGTGCCCTCCCGGCGCGCCGCGCCGCCCGGCTGCCAGCGCGAGAAGCGGTGGACGCGTGAGACGCCCTCCACCGGCCAACGACCCGCCCCGCCGGACGCCTGCGTCGAACAGGCGGCGCCTCGCCGTCGCCCTCGCTTCCGCCGTGCTGGCGGGCGGGCTGGCGGCCTGCTCGGGAGGCCCCAACGCCTTCTCCGGTCCCGCCCCGCAGCGGGCGGGCCCGGTGGTGACCTATGTCTCGGTGACCGAGGCCCAGCAGGATCAGCCGGGGGACGCGAGGACTTCCTGGACCCAGCAGTTCTACCGCTCGAGCCTCCCGGCGTGGGCGACGGCCTACGAGCTCGACCTCCCGAGTGGCTGGGAGTTCAGTGAGCCTTCGCTCATCAGCGAGGTGCTTGCTCTGCGGCCAACGGTCGTGACCGTGGCGCTCGGCCTGGACGAAGCCTTTGACGGCACGGGGGTATTGGAGTTCGCCGGAGCGCTCCGCCAGCTGCTGGTGGCGTTGCACAAGGCCGGCGTGCCCACGGTCCTCGTCGCCAACGTCCTGCCCCTGCCTGGGTCGCCACCGGACAGCTCCGAGCTCACCAGCTTGATCCACGCCTACAACGTGACGATCGCAACCGAGAGCGCCGCAGAGGACGCCGTGCTCGTCGATGCCCACGACGCCTTCGCCCGGGCGTTGCAGACAGGCCAGCCGGTGATGGCGTACGGCAACTCGCTCACAACACTGGGCGAGAACCTCATGGCGGGCGCCTTCGAAGCCGAGGCCAAGCATCACGTCTTCTGGCGCTAGCCCGCCCGACGCTCTTGACCGGGTCGCCCGGCGGCGCCGGACAGGGGGCGCGCCCCCGCTCAGGCGGGCCGAACCTCCCTGAGGCGCACGAGGGGGATTCGCCGCGTGGTTCGTCTCGTGTAAGCGACGTAGAACGGCCGGTCTGTCGTGAGCGCTCTCCAGACGCGCTCGTACTCAGTCCCATCGAGCACCTCGGGCTCGGCCCAGTACGCACCAGCCTGCACCCGCACGAGCACCTCGGCGTTGCGATCGCGATCGGTGAGGTTGAGGTACCACGCCGGGTGCTGAGGCGCCCCGGCGAAGGAGCCGACGACCACCCGAGAGCCGTCCTCGTCGGACCAATACGGCAGCGCCACTTTGTGCTCGTTGCCGGATCGTCGCCCAACCGTCCGCAAGATCACGTGGCTCATGCCGGCGGCCGTCCAGAGCTCCTCGGCGGCGCCGGACTCGAGCGCCGCCACGTGCGCCCGGCTGATGTCCGGTATCTGTTCGCGGGGTGGCTCCACGAACTGCGTGGCAGCCTGCCGACCTCGCGCAGGCTGCTCGGGTCCCGCCGGCTGCTCGGGTCCCGCCGGCTGCTCGGGTCGCTGGGTGCTCATCCCGGCCACACCACGCTCTGCATCTCCGAATACGCATGCAGGGCGAAGGATCCTCCGTCGCGCCCCATGCCGCTGCGCTTGAAGCCCCCGAAGGGTGTCTCCGGGTTGCGGCTGACCGTGTTGACACCGACGTTCCCACTGCGGAGTTGCCCGGCGATCCGCAACCCCCGGTTGGCGTCTTGAGTCCAGACATAGTCGTAGAGCCCGTAGCTCGTACCGTTTGCGAGGGCGATCCCCTCCTCCTCGTCGTCAAAGGGCAGCGCCACGACGACCGGGCCGAAGATCTCTTCCTGCACGGCGGTCATGTCCGGCGCGCAGTCGCTCAGCACGGTCGGGCTCACGAAGAACCCGCCGTCCATCTCGGTGGCCCCACCAGCGGTCATGACGGCGCCGGCAGCCACGGCGCCGCTCACGTAGCTCAGGACCCGCTGCCGCTGGGCGGACGAGATCAACGGGCCGACAACCGTGTCGGGCTCGAGCGGATCGCCCACCTTGGCGGCTGCGGCCAGGGCAGTGAGGCGCTCGACCATCTCGGCGTACACCGGGCGCTCCACGAGCAGCCTCGTCGGCGCCGTACAGATCTGCCCGGCGTGAAATGTGAAGGTGCTCGCCGTCCCTCTGGCTGCCTGCTCCAGATCGGCTCCGGCAAAGACGAGGCTCGCCCCTTTGCCACCGAGCTCGAGCAGCACCCGCCGCACG
>Ga0187879_10000111_pt1 | contig 62578 bp, 49 predicted proteins | sample June2016WEW_19_1_FD_132423 | JGI IMG/M metagenome (GOLD analysis project Ga0187879, IMG submission 132423) | Peatland microbial communities from SPRUCE experiment site at the Marcell Experimental Forest, Minnesota, USA - June2016WEW_19_10 | ecosystem: Environmental > Terrestrial > Soil >... | reverse complement strand
CTGCCCGAGGACGTGGCCGCTCGACGGAAGGGCCTCCGCACCGGCTGGACGACAGGCACGTGCGCCTCGGCCGCCGCCAAGGCAGCCGCTCTCGGCCTCGTCACCGGGACGGTTCCGGCCACCGTCGAGGTGGCGCTGCCGGGCGGTGCACGGGTGAGCTTCCCCGTCGAGGTGCCGGCGCCCGCCGTCGCCGGGCAGGAGAAGCGGACGCGAGCGTGCACCGCCGTCGTCGTGAAAGACGCCGGTGATGACCCCGATTGCACCCACGGCGCCCGCATGACGGCCACCGTCGAGGCGGCCGAGGTCGAGACCGAGCTGTGCGCCGGTGCCGGCGTCGGCACCGTCACCAAGCCGGGACTCGGGCTCCCCGTCGGTGCGCCCGCCATCAACCCGGTCCCTCGGCGCATGATCGTGCAGGCCGTCGCCGAGGTGACGGACCGCCCGCTCAAGATCACCTTCTCCGTTCCCGGCGGCGAGGAGATGGCAGCCGAGACGACGAATGATCGCCTCGGCATACTCGGCGGCATCTCCATCCTCGGCACCACCGGCATCGTGCGGCCCTTCTCGACGGCGGCCTACCGAGCCTCCGTCGTCCAACAGATCGACGTAGCCGCCGCCCAGGGCGAGCGCCACCTCGTCCTCGCCACCGGCCACCGCTCCGAGGCGGTCGCCCGGAGGTTGTTGCCCGACTTGGACGCGGTCTGCTTCGTCGAGGTGGGGGACTTCACGGGCATCGCCCTGCGGCGGGCCGTCGCGAAGGGGGTGCGAGCGCTCCACCTCGTCGCCATGGCAGGAAAGCTGACGAAACTCGCCGCCGGCGTCATGATGACCCATTTCCACCGCACCGACGTCGACACGTCCCTCCTGGCCGAGATCGCCCGCGAGTCCGGGGCGGACGATCGCCTCGTTCGAGCCGCCTCCGAGACGGCCACGGCTCGCCACTTCGCCGAGGCGGCGATGGCGGCGGACGACCTGCGGCCGCTCGTGCTCCTCTGCGAGCGGGCGCAGGCCTCCTGTGTCGCCCACACCGGCGGACAGCTGGACGTGAGCGTGTGGATGTCGGACTTCGAGGGCGACGGCGTGCTCGCCTGGGCGGGCGAGCCACCGACGGCGGCCTCCGCCCGATGAGCCAGCGGACGATCGTCGTCGTGGGCGTACCGCCCGCGGGCGGCGGGGCGCTCGGGGCGGCCGAGCAGGTCGCCCTTGCCGAGGCCGACGTCATCGCCGGCGGCCGCCGCCTCCTCGACTCGGTCGCCCCCGCCGGGCCGGAGACGATCGAGATCACGGGCGACCTGCCCGCCGCCCTCGACGCCATCGAGACGGCACGCGCCGCCGGTCGGCGGGTGGTGGTGCTGGCGAGCGGCGATCCGGGCTTCTTCGGCATCGGACGGGTGCTGGCCGAGCGGTTCGGACCGGGAGGACTCGACGTGCGCCCCGCCCTCTCGAGCGTGGCGTGCGCCTTCGCCCGCATCGGGCTGCCCTGGGACGACGCCGTCGTCGTGTCCGCCCACGGCCGGACCCTCGAGGAAGCGGTCGCCGCCGCCGGGGCCGGTCGGAAGGTGGCCGTGTTGACGTCGCCCGACAACCCGCCCGAACGCATCGGCGCGGAGCTCAACCGCCGCCGCGCTCGCTTCGACCGGGTCGTCGTTGCCTCCGAGCTCGGCCTCGACGGCGAATCGGTGAGCGAAGGCCCCAGCACCGAATGGCTGGCGGCGGGCACGTTCCCGCCGCTCAGCGTGGTCCTGCTCCTGACCGGCAGCGGTCTCGGACCGGCAGCTCCCGTCGTCTCGGCCGCGCCCCTGAGGCCACCGGCGAGGTTCGGCCTCGACGAGGGTGACTACGAGCACCGCGAGGGCATGATCACCAAAGCCGAGGTCAGATCCGTCGTGCTCGCACGGCTGGCGCTCCCGGCCGCAGGGGTCCTCTGGGACGTGGGCGCCGGCTCGGGCAGCATCGGGATCGAAGCTGCCTCCCTCGCTCCCGGCGTGCGCGTCTTCGCCGTGGAGCAGGCGCCGGAAGACGCCGCCCGCATCCGCGCCAACGCCGCCCGCCACGGCGTGAGCATCGAAGTGCTGCAGGCGAGAGCACCCGAAGCCCTCGATGCCCTGCCGGATCCCGACCGCGTCGTCGTCGGGGGCGGCGGGCTGTCCGTGCTCGACGCCGTGCTCGCCCGCCTCGCCCCCGGCGGGCGCGTCGTCGCCACCTTTGCCTCCATGGAGCGGGCCCTCGCAGCAGCCGACCGCCTCGGCAACCTCCTGCAGCTCGCCGTCAGTCGGGGGATCCGGCTGCCGGACTCGAGCATCCGACTGGCGGCCCTCGATCCCGTCTTCGTCTGCTGGGGGCCAGCGTGAGGATCCTGGCCATCTCGGTGACCGAGCGGGGGCGGGCGCTGACCGCCCGCCTCCCCTACGAGCACCTGCACGGCAGCCTCGCCCGCAGTGTGCGGGATCGTTGGGGTGACGTCGACGGTTTCGTGCTCGTCGCCGCCGTCGGGGCCTGCGTGCGCATCGTGGCCCCCCTTCTCGAGGGAAAGGACACCGACCCCGCTGTCGTGTGTGTCGACGACGGCGCCCGCTTCGCCGTCGCCCTCCTCGGCGGTCACGCAGCCGGCGCCAACGACCTCGCAAGCGACGTGGCTCAGCTCCTCGGCGCCACGGCCGTCGTGACGACGGCCACGGACGTCACGAGAACGCCGGCGATCGACCGACTGTCGGGCTACCCGGTGGAGGGCGACGTGGCGGCCGTCACGGCCGCCCTCCTCGACGGGAGCCCGCTCTCGGTTCGCAACCGGCGCGACTGGCCGCTGCCGCCTGCCCTCGCTCGGGCGTTGGACGCCTGCCCAGCCCCGGCCGATGGGGCCGCCCCCACACTCGTCATCAGCGACGAGCTCTCCAAGTCCTCCGGAGCGGGCACCGCCCTCCTGCGGCCGCCGTCGCTCGTGGCCGGCATCGGAGCCTCCAGCGGCCCGCCGCTCGCCGAGGTCGACGAGCTCTTGGCGGAGGCGTTGTCGGAAGCCGGGCTCAGCCGGCTGAGCCTGCGGGCGATCGCCACGATCGACCGCCGCGCCGGCGAGCCCGCCATCGAGTCCCTGGGTCTCCCCGTCATCGCCTACCGCAGCGACGAGCTGGCGGCCATGGAGGTGCCGAACCCCTCGGAGGTGGTGCAGGCGGCGGTCGGCACCTCGAGCGTGGCCGAAGCGGCCGCCCTGTTGGCGGCCGGGCCGGGGGCGGTCTTAGTCCTCCCGAAACGTGTCGCCCCCCACTCCACTGTCGCCCTCGCCCGCGCAGCCCGGCCGCGCGGCCAGATCGCCGTCGTCGGCCTCGGGCCCGGCGGTGCGGGCGCCCGTACCCCTGACGCCGAGGCGGCCGTTCGATCCGCCGAGGTCGTCATCGGCTATGAGCCGTACGTCGCGCAGTGTCGTGACCTGCTCGGACCGTCGCAGGAGGTCATCGCCTCGCCCATCGGCGCCGAAGTCGAGCGCGCCTGCTCCGCCGTCGCCCACGCCATCGGCGGCGCCCGCGTGGCCGTCGTGTGCTCCGGAGACCCGGGCGTCTATGCGATGGCCTCGCTCGTCCTGGAGGAGGCGGCCGGCACGAGCGTCGCCGTCACCGTCGTGCCTGGCGTCACGGCCGCCCTGGCAGCCGCCGCCCAGCTGGGCGCCCCCCTCGGGCACGACCACGTCGTGCTCTCGCTCTCCGACCTGCTGACGCCATGGGACGTCATCGTCTCGCGGGTGATCGCCGCCCGCGATGCCGATCTCGTGCTTGCCATCTACAACCCGAAGTCGAAGGGGCGCCACTGGCAGCTCGGGGCGGTCCGTGACCTTCTGTTGGAGACGCGATCGCCGGAAACGCCCGTCGGCCTCGCTACCGACGTTGGCCGGCCGGACGCCTCCACGACGATCACGACGCTCGCCTGCCTCGACCCTGACCTGGTAGGGATGACGACGTGCGTGCTCATCGGCTCCTCGGCCACGCGGATCATCGGCGGCCGCATGGTGACGCCCCGCGGCTATGGCCGCCACGGGACCGGCTCGTGACCGTCGCCCTGGCGATCTCCGGGCGCTGCACCGCCTGCGGCGCTTGCCTCGCTACCTGCCCGCAACACGCCCTCGTGCCGGCGCCGGGTCGGCCGGCCGTCCTGTTGCAACGCTGCACGGGCTGCGGCGAGTGCGTCGAGGTCTGTCCCCGGGATGCCATCGAGCTCGAGACGCCGTGACGCACCCGATCGAGACGGAGAGCTACCGCCGGCTAGGGGCGAGGATCGACCTGTCCCACCTGCCGAGCGGGCCGCGGGCGGTCGTCGCCCGTGTCATCCACGCCACGGCTGACCTCGGCTTCGCCAACTCCCTCCGCCTGACCGAGTCCGCTGTCGACGCCGGGCTGCACGCCCTCGCGGCCGACGCGCCCGTCGTCGTCGACGTCGAGATGGTGCGTGCCGGCATCGGGGGCGTCCCGACGGAGTGCTTCCTCGGTCGTGCCCGACCGCTCCGACGAAGGGCGGGCCAGACGCTGAGCGCCTTCGCCATGCAGCTCGCCGCCACTGCGCACCCTGACGGCGCCATCTTCGTCGTCGGCTGTGCCCCGACCGCCCTCGAGCAGCTCCTCGACCTGGTCGAGGCGGGCGCGGTGAGCCCGGCGCTCGTGATCGGTGTGCCGGTGGGCTTCGTCGGGGCGGCGGAATCGAAGGACCGTCTGCGGCGAACCGCCCACCTCGAGACCATCTCGAACGTGGGCGAACGCGGCGGCTCGGCCGTGGCGGCGGCCATCGTCAACGCCCTCGTCCGCCTCGGCGGTGACGACCGCCCGGGCGAAGGCAGCGAGGCCGAGGACGGCTGAGGAGGCAATCGGTGTAACGCCGGGCGCCGTACTGCAGACTGAGAGGTCAAGCCCGCCACCGCGAGCGGCTCGCACGCGACAAGACTGACGCACATGCAAGGCACGCCATGAGCGACGACGACCACAACGACGACCCGAGCGACGACGACCGGACTGAGCCCGCGCCGTCCACCCACGTGGGACGCCGTGCCGTCCTCGGCATCGCCACGCTCGGCGCCGCCGGCATCGCCTTCGGAGCGAGCATCGACAACGCCGTCGGCGGGACCCTCACCCGCATCAGCAGCGATCTAGGAGGCCTCGGCGCCCTCGTCCCGGGAGCCGACGAGTTCCGCATCTACACCGTCACGGGCTCGATCCCGATCATCTCGCCGGCGTCCTACCGTCTCACCGTCGACGGCATGGTCGACCAGCGCCTCGACCTCTCCGTCGACGACCTGCGGTCGATGAAGCGCACCAAGCTCGTGCACTACTTCCAATGCGTCACCGGCTGGCGCGTCCCGAGCGTCCACTGGGAAGGCGTCAGGCTCGCCGACGTCCTCGACCGTGCCGGCGTACAGCGCGGGGGGACGGCCCTGCGCTTCTTCTCCGGCGACGGCGTCTACACAGAGTCGTTGACGATCAGCCAGGCGCAGCTGCCCGACGTCCTCGTGGCCGACCGCATGATCGGCAACGACGTCACGCCGGAGCACGGTGGGCCCGTGCGCCTCTACGTCGCCCCCATGTACGGCTACAAGTCGATCAAGTGGCTCGACCGCATCGAGGTCATCAACGAGGTCATCCCCGGCTACTGGGAGAACTACGGCTACGCCGTGAACGGCTGGATCGGCGGGAGCCCGTGAGCCTGCAGGCGCGCCCCGGGACCGACCAGCCCGCCCCTCGCCCGCGCACGACCCTTGAGCGCTTCGACAAGGTCGAGCGTGCCGTCCACTGGACGACAGCCGTCCTCATGCTCGAGCTCATCGCCACGGGCGCCATCCTCTACATCCCCTCCATCGCCCTTGTCGTCGGGCACCGCGGCATCGTCGAGAACATCCACGTCTACAGCGGGCTCGCCCTCCTCCTGCCGCTCATCGTCGGCGTCGCCGGCCCCTGGCGGGAGCGGCTCGTCCGCGACCTACGGCGCTTCGACCGCTGGACAGCGGCCGATTGGGACTGGTTCCACCCCAAGCGGCGTCCGAGGGCGCCCCTCGGCAAGTTCAACGGCGGCCAGAAAGCCGAAGCCGCCTTCGTGGGCGGCGGCATGGTCGTCATGCTCGCGACCGGCGTCCTCATGCGCTTCGCTCCCCCGAGCTGGATCAACTGGCAACAGGGCGCCACCCTCGTGCACGACATCGGCTTCATCGCCATCGCGATCGGCGTCGTCGGTCACATCTACATCGCCCTCAACTCCCCCGAGCAGCTGAAATCGATGCTGACGGGCCGCATCTCACGGTCCTGGGCCGCGAAGCGCACCCCGATCTGGGTGAAGGAAGCCGACGAGGGCAAGCCCTAGCAGAGGCGCCTGCCCGTCAGTTACGCGAAGGGAAGATCCCGACCAGGGCGATGCAGAAGTTCAAGGCGAGGTACGGCTGGACAACACTCACCGGATGGCCCCGCCCGGCGGCGTCGAGCATGTTCGCATCCATCGTGGTGCCATCGGACGAAGCGGCGTACGCATCGCCACGGGTGCGGGCCAACACGGCCGCGGCCGGTTTGTCGGCGGTGGCGGCACCGTCGTTCGCCCGCACGAGGTGGTTGTGGGCCGGCATCTGGTCGTGGTGGAGCTTCACGGTGTCGGATCCGCCTTCCTCGCCGAGGGTGTAGGCCGGCAGACCGCTGCCCTGCCCGAAGCTGAGGGGCACTCTTCCTCGCAGATCGGGCAAGGCAAAGGTGCTCTTGCCATCGCCGCCGTAGGTCGTGCCGAGCAGGGAGAAGAGGGCGGTGTTCTGGTTGATCGGCAGCAGCTGACCAGCACACAACGCCCAACCCGACGGGGCGAAGTTGAACGGGAGGATCCTGATCTCACCGAGGAACGGGTCAGCCATCGTCGTCTCCTTCGCGGTCGGCTGCGGTCATAAGCGGTTGATGACGGCCTCGTAGCGGGGCCTATCGACACCCCTACCGACCGGGGCGACGAACAGGGCGACGGCGCCGATGTCCCGGTGCCGGAAGGTGTAAATGCCCTGGGAACCTGCATGGCCGGAAGGCGGGAGGAACACCAAGGCGAATCGATGCTCATCACCGGCCTGCCGCGGGAGAAGGTCGTTGACCTCGGCGAGCGTGACGTCGACATCATCGCCCACTCCGGTCATCCTGAACGTTGTGCCCCGCAACGGCATGAAGGTCGAGCGCTTCAACAGACACTTGCGCCGTGGCGTCACGACGTTGCGCAAAGAGGAAGGAGCTGCGCCTAGCACGGCCACAGCAGTGGCGCCGCCGAGGAACACCCGGCGGGAAACGGGGGCCGCCCCATTCATCGTCCCATGCGCCCGTCTGCTTTCTCGGGACCCACCCGGACTTCACCCGGTACGCTCAGGATAGCTCGCCTCACGGACTCGCTGGCTACGATTCGTGCTTCCATGAGCGGTGGACCCAGCACACGCGACGTGCTCCTTCCCCAGGATGCAAGCTTCCTCCTGTCGATCTATGCCTCCACGCGGGCTCTCGAGGTGGAGGTGCTGGCGAGATCACAGCGGGACGCGGACGCCTTCGTCCGAATGCAGTTCGAGGCGCAGACTCGCCACTTCGCCGCCATCTACCCACGAGCCACCCACTCCGTCATCTCGGTCGGTGGCGACCCGGCGGGACGGCTCATCGTCGATCGGCCCGGCGACGAGATCCGGATCGTGGAGATCGCTCTCCTCCCCCGCTTCCGTCGAGCCGGTGTCGGCGGGCAGCTCGTCAGTCAGCTCTTCGAGGAGGCCGATGCCGCCGGTCTCCCCGTGCGATGCCATGTCGCCCAGGACAACGAGGCGCTCGCCTTCTGGGAGCGCCTCGGACTTGTCCGGCGAGCCGTCGACGGCGCCCATGTCATGATGGAACGGCCGTGCGGGATCTCGCCTCACTGACCGCTGCCGAGTTCGAGGCCGCCCTCGGCAGCGCGTTCGAGATCGTCGCGACGGGGTCGGATCCTCTCGAGATCCGCCTCACGAACGTCGTGCGGCTGCCGGAACGGCCGGGGTACCGTCAACCGTTCTGCCTGCAGTTCCACGGCCCGCCATCACCCGTGCTGGAGCAGGTCGTCCACCGCGCCGTCCATGCCGAGATGGGCGAGCTCGACATCTTCCTCGGGCCTGTGGCGTCGCATCCCGACGGCACGACCTACGAGGCCGTGTTCGCCTAACCGCCATCCAGGCCGAGCTCGCTCTCGACGGCGGTGGTGTGCTCGCCCAGGCCGGGCGGGGCGAGACGGTAGGAGATGGGTGTGCGGGAGAAACCCATCGGGTTTCGCACCTGCGACTCCCCGGACGGTTCGCCCGCCGCCGCCGAGTAGGGCTCACCGGAGCGGGGCAGGCGCACCACCGGATCCAAGCCGAGCCCCTCGGCCAAGTCGAAGGCCTGGGCGATGTCGTTCACGATGCCACAGGGGATGCCGGCGGCCTGGATGATCGGCAGCCACTCAGCCGCCGGACGGTGATGGAGCTCGCCTTGTAGGACCTCCAGCATCTCCCCCCGGTGGGCGACGCGGGCGGCGTTGCGCGCGAACCGCTCGTCGCTCGTCATCCACGAGAGGCCGAGGGCGTCCGCAAACGCCGCGAACTGGGTGTCGTTGGCGACGGCCACGACCAGGAGCCGGTCGGCTGCCCACAATGTCTCGTAGGGGGCGATGCTCGGATGGCGGTTGCCCATCGCCCGGGGCACCGTGCCGGTCGTCACGTAGGTGGAGGCTTGATTGATGAGGGCGCACAACAGGCACGAGAGGAGGTTGACTTCGACGCGCTGGCCGCTGCCCGACCGCTCGCGCTCGTAGAGGGCGGCGATGATGGCGTTGGCGGCGAACTGGGCGGTGAGGACGTCCACGACGGCGACGCCGACCTTGCGGGGCTCACCCCCGTCGTCACCGGTGACCGACATGAGGCCCCCGACGGCCTGCAGGAGGAAGTCGTAGCCCGGCATCGAGGCCCCGGCACCCGTCGTGCCGAAGCCCGACACCGAGCAGTACACGACGCGGGGGTTGGCGGCGGCGATCTCGTCGTAGCCGAGCCCGAAGCGCGCAGCCGTCCCGGGGCGAAAATTCTCGACGACGACATCCGCCCGCTCGGCCAGTCGTCGCGCCTTGCGCCGGCCGTCCTCGGAGCCGAGGTCCCAGGCGACGCCGCGCTTGTTTCGGTTGATGCTCAGGTAGTAGGAGCTCTCACCGTCGACAAAGGGGGGGCCGAAACCCCGCGTGTCGTCTCCGGCGCCGGGCCGTTCGACTTTGATGACATCGGCGCCGAGATCGCCCAGCAGCATCGTGGCGAACGGCCCCGCCACCACGCGGGAGAAATCGGCGACGAGGACGCCCTCGAGCGGGCCCTTGCCGCCGCTCACCGGTCGTCGAGTGCCAGCTGGTCGGCGAGCATGCCCGTGACGGTCCCGGGCGTGATGTCGTCTCCGACGAGCTGCGCCCCGGCATCGGCCATCGCCCGCAGGGCCTTCTCGGTCGTGTCCGGCGCCACGCCCGCCGTCAGGTCCACGAGCACCCGCACCTGGAAGCCGAGCTGAAGGGCGTCGAGCACCGTGGCGCGTACGCAGTAGTCGGTGGCGATCCCGCAGACGTCGAGGCGGTCGATGCCGTTGTCGAGGAGCCAGGTGGCAAGGACGACGCCGGCAGCCTGGCGGCCTTCGAAGGCGGACAGGGCGGCTTCGTCGCGGCCCTTGTCGAAGACGCCGTCCCAGTCGACGCCGGCGAGGGCAGGGTGCATCTCGGCGCCGTCGCTCCCGCTCACGCAGTGCACCGGCCAGGAGGTCTCGTAATCCGGCAGGGTGCCCGGCTGGGCAAAGTGGGTGCCGGGGTTGACGTGACGGTCACGAGAGGCGATGCAGGCGGCGTAGCTTCCCGCCTTGGCGGTGATGAGCCCAGCGGCGCGAGCGGCCACGAGGTTGCCCCCGGCGACGGCGAGCGACCCGCCCTCACAGAAGTCGCGCTGCACGTCGACGACGAGGAGGGCGGTGGACGAGGACGCCTGCCGCCTCCGCCGTAGGGGGGCAGCTCGGCCGGCGCCTGGGCGGATCTCGCTCACCGTCGCGAGCGGGCGCTCGCCGGCCGCATCCTCGCGGGGATCGCCGGGCGCCCGGCCATAGCGCGTCGGGATGACGGGAGAGCCGGGGTGAAGATCGAACGCCTCGGCTCCGAGCTCTCGCAGCGCCCAGCGGTGGTGCTCGCGGGAGTCCATGAGGCTCGGGAGCTCGGCGGCGGGCTCGCCCTCCGAGATCCAGCGTCGCTGCAGCTCACGTGCCTCCCAGCCATCGGGCAGCTCTTCCGGCACGTCGTCGGACACACCGGAGAGTGTCCGTGGCGTCCGCCCGCCGGGACGGTGCCCGACGCTGGCGGCGTCACCGCTGGGCACGGCGTGGACGTCGATGCTGGCGGCTCTGGTGGGACCACCTGCGGGAGTGCCGGCGTCGCCCTCGGCGGCGTCGTGCAACGGGCACACGAACTCGACCCGGGCGAGGCCCTCTTCGTCGATCCATCGAGCCGCATGCTTGCGAGCACCGAGGGAGTGCTTGGCAGGGGAGCGTTTCTCGACGGGGTGGAGGGGGGCGAGCCGGCCGTTCTCCGCCGCCACGGCCACAAGCTTGTAGACGAAACCGGCCGTGGGTGCGCCCGAGCCCGTCACGAGCCGCGTGCCGACGCCGTAGCCGTCGACCGGGCTCCGCGCCAGGGCGGCGATCGAGTACTCGTCCAGGTCGGACGTGATGATGATGCGCGTCGAGGTCGCCCCCAGCTCGTCGAGGAGTGCCCGTGCTCGCGACGCCTGATCGGGCAGGTCGCCGGAGTCGAGTCTGACCGCCCCTGGTCCCTCGGCCCCGCGCTCGCGGGCCAGCTCGACGGCGGTGCGGATGGCTTTCTCGACGTCGTAGGTATCGACGAGGAGCGTCGTGCTCGTGCCCATGGCGTCGAGCTGGGCGGCGAAGGAGGCACGCTCGTCCCGATGAGCGAGCACGAAGGCGTGCGCGGCCGTGCCCGCCGTCGGGATGCCGTACTGCCGCCCCGATTCGAGGTTCGAGCTGGAGGCGCACCCGGCGATGTAGGCCGCGCGGGCGGCCGCCACGGCCGCTCGCTCATGGGTGCGGCGCGATCCCATCTCGATGACGGGCCTGCCCTCGGCAGCGCCGACGATTCGGGACGCCGCCGCCGCCACGGCCGAGTCGTAATTGAGGATCGAGAGGATGACCGTCTCCAGCAGGACGGCCTCGCCGAAGCTCGACTCGATCGTGAGCACCGGGCTGCCCGGGAAGTAGCACTCCCCCTCGGCGTAAGCGTCGAGGTGGCCAGAGAAACGGAACGAGCGCAACCACTCCCCCGTCTCCTCTGACACGATTCCCTCGCCCACCAGCCAGGCGATCTCGCCCCCGCCGAATCGGAACTCGTCCAGCGCCTCGATCACCCGCCCGATGCCGGCGACCACTCCGTAGCGGCGGCCGGGCGGCAACGCGCGGGCGAACACCTCGAAGACCGCCCGCCGACCGGCGACACCCGACTCGATGGCTGCATCCAGCATCGTGAGCTCGTACCGGTCCGTCAGCAGCGCCGTCGACGGCGTCCGGTCGATCACATGGTTCACGCTAGGGGACTGCGGCCAGGGCGGTGGTCAGGAGCCGTCCCGCCGTCAGGCGAAGCCATCGCCGCTGGCGACGTAGCGGGCCAGCTGACGGGACTCGGCGACGAGGACTCCGTCCTCGGACCAGAGCTCGCCGTTCTCGTCGATGTAGCCGCCGGAGAGCTGGCGGGAGTGAAAGCGGGCGTTCAGCCAGCCGCTCGGCACCCGGTTGCGCCAGTGGACGGTGAGCTCGAGTGTGGGCGCCCCTGCCCCGTCCGGTCGCATCGTCCGCGAGAACACCGCCGGCGGCCAGCAGTCGAGGAAGAGCGGCACACACAAGGCGTCCGTCGGCCGTCCGTCGGCGAGACGCGTCCAACCACCCGTGCGTGCCTCGCCCGGCTCGGTTCGCAGGAAGAAGATGTCGTCCGCCCGGGCGATGCGCTGCTCCAGCCTTCCCCAGAGCGAGAGCGACTCGCCGGGCGCCGAGACTCGGCGAACCGAGCTCGACTGCTCCGGGCCGGCGCTCTCTGGCGGATCCGGGGCGAAGTCGAAGGCCCCCTGCTCGCGCAGCCTGCCCGTGAGGACGAGCCCGGTGGCCCGGATCCCGTCCTCGCCCTGCACGAGCTCGAAGCGGTAGGTGGCATGCCCGCGGCCGACCCTCATCGTCGTCACGTGCACCTCTGCCGGGCCGGGAAGTGGCCGCGAGAGGTAGTGGACGGTCATCGACAGCGGATCAGGCAGCTCGCTCTCGGCCAGGACGCCCTGCAGGCAGAACACAGCCAGGTAGCCGCCGTTCATGCCGATTCCTACGTTCCAGCGCTCGACCAGCTCACCTTCGTAACGCCCGCCGCCGGCCGAGGAGAGAGCGGTGTCCCTGTCCAGCTCGAAGGACTCTCCCCGCACGGACGGTGAGTTTTCCACAGCTCGGCTGCCCACGAGCGCGACACCGAGGGCGCCGCCGGGCCGTCTCGTGCCGCCCGCCGGCGGAACGAGCTCAGGTCGCCACGGCAGCTTCGATCCTGGCGGCGAGGGCACACAGCAGGGCCTCGCTCCCCGCTGACGACACGAGCTGCAGACCGCACGGAGGACGGTCCGCCGCCGCAACCGGAACGGGCAGCGTGATGGCCGGGAAGCCGGCAGAGTTCACCGGCGCCGTCAGGCCGTTGAACCCCGAGGTGAATGCGTCCAGTTCGGGCGGTCGTATCGCCAAGGTGGGCAGCGCCAGGACCTCGTGACGCCGCATGACGCCGCCCAGTTCGAGGGTCCAACTCTGGCCGAGTGCTCGATCCTCGAGGAGGTCGCTCTCACTGACGCCCCTCCCGAACGCAAGGCGGCGACGGCTCTCCTCGCTCACGCCGGCGCCACCGTCGATCTCGAGCAGGTGCCGGTCGCACTGGAAGGCCTCGTGGGCGAGCACCCGCTGCTGAGCTCGATACACCTCCCACCAGTCGGGGAACGGGACCCCGTCCGCCCGCAGGCCAGCGGCCGCGAGGGCTTCGTCGACGGCGGCGTCGATCACCGGGTCGACGGCCACCTCCGGCGGGAGGACTGCACGACCGAGGGTTTCGGGCACGTCAGCCGTCGCCATGTCGACACCCAACATCTCCATCCCCATGACCACGCGGGCGACATCGCCGGCGAGCACGCCGACGGTGTCGTAGCTCGGCGCCAGCGGCCAGACGCCTTCGAGGGAGACGAGCCCGTGCGTCGTCTTCAGGCCGACGACGCCGCAACAGGCTGCCGGGATGCGGACGGAACCACCGGTGTCGGAGCCGAGGGCGATGTCCGCCTCGCCGAGGGCGACGGCCGCAGCCGAGCCCGATGATGAGCCACCCGGAACGCGTCCCGGATCCGCCGGGTTGGGAGGCGTCCCGAACCACGGGTTGATACCGCTCGTGCCAAAGGCCAGCTCGTGAAGGTTCGTCTTCCCGACAAGGCGGCCGCCTGCCTGTCGGATCCTCGTGATGCAGGCGGCGTCGGCGACCGCCGGGCGAGCGAGATCGGCCACCGCCTTGCAACCCGCCGTCGTCACCGAACCCGCCACGTCGATCAGGTCCTTGACGGCGACGGTCGGGCCTACACCAGCGCCTGCGGACCAGCGTTCCAACCACGTCGTCACTGACGAGAACACTAGAGCGCTGACCAGGCACCTCGTCTCGACGGCCGGGCCTTTCGTCAGGCCTGCCTGCTCCCCGCGGCTGCTCGTTTCGGTCTGTCCGGCCCGAGGACGGCCTTCATGGCTGCGTAGACGGCCGCGGGTCGCACGACGATGAGCTCGACGAGCGGTTCGGTCCATGGCAGTGGCACCGCCTCGCCCGCCTTGAAGAGGTGCTCGCCGTCCACCCAGACCGTCCCCATGTCGGGCAGGACGGCGAGGCGAGCGCCCTTGGCGACCCAGCGCAGCTTCGGGTACGTCGGAACCTTCAGCTTGGATGAACGCGTGATCCGCTTCGTTCCCAGATTCGCCTTCGGGAGATACGTCTCGAGCGGCACGGGTTTGGCGACGCAGACGAAGACGCCTGTGCCCCCGAGCTCGCCGTGCACCGAGCGCAAGTCCGCATCGCTCACGTCCCCGGAACCGACGAGCTCGAAACGTCCCTCCGTCACGAGGTACCAATCGACCCGGCCGGCGAGACGGATGGCTTTCGGCCTGCGTTGCCCCTCCAGCAGGCATCCTGGCAGCGGCGTGATGCTCGACATCGCTCTCATCTTGTCGCGCGGCGCGGCCGAGCGAGGCTCCACCTGACGGCCGCGGGCGGCACGGACATGCCATACTCTCCGTCCTCGCCGAGGCGGCCGGCCGGAGCGGGGACGCCCGGGCAACGAGGGATCCCCCACCTCGGCGAACCGGTCCGGTACCGTCGACCCCAGCCGATCGCCGCTCACAGGATGCAACAAGGATGAACTTCGGACCTCAAGGAAGTCGCCACTAATGGCAAAGTCCTCTGCTCACTCGCGCCCGCGCGGATTGAGTCGGATCCGCTCCAAACTGGCTCTCAACTGGCGCCGCGCCGGCGCTAAGGGCCGCATCGCCATGTCGCTCGGAGTCGTGCTCGTGTTGGCGCTCCTCACGACCGGCGTGACCTTGCTCGCCAGCTCGGATTCGCACAAGAAGGCGGCCGGCGGGACGACGACGACGACGACTCGAGCGGCCACCACGACCACGCGAGCCAAAGTCGACAATTCGAAGATCTGTCCCCTGACCGGTACGCCGGCGCCGCATGGCCGCGTGCCGCGGCGACCGGCGCTCGGCGTGAAGATCGGCAACGATCCGAGCTCGCGGCCACAGAGCGGGCTGCCCGACGCCGACATCGTCTACGAGGAGATGGCAGAAGGCGGCATCACCCGCTACCTCGCCATCTTCCAGTGCCACGTGCCGGCTGCGATCGGCCCGGTCCGTTCCGTCCGTTGGGACGACTGGCATGTGCTGGCCTCCTACGGCCACCCCATCCTCTCCTTCTCCGGCGGCATCGACCAATGGGACGCCGCCGTCGCCAGCGAGACGTGGCTGTTCGACGCCAATGGCTCCGAGGGGCCGACGGTGAGCGCCTACTACCGGACGTCGAACCGACAGCCGCCCTGGAACTACTACACCTCCGGCAAAGCGCTCTGGGCGCTCGATCCGAACCACAAGCCGCCGCCACAGCAGTTCTCCTACTCGAAGCTGCCCGCCACCGGCGCCAAGCCGGCCGTCGGAGCCACGATCGAGTACTTCGCCTCGGGGTCAACGGTGCAATGGAAGTGGAACTCGGCGTTGCAGGCCTGGGTGCGCTTCGTCGGCGGGCAACCCGACGTTGATGTGAGCGGCGCCCAGCTGCGGGCGACGAACGTCGTCATCGAGACCGTTGCAACCCAGCCCGGCCCCTACGCCGAGAGCGGCACGACGCCCGACGTCGAGAGCATCACCGAAGGAAGCGGCAGAGCCTGGGTCCTGACCGACGGCAAGGTCGAGAAAGGCACCTGGAACTGCCCGTCCTACGGCGACATCACTCGGTACCGCTTCCCGGACGGCAAGACGATGACGCTGCGGCCGGGCAATACCTGGGTCGAGCTCGTTCCGAACCAGAACTACCCGGTCTCGATCCAGCGCTGAGCACGGCGGTTCAGCCGCCACCGCCAACTGCGACATGGCAGACTCGGCCCTTTGAATCGACCGAGGGATGTGATCACATGAAGGTCCTGCTCGTCGGCGCGGGTGGAGTCGGTGAGGCAGCGGCGGTGATGGCGGGCTCGAGGGGTTTCCTCGAGGGGCTCGTCGTCGGTGACATCGCCGTCGATCGTGCCGGCAAGGTGGCCGCCAGAGCGTCCGCTGCCGGCAAGGGCACGCCCGCCGAAGGCGTCCAGCTGGATGCCGGCGACTCGAAGGCAGTCGCACAGCTCGCGAAGGCAAAGGGCGCTGACGTCATCTTCAACGCCTGCGACCCGCGTTTCGTACCGAGCATCTTCACGGCGGCCATCGAGGCCGGCACCGACTACCTCGACATGGCGATGTCGCTCTCGCTACCACACCCGGAGGTTCCCTACGAGCAGATCGGCACGATTCTCGGCGAGCAGCAGTTCGCCGCCCACGACCTCTTCGTCGAACGGGGCCACCTCGCCCTCGTGGGCTGCGGCGTGGAGCCCGGCCTCTCCGACGCCTTCGCCCGCTACGCCTCCGACCACCTGTTCGAGTCCATGGACGACGTCGGCGTCCGCGACGGGGCGAACCTCGTCGTGGCAGGCTACGACTTCGCCCCCACCTTCAGCATCTGGACGACGATCGAGGAGTGCCTGAACCCGCCCGTCATCTTCGAGCGCGACCGCGGCTGGTTCACGACGGAGCCGTTCTCAGAGCCGGAAGTCTTCGATTTCCCCGAAGGAATCGGCGAGATCACGTGCGTGAACGTCGAGCACGAGGAGGTGCTCCTCATCCCTCGCTGGCTAGAGGTCGGGCGGGCGACATTCAAGTACGGCCTCGGGGACGAGTTCATCGGCGTGCTGCAGACGCTGCACAGGCTCGGCCTCGACTCCACGCGACCCGTCACCGTGCGCGGGCAGGAGGTCTCACCCCGCGACGTCGTGGCAGCCTGCCTGCCAGATCCGGCCACCCTCGGTGACAAGATGGACGGCCGCACGTGCGCCGGCACCCACATCAGGGGAACCGGCAAAGACGGCAGCTACCGCCAGGTGTACCTCTACCACGTGTCCGACAACGCCGAGACGATGGGCCGCCACGGGTGCCAGGCCGTCGTCTGGCAGACGGCCATCGCGCCCGTGGCGGCCCTCGAGCTGCGAGCCAACGGCGAGTGGCAGGGTGCCGGTGTCCTCGGATGCGAGGCGTTCGATGCCGTCCCCTTGCTCGACATGTTCACGGCCTACGGCGAGCCCTGGCACCTGAGAGACGAGGTGAACAGCAGTAACTGACTTGAGTCCCGACCCTCTGACAGCAACCGAGGTAGGACCCGGCGGGTCCCGCCACCTGCCCATCGGTTCAAGGAGGACCATCTCCTTCGGCCGGCTGAGCCTGTTTTGATACGGGCGCGACACGCCGTAAGGCTCTACTATGCCCTGGTTCGGCACAGGAGTGCTGGCGCATGAGGATAGGAGGACGAGTTGCCCAAGGTTTTCCAGTACACCGGCAAAGACAACCTGGAGACGATGGGTGTCGCCGTCAAGTACAACGATCACCTGGGCTTCCTCGTCCGGCGGGAGATCCCCCCTTCGGTCGGCGCCGTCCCGTCAGTCCTCGACTTCGGGGCCGGGATGGGAGTGACGAGCGACCTGCTGCGAACCCATGGTATCGGCGTCAGCTGCCTCGAGCCTGACGATGAGTTCCGGAGCGATCTCGCCGATCGCGGCTACCCGGTATTCAAGGACGTGAGCGATATCGAGGAGAGCAGCTACGACCTCATCTACCTGCTGAACGTGCTGGAGCACATCGAGGACGACGCCCTCATGGTCAAACGGCTGAACGCGATCCTGAAGCCTGGAGGAAGGCTCCTCGTCTACGTACCAGCCTTCCAATTTCTCTATTCGTCGAGGGACCGCAAAGTCGGACATTACTGCCGTTATCGACGGGGCAGACTGAGGAGTCTCGCACAGGCAGCGGGAATGGAGATCAACCGGCTGGAGTACTGCGATCCGCTGGGCTTCTTCGCGGCGATTGCGTATCGGCTACGCGATCATGGCGACGGAAGATTGTCGGAGGCAAAGGTGAGGTTCTTCGACAAGTACCTGTTCCCGTTGAGCCCGCCGCTGCAACCACTGCTCCGCCGGGTACTGGGCAAGAACGTGCTGCTGGTCGCAACGAAGCCGGGGGGTACCGGTCACGAGGCGGTCGAGCGGCGGGCGACGTAGTTGGCGACACAAGTGCTGCCGACGGGGTGAGTGAGAGGCCGAGTCAGGGAGAGCCGAACCTGATGCGGGCGAGATCCTGCTGCACGTTCGGCCAGATGTAAGCGCCTTGGAAGCTGACGGGAGGCACTCGAAGGGCGTTCGTGTAGTACGAGATCACGTCGGCCGTCCTGGTGCCAGAGGGAACCACCGTGACTGCCGTGACGCTGTAGCTCCTCAGGAAGACCTCGATCGCTCGAGCAGTGGCAGGATCGTTCTCGGGCGGCGTCGGTTCGCCGTACAGACCCCACAACAGGATGTCTTCGGCCTGGTAAGGCGGCAGTAACAGCGCCGACCCCCTCAGCACTTTGTGATTCGGGCCGGCAACCGCGCCGCGGAAGGCGATCAGCTTGAATCGCATGTTGGCCGCCGATTGCCACAACAGGGCCTGGTCGTTGAAGCCCACGTCCCCGATGGGCAGCGGATACGACAGGACGACCGACCCGCTCTTCAAAGGCGAATCGGCGGCAGTGAACAAGGCGGGAACGCCCGGCGGGGTGGACCGGTAGGGCAATGCCGGCACGAGAGGCAGCAATGCGACAGCGGCGATGCACAGGCAGATCGCCGGACGACTCAGCCGCTTCAGCGGTCCGGCACGCGTGGCTCCGGCGCGGGGGAACGTCATCGGAGGAGCTGTCGGCTCCGTGCGAGGCGAGAAAAGGAGGCCGGAGAAGATTCCCTCTTCTCGCATGCGATCGAGGCCGACGGCGAACACGACGGCGACCGCCAGGTACATCACTGAGGCGTAACGGAGATCGAGGGCACCGTTGATCAGAGGCACCTTGACGATGAAGTAGTACGGCATGCGGACCCCGTGGTACTTAAGGCCGAGTGTCACGGACCAGGCACCGAGGGCGACCAGGGAGAACAGCTGGACGAGCCCGACGCGGCGACATCGGATGGCGATGAACACCAGCAGCGCGATCATCGTCACACCGAGGTAGGTGTTGTGCTCGACGCCATTGTTCTGGAGGCGCGCCATGCCCTTGGCCCGCCAGCTTCCGAAGCCGATCCGCTGGAGGGATGTGGGATAGACAAGCGACAATGGCTTCGAGAAGTAGGCGTCCAGTTCCGAGATCGGATGGGGTGGCCCGGACACGTGGTAGGGGCCTCTGAAATACACCCATAAGGGGTAGGCGCCCAGTACGACCAGCGGGATGAGGGCGAAGGCGAAGCCCTTGGCGACTCCGGCGAACCGCTCCCGCGCCGCCACCGGATGACGGATCGCCAGAACCACTAGGGCACCCGCTCCGGCGAGCAACGAGATGGCGAGAATCTCTTCCGAGATGAGCAGTTGGGCGATCACCGTCACGCCGAGGAGCAGGCCGTTGCGCACGACACGCCGACCATTGATGAGTGCATCGAGCAGTCCGGCCATGATCGGCGGTAAGGGAAGGAAAATGAAGACCAGGTGGCTCTGTGCCTGGCCGATTATGAACGGGCAGAATTCGTAGAGCAAGCCGCCGAGGAGCGCCGCCGGCCACCAGCTCGTCCATCGCCGCAGGAGGAAGTACATCGCCGTACCAGAGACGGCAAAGGAAAGGCGCATCAAGAAGCTGAGGGTCGAAAGCGGCCCAAGGATCCACGTGAGTGGCGCGAAGACGATGCCGAGTAGTGGCATCGCCGGGTTGTCCATGAGGTTGACGCCCTGCGGCCAGTCGGCGAATCCGGTGTAGAACGGGTTGTGACCGTGAGCGAGGGCGTAGGCGGGCCAGGCGAGAAACCACACCTGCGACGAGATGTCCCCGCATGCGCACGGCGGCAGCGAGGCACTCGTCGCCGGAGGGTGAATGCCGTAGACGAAGGCGGCCAACACTGAGTAGATGGCGATCGCCGACGCGCCAGGTACGAAGCGCCGAAGCCGTGCTATGCCGCCGTTGCGAGCAGGCTCAGTTCCCGCCCCTGGCAAGGGCTCTGAGTCCTTTTCGACCTCAGCAGTCATATGCGGGGCACAGTACCAGGCGGCCTCTGAGAGCTGGTGCCCTCACCATGTCCGGGAGCGGCTGGGGTGGAAAGCTGCAGGCGCTCGCCCGACGACCGTCACCCGCGCCGTGGTCACGGGGAATCCTGCCTGAGAGACCTGACCCTTGTTTCGCTGTGCCAATGCCCCTGAGACGTGTCTCTGTGGACCTCCCGCCCGTCGAGGCGTGTAACAAGATGTAGCAACGCTCCTGCGTGGCGGCAGACATCCATGCACATGGCTGGAGGGTACCCCGGGGAGAAAGGCCAGTAAACTCAGGGGTTTCCGCGGGTCGACCGGTGTGTCTGTCAAGGGCCGTTCTAACTCGACATGTTCACGGCCTACGGCGAGCCAGGGCACCTGAGAGACGCGGCCAACGGGCACAACTGACACAGCAACGCTCCCGAGGCGACCCTTCCCTCAAAGCAGCAAGGCGAACACGCCGCCGATGGTGGGGTGAGCCCTCGTGTGACTGTCCACCCCGGTGAACGGGTGGTAGCGGTCCCCGTAGGGGACGCGGGTGGGCGTGTCGTTGACATAAGCGATGGATCGCGCGATGAGCTGCCGGCTGATCGGGTAGCTCGGGAGCCACGCCGCTGTGAAGAAGAGCCACTCGACCTTGTTCCACTCGTCGCAGCTCGTCTGCAGAGGCATTCCGTAGGCGCTCAGCTGGGACAGGTAGAAGCTGGCTTGCTTCTCGGCTACGGACCCGGGCACCAGACTCGTGCCGATGACCTGCTCGAAGTAGGCGTTGTACAAGGTGCTCCAGGTTCCGGCGGCGCCCTGCTCAAGGTTGAGGAATCGGCCGGACGGGTCCATCGAGAGCGCCACCCACGGCGCCACGTTGTCCGCCGCCGCCTGCGACCAGGTCGCCGCGTCGGCCCCGTCACCGAGCAGGCTGGCGATCTGGCCGGCTGCGGCCAGCCCGATGATCGCCTTGATGCCGAGGTTGACCGAACCGGTGGGCAGCTGGTAGCCGGTCACATAGTCGTCGGTGGTGAGCTGCGTCGCCGGCGTGGGCACCTGGGTGAGGAGGTACTCGGCCCACTGCGTCCACAGGAGGCGGTGGGGAGCGAGAAAGGCTGCCGCCTCACCGGAGGAGACCTGCCGGGCATAGGCGGCCGCCATGATGAGCATTCCGGCCGACTCGTCGATCGGCATCTGCTCCCCGTCGCCAGGCGCGCGGCCGAGGGCCTGCGGGTACGGGCCCAGGTCGTGGACGCAGTACCTCGTCTGGGTCTGCTCCCAGGAGGCGATACCGGCCCAGGCGGCGGGATCCTGCCAAGCGGGCGAGGAGCACCAGTCCAAGATCGGCTCCATCACGAGCGGCACGTAGCCAGGGTCGAGCCACAGCCATATCGGCATGGCGGCGTCCATGATATCGACGGTGTTGGTGTCGCCGTCGGAGGAGATCTCCTTCAGCATCGCCCACGGCCGACCCTGCGGGCCGATAGCCAGCTCGGTACCACCGTAGGCTTGGCGTACCGCCAGGGCGCACAACCCCGAATACCCTGGCCCAGCGACGCGGGTCGCCGCCCGCTCGATCTTGGCGTCGAGGGCGATGGCCCGCCTCCGGGCTGCAGCGGCGTCACTGAAGAACGTGTCGACCATCGACTGCCAGGTCGGCCAGTACCGGGTCCACAGCGAGGTGAGCGGCGTCGCCTCCTGGCCGTAGCTGAAGGCTGGGCTGCGCACGTGGCCGAGAACGAACGTCACGGACTGCCCGCGTGCGTCCACGACGCCGAGGTCGCGGGCGAAGGCGAACACCGGCTGGTTGTCGCCCGTGGCCCTGAAATCCGGATCGGCGGTGTCCGACAGGACGCCGGCCTCGGCGAACTGGTCCCTCACCGTCAGGTCCCAGCCGGACTGGTAGCTCAAGGTGGCGTGCGGCGCGGTCGACCAGATGGCAGTGCCCCATTGCGCCATGTCCTTGTACTCCGTCACCGGCTGCGGATCTTGCAGCTCGATCGTCCAGGAGAGGGACTTCGCACTCGTGTGGACGTGCCACTCGATCTCGTCGGTCTCGTTCGAAGTGGCCCATTCTCCAGTGACGTCGGCGTACACCTGCACCGAATGGGCGGAGCCGTCGAGGGCGCGAATGGAGACGGTCAGCAGGCTGAGCGGCACCGACTGCAGCCGGACGTCGCCTGGCTCGACGGGTGAGAGCCACTCGGAAACCAACTCGACGCCGGCGGCTTCCGAGGTGAAGATCGAGCGGGTGGCAGTGACCTGCAGGCAAGTCTGCAACATCGGAGGCGCCACCTCGACGAAGTGAGCGCGTGGCGGTTGCGGAGGCCGAGCTCGTACGAGGGGTTCTCCCGCCCAGACATAGACCTGGCCGTCGATCCTGACCAAACCGGCAAAGCTACGGTCCACCCCGTCCCAGAACCTCGGCGTGGCGGCGGTCAGATCCGTCGCCGGCAACCAGGTCGACAGGTACGGGGTACGCACCGCCAGCGGGACCGACGGAGGTCGCATCGCCGCCCCTCCTACGACCAGCGGCCCAACCGGCGCCTCGCCGTGAGTAGGCACGGCGGCCGAGGTCCGGTCGGAGGCGAAGGCGGCGCCCGCCACCGAGGCACCGCTCGTCAGGACAGCGGTTCCGCCCGCCAGCCTCAGAAAGGCCCTGCGGCCAAGGAGAGGAGGAGCTCGGCGCGGGCCATCGACATCGCTGCGGGTGGAAGCGTGACGGCTCGGTTTCGACAATGGATCATCCAGGAGGTGCTGCTTGCACGAAGGTGGCAGAGGCAAGGCTACGGCCACGGCCGTGGCCGGGCGAGGTCACGGTGTCAAGAGCCTGCCGGAACCACCTGCTTCCAGTTCGCCACCGACGGGATGATGCGGCCGGCAGGGCCCTGGCCGAAGAGCCAGAACAAGTTGCCCGTGATCTTCTCCACCGCGGCCGCCGGGCAGTCCGTCACGTGCTGGCCACAGGGGTTCATGGAGTAGATCCAGTTGTTGTCGCCCGTGTCGAGCACCCCCGCCCGACTCGTGGGCGACGTGTAGTAGGTCAGGTCCGAGTACGTATAGGCGCCCCACTGCCCGAGGTCGGTCTGCGAGTCGGCCAACAGGACGGGGGAATGACCGAGGACCTGCAAATCGGAGGGCATCGGCCAGCTAGGAGCAACGTGGTCGAAGTCGGCTTGGATGACGCCGGGGAGGGCCGAGCCGTTGTGCAGGCCGGTGCCCTTGAAGATCCAAGCGTTGGCGTCGTACACGACGAAGGCGGCGGGCGGGGAGCCCGGCTCGAGAAACCCGGCGTACATCTCGCCCACGAACCCGCTCTCCGGCCAGTCCGACGGGGGCGAGAACCAGGCGTTGCCGGTGACCTCGAGCGGGTTCGCCTTGCCGTCCAAGGGATCCTCGCTCGAGTCGCGGTAGTCGACGATCTCCCGGTCCGGCCCGAGCGAGGAGCTCTGCAGGCGGACGTGGCGCAACACGGCGCTGGCGCCGAAGAAGACCATGTTGACGCCATGGTTCATGGCCGTCTGAGCCGCCTCACGCTCGCCGAGCGACCAGCACTCGTCGTGACCGAGCGACAGGAGGGTGCGCTGCTGCAGGAGCCACTTCGGATGCTGTTCGATCGTGAGGTCGTCCGCATAGGTGACGTCGAGGCCGTTCTCCTCGGCCCAGCGGACGAGGGGGTACTCGTTGGCGAAGAAATCCGGTGCCCCGTTGCCGTCCATGGGCCGATCCATCGACACGACCCTCGCCCGGTTGCATGGCGGGTAGGACTCGGCGCACGTCCCGAGGCCCTGGTAGAAGTCGTATCCGCCGTAGGTGTTCCAGGCCTCCTCGGTGTAGAGGTCGTTCTTGATCACGTAGGCGGCGTGGCTGGCGGGGTCCCAGATGACGAGCAGGATGTAGCTCTGCTCGTTCCCGCTCCCGACGAGGCGCAGAAGGTAGTCGCCGGTGACGAAGGTGGACGACACCCTGAACGACAGCGAGGGCGTCCAGTTGTCGCACGAGACCATGTTGATGCCCGCGGTCAGCGGGCACGTCGGCTGCACGCGGCCCGGGACCTCCGCCGACCGCCAGACTAGCCGGCCACCCTTGCCCCCGTAATAACCCATCCGGTAGGCCATGACGTGGAATCTCGGTGCCGTCGTGCTCACGTACAGCACGACGCGGTTGCCGACGGCGGCATAGGGGACGCTCGCAAACCCGTCGATCGACCCGGTCTGCGGCTGGTCCCGGATCTTCCAGTCGGTCGTCCCGGGAAGCTTGTTCTCGGCGACGACCCAGGATGCCACCAGCCCATTCGGACCGAGAGACGTCGTCGAGTGCGCCGGGTTCGGGGCCGGCACTGCGGCAGGCCGCTTCGTCGTCGTGGTCGTGCTGGCCGAGGTCTTCGGGCCGGACGAGCTGCCATTGCCGATGGTGGCGATGGCAACCACGATGGCCACGACGACGACCGCACTGCCGCCGAGGATCAAGGGCCGTCGCTTCGGCCGTCGCCCGTTCGGTGGCGGGCGGCGGCCTTCACCTCCGTCCGCAGAGCCTGGTCTCTTAGGGCCTCCGCTCACGAAACGAGCCGTCCGGCAGCTGAGGGACGGTCCTTCGGCACAGCCGGATCATACAAATGAGACGGTGGGCGATGACCTCGGCCTCAGTCGAGCGAGCTCATGACGTGCTTGATCCGCGTGTAGTCCTCGAAACCGTACATGGACAGGTCCTTGCCGTAGCCCGAGTGCTTGAAGCCTCCGTGCGGCATCTCGGCGACGAGCGGGATGTGCGTGTTGATCCACACGCACCCGAAGTCGAGTCGCCTGGCCATCCGCATCGCCCGTCCGTGGTCACGCGTCCACACGCTGGAGGCGAGCCCGTAATCCACTCCGTTCGCCCATGCCAGCGCCTGCTCCTCGTCGGAGAAGCGTTGCACGGTGATGACCGGCCCGAACACCTCGTTCTGGATCATCTCGTCGTCCTGCAGCAGGCCGGAGACGACCGTCGGCTCGAACAGGTAGCCCCGGTCGCCGATGTGGTGGCCGCCGTGACGCACTTCCGCGTGCGAGGGCACCCGCTCGAGAAACCCGCTCACCCGCGCCAGCTGGGCGGCGTTGTTGAGGGGGCCATAGAGGGCGTCTTCGTTCTCCGGCCACCCCGTCACGGTGCCCTCGGCCTGCGTCACGAGGGCAGCGAGGAAGTCGTCGTGCACGCCAGGCCCGGCGAGCACACGGGTGGCGGCCGTGCAGTCCTGCCCGGCGTTGAAATAGCCAGCGATGGCGATCGCCTCCGCCGCCTTTTCGATGTCTGCGTCGTCGAAGAGGATGACGGGCGCCTTGCCACCGAGCTCGAGGTGGACCCGCTTGAGGTCGTGGGCTGCCGCCTCGGCGACTTCCATGCCGGCACGCACCGATCCGGTGATCGACACCATCTGGGGCGTCGGGTGGGCCACGAGCGCCCTGCCGGTGTCGCGGTCACCGCAGATGACGTTGAAGACGCCCGGAGGCAGGAACTCGGCCATGATCTCCGCCATGAGCAGCGTCGAGGCGGGCGTCGTGTCCGACGGCTTCAGGACAGTGGAGTTGCCGGCGGCGATGGCCGGCGCCCACTTCCATACGGCCATCATCATCGGGTAGTTCCACGGCGTCACCTGAGCACAGACCCCGACCGGCTCCCGCCGGATCATCGAGGTGTGCCCTCCCATGTACTCCCCGGCGGCACGCCCCTCGAGCACCCTGGCGGCGCCGGCGAAAAAGCGGATCTGGTCCACCATCGGGGGGATCTCCTCCGACAACGTGAGGCCGAGCGGCTTGCCGGTGTTCTCGCTCTCAACGCTCACGAGCTCGTCGGCTCGCGCCTCGATAGCGTCGGCGATCTTGAGCAACGCCCGGCTCCGCTCCGACGGGGTCGAGTCGCGCCAGGTCTCAAAGGCGCTCGCGGCCGCCTCGAAGGCCGTGTTGACGTCGTCCTCGCCGGAGATGGGCGCCTCGGCATACGCCTCCCCCGTGCTCGGGTTGATCAGGTCGCTCGTTCGACCGGACTTCGCATCTACGAATTCGCCGTTCACGAAGTTCTGCAGCCGACGCAATTTCGTTCCGTTCTCGTTTGCCATGGAGCGATCCTGGCAGACCCGTGAGCGCCCGACAAGCTGTTTCTCGCGCCAGCAGCCACGAATTCCGTTGAGGAGTTGAGCTGGGGCCAAGGATTCCGTAGGCGGGCATGCCGGTCGCCCCTTGTGGGGACCATTCTGCTGGATATCGGAGATTTCCCCCACCCGCCGCCCAGATGGCCTGGGTACACCGGTCATGCCGGCGCTCGGTGTGTCGGCAAGAAAGTGAGAAGAACAACATGCGAAAACACGCCATCGGCGCCGCCGTCGCCGGTCTCGCCCTCGTGGGCGCGACCGCCGGCATCGGTGCCGCCGTGGCAGGTGCCCAGCCCAGCCGGGCGACGCACACCACCACCCACTCGGTGACGAAGTCGGTGGCCACCAACAAGGCCACGAGCTCCAAGGCGACCGCCAGCACGCCGTCATCGGCAAGCGGGCCGGCGTCGCCGGCGCTCAGCTCGAGCGCGAGCACGACGGCGAAGAAGCCGTCGACGACTCCATCCACCCACAAGTGCACGAACATGGGCCCGAGCTCCTCCGGCCCCAGCTCGTCCGCAGGCAAGGCGGGCAGCGCGGCCACGGCTGCGGCGTTGTCCTGAGGGGAGGGCAGGAGGCCTGAGGAGGGGCAGGAGGCCTGACCCGCTGAGCCAGGCGCCTCTCCTCGAGCGAAGCAGCGGCCGGCCATCGGCTTCACACCCCGGGCGGGTGGCCGGCCGCGCCTAACCTGCCTGCCGTGGCGACGACGGAACCAGCGAACCCAATCTCTCAGGCAACCGACTGGCGGCAGCGTCGGCTGTCGTTCTGGTTCGAGTCACTTCCCGAGCCGGTGCGGTCGCGGCCCCCCCTCGAGAGCGATCTCGACGTCGACGTCGCCATCGTCGGTGCCGGCTACACGGGTCTCTGGACAGCCTACTACCTCGCCGCCTTGGACCCGAGCCTCCGGGTGGTCGTGGTGGAAGCCGAGGTGGCGGGTTTCGGGGCGTCCGGACGCAACGGCGGGTGGTGCTCGGCCTTCTTCGCCACATCGCACGCCGCTCTCGCCGACGAGGTCGGCCTCGACGGCATGCACGCCATGCGGAGGGCCATGGAGCACTCCGTCGACGAGGTCGGCACCGTGGCCGCAGCCGAGGGCATCGACTGCCACTACCGCAAGGGAGGCACGATCAGCCTCGCCCGCTCGGGCACGCAGGTCGCCGCCGCCCGCGGCGAGCTGGCTCACGCCCGGTCGCTCGGCATCAACGAGGACGACCTGCGCTGGTGCGATCCGGAGGAGGCCTCCGGACTCGTGGGAGCCACGAGCGTGCTCGGCGGCCTCTACTCGCCGCACTGCGCCGCCATCCACCCTGCCCGCCTCGTCCGAGGGCTCGCGGAAGCGGTCGAACGCCGGGGCGTGGCGATCTACGAGGGCAGTCCCGTCGGGCGTATCTCCCGGGCCGGCCCGAGTGGCGCTGTCAACCGTCTCGACACCCCCGGCGGGCGCGTGCGAGCTGAGGTCGTGGTGCGGGCGACGGAGGGCTTCACCGCCAGGTTGCCAGGCGGGCGGCGGGAAGTCGTCCCTCTCTACTCACTCATGGTGGCGACCGAGCCGCTGCCAGAGTCGACGCTCGAAACCCTCGGCGTGAACGGTGGCCTCACCTTCACCGACGGCCGCCACCTCATCATCTACGGTCAGCGGACGGCCGATGGGCGCCTGGCTTTCGGAGGCCGCGGCGCCCCCTACCACTTCCGCTCCGGCATCGAGCCGTCCTTCGACCGCGTCCCGGGGGTGCACAACGCCCTCGAGGCGACCCTCGTCGAGCTGTTCCCCGAGCTCGGCGACGTCGCCGTCACCCACAGCTGGGGCGGCCCACTCGGTGTGCACCGAGACTGGCACCCGTCCGTCCTCTTCGACCGGGCGAGCGGCCTGGGCTCGGCCGGCGGCTACGTCGGCGACGGCGTGTCGACGACGAACCTCGCCGGTCGCACGCTCGCCGACCTCATCACGGGCCGGGACACGGACGAAACGCGGCTGGCCTGGGTCGGGCACCGCTCACCGCCATGGGAGCCCGAGCCTCTGCGCTGGTTGGGTGTGAACGCCGGGCTCCTCGCCATGCAGTGGGCCGACCGCGCCGAGGCTCGCACCGGCACGCCTTCACGCCTGGCAGCGGCCGTTGACCGCTTGACCGGCCATTGAGGGCTCTTCGGCTTGCAGCGGATGAGGCAACCCTGGCGTGCTACTACCGTGCCGCTCGCACGTGACGCCCGCCCTGGCCGGGCCTTTGACGGGCCGGTCAAGTGTCGCTCAGGCGGCGTCGCCGCCGTAGGCGCTCGGGTCGGGCGGGATCAGCCCGAGAAGGACCCGGATCCGACCGCGCGCGCCTGCACGCAAGCGCCGAGGGGCGCGTAGCCGGTCCAGCCCTTGGCCGAGCCCAGCTGACTGGAGATGCTCCCGCTGGAGGCGCTGGCGGGTCCGGAGATACCCGAGATACCCGAGATACTCGAGATGCCCGAAACTCCGCTGATGCCCAGTCCCGACGCGGCAGGCGAGCAGGTGCCGAACGCCTCATCACCGAGGAAGGAGAGCTCGAGCCGGAGTGCGGACGCGGGCCCAAGGTCGCAATAGCCGCCTCCGTCGTCGGGCGTGGTGGCCGATACGCAGTCGCATCCGCCCGTGGAAGGGGGCGAGCTCGGGGTCGATGAGGCGGCGGCGCACGCGCTGAAGTCGTTCTCGAGCGAGGTGATGATCACCGGCGTCAGCATGACGGCCCCGGAGGGAGCTGACACGCCGGCGGCCGGGTGCGAGATGGCCATGTCGAGAGAGTTGCCCTTGTAGCTGATGTCCAGCTGGCTCAACGAGCCGTTCGTCACCCACATCGTCATCGGGATGGTGAGGCTGGCCGGAATCGCCCGCACGAGCAATGACGTCGAGCCGAGATGGCGAGCCAGGCTGGGAACCTCTTTTGCGAGGGCGCTTTCGAGATGCTGAATGAACGACGCCACGAAGTTTCGCACCGGCATGGCGAGGGTGTACTCGGTCGTGCTGCCGCTCGAGGAGACCTCGCGGATGCTCGCCCAGGTGTCCCACGACTGGGCGAACGACAGGGCGGCGGCATTGCGGTCCGTCTCGAAGTTCGGCTCGCGCGAACTCGCGCCGAGGCCCTTCACGAACGAGGCGATCGTGCTGTCGGCCACGCCCACCCACTGATCGTCGATGAAGGCTTCCGCCAGGGTGTTCGCCGGGCCGGACGGCACGTTCTTGCCGACCGATGCCGTTGCCTTGGCGAAGTCGCTCGGGCTGATCGCCTGCAGGTTCAAACGGCCGTAGACGGCGCCGTCGGCCACGAGCAGATCGCCGAGATCGGTCCCCGATCGGAGCACGGAGAGCTCGAAGTCGTCGACACCGTCCGAGCCCGAGAGGGGCTGCTGGCCGTTCTCGCTCGTGAGCGTGAGGACCACCGAGTACGCAGACACGATCGCTTCATCGTGCGGGTCACTCGTTTGCGCGGAGAACACAACCTGCAATGTCGGCGAGCCAAACAGGCTTGCCAGGGCGGTGCGGACCGTCTGTTGTCGCGAGAACGCCCCGGCGGCCACGAACCCGAAGGCAGCCACGACGGATACGACGACTCCGAGGAGGATCATCCGTCTCCGCAGGGAGCGATGGGGTAGAACACGAGTGTCCGGAGCGTCGTCGCTCAGCCAGATCTCCGGCGCCATCTCTCCGGCGTCGCTCGTGACGGCGCCATCGGCCCGGCTTCCCGTACCCGCCATGACCCCTCATTTCGAATGGCGCAGACGCGCTGCCAGTATCCCACAGCCCGAGCTCGGGCGGACATGGGCGTCAGAGCGACCGGAGCGTCTTCTCGAAGATCTCGAGGCCCTCGTTCAGGAGGTCCTCGCCAATGACGAGCGGCGGCAGCATGCGAACGACGTTGTCGTAGGTGCCTGCTTTCAGCACGATGACGCCCTCCGAATGGCAGCGCCCGAGTACCTTGGCAGCTGCAGCCGGGTCAGGCGTTTTGCGGGCACGATCGGAGACCAGCTCCACCGCCGCCATCGCCCCGATGACGCGGACATCTCCGACTCCTTCGACGTCCTCGAGAAGGGGACGCAGCCGCTGGGTGAAAACCTCGCCGATCCGCTGCGCCCGCTCGATGAGACCACCTCGCTCGACCTCGGCGATCGCGCCCAGGGCAGCCGCACAGCAGATGGGGTTGCCGCCGAAGGTTCCCCCGAGCCCGCCCGTGTGGACCTGATCGATGAGGTCGGCTCGCGCCGTCACCCCGGCGATGGGCAGGCCGCCCCCGAGGCCCTTTGCCGTCGTGATGATGTCCGGCACGATGCCGGAATGCTCCGAGGAGAACCAGCGGCCCGTGCGAGCGAAACCCGCCTGTACCTCGTCAGCGACGAACACGATCCCGTTGGCGGCGCAGTACTCCGACAAGGCCGTCAGGAAGCCCTCCCCCGGGATCACCACACCGGCCTCGCCCAGTACGGGCTCGATGACGAGGGCGGCGATCTGGTCACCGCCGATCTGGCGGTCCATCGCCGTGATGGCCGCCTCCGCACAGGCCGGACCGCACTCCTCCGGCAGCGCCCCCACAGGGCAGCGATAGGGGTAGCTGTAGGGGAGCCGGTAGACCTCGGGCGCCAGCGGCCCGAAGGTCGCCTTGTAGGGCATCGCCTTGGCGGTCATGGTCATCGTGAGCAGGGTGCGGCCGTGAAAGGCGTGCTCGAAGACGACAACGGCCTGTCGGCCCGTGACAGAGCGAGCGATCTTCACGGCGTTCTCGAGGGCTTCCGCCCCGGAGTTGAGAAAGAACGTGCGGCGCTTGAGGTCGCCCGGGACGAGGGCGTTCAGCCGCTCCGCCAGCTCCACATAGCCCTCGTACGGTGTCACCTGGAAGCACGTGTGGGTGAAGCGTGCGGCCTGCTCGGCGACGGCGGTCGAGACGAGCTCGGCGCTCGAGCCGACGCTCAGCACGGCGATGCCGGCCCCGAGGTCGATGAAGGAGTTGCCATCGACGTCGACGAGGACACCGCCGGCGGCGCGCTCGGCGAACACCGGCATGGTGCCCGAGACGCCGGGCGGCACGGCCTCCTTGCGGCGAGCCATGAGCGCACGAGAGCGCGGGCCGGGAATCTCGGTGACCAGCTCTCGCCGCTGGGCAACTGCGGGCGTGTCCACGATCGAGCTCCCTTCGAGACTTGCTGAATCGGTTGTAGCGCAGCATATCTGCAACGGATTCCATTGACAATTGCCAGTTTGGATGTGAATATTGGTGGCCATGGCGAGGGCAAGCGCGACGGCGACCCTCAACTCCCCGGCATTGGACGACGTCTCCAAGCACCTTGTCGAGCAGCTGCAGCGCGATGGGCGTCGCTCGTACGCCGACCTCGCCAAGTCGGTCGGTCTCTCCGAGGCTGCCGTCCGTCAGCGGGTTCGGCGGCTGCTGGATGATGGTGTCATGCAGATCGTCGCCGTGACGGACCCGGCGACGGTGGGCTTCTCTCGCCAAGCCATGGTCGGCATCAAGGCCGAAGGGGACTTGCGCGAGATCGCCCGACGCCTGTCGGCCCTGCCCGAGCTCGAGTACGTCGTGCTCTGCGCCGGGTCCTTCGACATCCTCGTGGAGCTCGTGTGCGAGGACGACGAGCACCTGCTCCACCTCATCGACGAATCCATCCGCTCGGTCGAGGGCGTGAAGGAGACTGAGACGTTCATCTACCTCCGGCTCGTCAAGCAGACCTATGCCTGGGGCACCCGATGAGTGAGCGACATCGCCCGACAAAACGAGAGAAGACATGACCCGAGACGATCCCGCACCATCGGCGCAGCAGTTGCAGCAGACCACCGCCCGCGACCACCTCTGGCTGCACTTCACTCAAATGGGCGCCTTCAGCGACGAGCACCCGATCCCGATCATCGAACGGGGCGAAGGACCCTACGTGTACGACAACCACGGCAAGCGCTACTTGGACGGGCTCTCCGGGCTGTTCGTCGTGCAGCTCGGGCACGGGCGCCACGACCTCGCCGAAGCTGCCCGCAAGCAGGCAGAGACGCTCGCCTACTTCCCGTTGTGGTCCTATGCCCACCCCGCCAGCATCGAGCTGGCCGACCGGCTCGCCGGCTACGCCCCAGGCGACCTCAACCGTGTCTTTTTCACTACGAGTGGCAGCGAAGCCGTCGAGTCGGCCTGGAAGCTCTCGCGCCAGTACTTCAAGTCGATCGGGCAGCCCAGTCGCTACAAGGTCATCAGCCGCAACATCGCCTACCACGGGACGTCCCTCGGGGCCCTCTCCATCACTGGCATCCCTTCGGCGCGCATCCCCTTCGAGCCGCTCGTGCCCGGAGCCCGCAAGGCGATGAACACCAACCGCTACCGCTGTGGCGACTGCTCCCAACTCGACCACTGCACGCTGCGATGCGCCGACTCGATCGAGCAGATCATCGAATTCGAGGGGCCGGAGACGGTGGCAGCCGTGTTCATCGAGCCCGTGCAGAACTCCGGTGGCTGCTTCCCGCCACCCGACGGCTACCTGCAGCGCGTACGCGAAATCTGCGACCGATACGGCGTGCTCATGGTCTCCGACGAGGTGATCTGTGCGTTCGGGCGCATCGGCGACATGTTCGCCTGCGACCGCTACGGCTACGTCCCGGACATGATCACCTGCGCCAAGGGGATGACGAGCGGGTACTCACCCATCGGGGCGATGATCGCCCGCGACCACGTCATGGAGCCCTTCTTGCAGCACGGGGCAAGCTTCGCCCACGGCATCACCTTCGGCGGCCACCCCGTTTCGTCAGCTGTCGCCCTCGCCAACCTGGACGCCTTCGAGCGGGAAGGCATCATCCCCCACGTGCGCAAGCACGAGGGGGACTTCCGTGCCTCCCTCGACCGCTTGAGCGACCTGCCCATCGTGGGTGACATCCGTGGCGCCGGCTACTTCTACGGCATCGAGCTCGTGAAGGACAAGAGCACGAAGGAGACGTTCTCGCATGCCGAAGCCGAGATGCTGCTGCGCGGTTTCCTCTCGCCCGCCCTCTTCGAGGCAGGGCTGATCTGCCGCGCCGACGACCGCGGCGATCCTGTCATCCAGCTGTCGCCTCCGCTCATCTGCGAGCAGGAGCACTTCGACGAGATCGAGGGCATCCTCCACAAGGTGCTCGAAGAGGCGTGGTCGCGCCTGTAGGCGCTCGCTGCCGCCACCGGCAACGGACACGATGACGTCGGCCGCCGGCACGCTGCCGGCCAGCTGGGTGCGGCGATGGTCGGCCGATCCGGAGGCGCCCGCCCTTGTCGAGGGCGAGAGCGGCCGCGTGATGGCCGGCGGGGAGTTGGAGGCCTCGAGCCGTCGGCTGGCCGGAGAGCTCATCGCCGGCGGCCTCTCGCCCGGCGACCGCGTTCTCTTTAGCCCGGGAAGGCCGCTCGGATCCGCCGTCACCGTCGTCGCCGTCCTCCGAGCCGGCCTCGTCCTCGTGCCGGTGAACCCGACGCTGACGGCTCCCGAGCTTCGCCACGTCATCGCCGAGGTGCGGCCGGCAGCCTGCGTGGCCGAAGATGCGGCCTTTCGGCGCAGCGTGCAGGAGATCGACGCCTCCGTGCAGGTCATCGAGGCCGGCGCCGCCGCCCGGGACGGCGCCGCCTCCCTCCCAACGGAGATGGCCGGTGACCGGCTCGACGCGGCGCAGCCCTTCGATATCGCCCTCATCCTCTTCACCTCTGGCACGACCGGCAAGCCGAAGGGCGCTGCCCACACCCACGCCAGCCTGCTGGCCAATGCCGAGTCGTTGCGTTCGGCCTGGCGCTGGACGCCTTCTGACCGCCTCGTGCACGCCCTCCCGATGTTCCACGCCCATGGCCTCTGCGTCGGGCTGCTCGGGACGTTGCACGCCGGCGCCTCCGCCGTGCTCCTGCCGCATTTCGGCGTCGACGAGGTCCTCGGCGCCTGCACTCGATTCGGCGGCACGCTGTTCTTCGGCGTGCCGACGATGTACCACCGCCTGCAGGTGTCGGGTCGTGCCGCCGAGCTCTCCGGCCTTCGGCTGGCCGTCTCCGGCTCGGCTGCGCTTCCCGCCGCCCTGCACGGCGCCATCGCGGCGGCCAGCGGTTTGGCGATCCTCGAGCGGTACGGCACGACCGAGACGCTCATGAGCTTGTCGAACCCCTACCACGGGGAGCGGCGTGCCGGCACGGTCGGGCTCCCGCTCCCCGGTGTCGAGATCCGCCTGGCTCCCGTCTCCACCCCCGGCGGCGCCGGTTCCGGCGAAGCCATCGACGGTGCAGCTGAGGCGAACACCGGCGAATTGCTCATCAGGGGCCCGTCGCTGTTCGCCGGCTACTTCGGCCGACCGGACGCCACGGAGGAGGCCTTCGAGGACGGGTGGTACCGAACCGGCGACATCGCCTCCATCGCCGGCGACGGCTACGTCCGAATCCTCGGTCGGACGAAGGAGCTCGTGATCTCGGGGGGTTCAACGTCTACCCGGCGGAAGTCGAAAGCGTCCTCGCCGAGCTCCCGGGCGTGGCGGAAGTCGCCGTCGCCGGGACGCCGTCGGACGAGTGGGGCGAGGTCGTCACCGCCTGGATCGTCCCGGCGGGGGCGCCCGACGCCGCACTCGTCGAAGCCGTCACGGCGCTGGCGCAGGAGCGCCTGGCCCCCTACAAACGGCCGCGGATCGTCCATCTCGTCGACTCGCTGCCACGAAACGCTCTCGGCAAGGTCGTCAAGCACCGACTCGACGAGGCTCCCTGAGTCGCCGAAGAGACAGGCCATAGGCTGCGCTCGTGATGCCGCTCGAGCGCCTCTCGATAAAGGCGCCGGTGTTCGCGATGGCGACACTCCACCACGCCATGCAGCTGCTGGCGGCGCAAACAGCGGCCGTGCTCTCCGCATCCCCCTTGGCGGGAGCCCACTACGCAGCCCCCGTCTATCACGGCAGCATCTCCTACGCGCAGGCGATCATCCTCGGCCTGATTCAGGGGGTGACAGAGCTGTTCCCTGTCTCGAGCCTCGGCCACACGGTCATCCTGCCGCAGCTCTTCGGCTGGCACCGGCTCGTCGTCGCCGAGAGCCAGCCCGAGTCCTTCTGGCTCCCCTTCGTCGTCGGCCTTCACGTCGGAACGGCCATCGGCCTGTTCATCTTCTACTTCCGCACGTGGGTCGACATCGTCCGGGCGCTCGCGCGCTCGATCGTGACGCGCCGGGTGGAGGACAGCACCCAGCGTCTCGGCTGGTTGCTCGTCATCGCCACCATTCCGGCCGGATCCTTCGGCCTGCTGCTCGAGCACCCGCTGCGGGTGCTGTTCACCAAACCGCTCGCCGCCTCCATCTTCCTCACTGTGAACGGACTCATCCTCTTCTTCGGCGAGGGCGTTCGCCGGGGCGCCGAGAACCGGGACAAGAAAGGACTCCAGCCCAAGCGCCAGCTGGACAACCTCAACTGGAAGGAAGCCGTCATCGTCGGCATCGCCCAGATCGGCGCTCTCTTCGCCGGCATCTCCCGCTCGGGCATCACGATGGTGGCGGGGCTCGTCCGGGGCCTCGACCACGACGACAGCGCTCGCTTCGCCTTCTTGCTGGCGACGCCGATCATCTTCGGAGCCGGCGTCGCCAAGCTGCCGGACCTGACCGGCCCGCTCGGCGACGGCGTCCGCGGGCAGACCGTGGTGGGAGCGGCTTTTGCCTGCGCGGCAGCCCTCGTCTCGGTCCGTTTCCTCTCGAAGTACTTCCACACCCGCACGCTCATCCCCTTCGCCATCTACTGCCTGCTGGCGGGCGTCGCTTTCACCGTCTACTTCGCCTGAAGTCGCGGGATCCGTTGGCCCAGGAAGCCTTAGGGTGGGCACATGGCGCTCTACGACCACCCCATCCACACCCTCGACGGCGATCCGCTCGACTTGCACGACCTCGATGACAAGACCGTCCTCGTCGTGAACGTCGCCTCCCGATGCGGCCTCACGCCGCAGTACGAGGGTCTCGAACATCTCCAGGAGCGGTACGCCGGGCGGGGCTTCACGGTGCTCGGTGTCCCCTGCAACCAATTCGGTGAGCAGGAGCCGGGCTCGGCGGACGAGATCAAGACGTTCTGCTCGACAACCTATGGAGTGACGTTCCCCATGACCGAGAAGATCGAGGTCAACGGGGAGGGACGTCACCCGATCTACACCGAGCTGACGGCGGTGGCGGACGCCGAGGGTGCCGCCGGTGACATCCAGTGGAACTTCGAGAAGTTCCTCGTCGCTCCCGGCGGCGAGGTGCGACGGTTCCGGCCGCTCACCGAACCGGAGTCCGAGGAGCTCACGAGCGCCATCGAGGCCGTCCTACCACTCTAGAACCGAGCCGGCCGAAGGGCTGCGAGGCCGTCCGTCGGCGAGCCGGTGCGCCGCCCAGGCGGTCGGACGACCGAGCGCCCACGCCGGGGCGCCACGGAGGCTGACGAGATGCCAGAACCGGAAGGAGCACCGCCGTCAGGAGCGGCCCGAGCCGGCAGGACGGCCAACGGCGTGCGCATCCCTGGCGGGCCGCTCATCCCGGAGTCGGAGCTGCGCTGGCGCTACTCCGCCAGCGGCGGACCGGGCGGCCAGCACGTCAACACCTCCAACACCCGCGCCGAGGTGCTGTTCGACGTCGCTGCCTCCAAGGCCCTCGACGACCGGCAACGCCAGCTCATCACCGAGCGGCTCGGGCGGACCGTCCGGGTCGTCGCCTCCGACGAGCGCTCCCAGTGGCGCAACCGCCGCCTCGCGGCCGAGCGCCTCGGCGACCGGCTCGCCGACGCCCTCGAGATCCCGCCTGAACGGCGGCCGACGCGACCGGGTCGGGGCGAGCTGGCGCGGCGCAGGGCGACCCGGCTCCGCCAGCAAGCGAAGCGAAGCTCGCGCCGCTGGACCTACGACGAGGACGCCTGACCGAGGACGGCGTGCGTTAGGACGCTCCGTCGGCTACAACCGGGAACGGGAACGCCTCGAGAAGGAGACAGCCGGTGGAGTCCGAAGCAGCCATCTTGTGGGAACCGGGCGGCCAGTGGATCGTGGAGCCGATCGAGCTCGATCCGCCGAAGGAGGGCGAGGTGCTTGTGCGCCTCGACGCCTCCGGCATGTGCCACTCGGACGAGCACCTCGTGACGGGAGACTTCCCCGCCCCTGTCCCCGTCATCGGCGGGCACGAGGGCGCCGGCGTCGTGGAAGAGGTCGGCCCGGGTGTGACCTCGGTGCAACCGGGTGACCACGTCGTGTTCGGTTTCATCCCGGCCTGCGGGCACTGCCCGTCGTGTGCCACCGGCCACTCCAACGTCTGTGACACCGGGGCCGTCCTGATGTTCGGGCGCCAGCTCGACGGCACCTCCCGGCACCATGCCCGCGGGCAGGACCTCAACACGATGGTCTGTTTAGGGACCTTTGCGCGCCACACCGTCGTCAACATCGCCTCCGTCGTGAAGATCCCCGAGGACATCCCGGCCGACCGCGCCTGTCTCGTCGGCTGCGGTGTCACGACCGGCTGGGGATCGGCCGTCTACGCCGCCGAGGCGCGGCCGGGTCAGAACGTCGCCGTCATCGGCGTCGGTGGAATCGGGGCGTCGGCCATCCAGGGTTTCCGGCTGGCCGGCGTGGAGCGCATCTTCGCCATCGACCCCGTCACCTTCAAGCGCGAGCAGGCGCTGCGCTTCGGGGCGACGCACACCGCCGCCAGCATCGACGAGGCGTTCAGCCTGATCCAGGAGATCACCTGGGGACGCATGTGCGACCGCATCGTCTGCGCCATGGGCGTCGGAAGCGGCGCCCTCATGGCCTCGATCATGATGCTGTGCGCCAAACGGGGCCGCGTCGTCGTCACGAACATCCACCCGATGGCCGAGATGGACGTCACGCTGAACCTGTGCGACCTGACGCTGCAGGAGAAGCAGGTCGTCGGCACGATCTTCGGTTCGGCCAACATCCGTTACGACATCCCCAAGCTCCTCGAGCTCTACCGGCAGGGCCAGCTCGACCTCGACGCCATGATCACGAACACCTACAAGCTCGGGGACATCAACCAGGGCTACCAGGACATGCGAGACGGCAAGAACATCCGCGGGGTGCTCCTTTACACCTGATCGCTGCCGCCGCGACCGGCTGAGGATGTCCGGCGGCGGGCAGCTAAATGTATGGACAGTTAAAGACCTCGGTAGTACCGTCGCGCCAGCGAAAACCGCGCATCGGAAATGGGGGGACCATGTCGCAGACGATGGGGCCGTCGGGTGCAGGGGCGACGAGCCAGAGCGACGAGCACGACCTGGCGTCGTTCGGCTACAAGCAGGAGCTGCACCGATCGCTCGGGTTCTTCAGCTCCTTCGCGGCCTCTTTCAGCTACATCTCGCCCTCGACGGGCATCTTCACCCTCTTCTCGCTCGGCCTCATCACGATCGGCGGCGTCTTCATCTGGTCGTGGCCGATCGTCGCCGCCGGCCAGTTCATCATCGCCCTCAACTTCGCCGAGATCTCGAGCCACTTCCCCATCGCCGGCTCCGTCTTCCAATGGACGAAGTACCTCGCCAGCCGCCCGTACGCCTGGTTCACCGGCTGGATCTACCTCGTCGCCGGCATCCTCACGACGACGGCCGTCCTCGTCACTTTCCCGCTCGCCTTCATGCCCGCCATGAACGAGCTGGGATGGAACATCAACGCCTCCGACCTCTCGGACCAGCGCTGGATCGCCCTCATCCTCCTCGTCGTCGTCCTCGTACTCAACATCTTCAGCGTGCAGCTCGTCGCCTTCATCAACAACACGGGCGTCCTGTTCGAGATTCTCGGCATGGTCGTGTTCGCCATCGTCCTGCTCATCTTCCACCACCACCAGAGCATCTCGATCGTCACCAACGGCGGCGGGCTCCCGGTCAACTTCGGGCACTTCTTCGCCGCCATGTTCATGAGCCTCTTCGTCATCTACGGCTTCGACACGGCCTCGACGCTCGCCGAAGAAACCAACGATCCCCGCCGCATGGCCCCCCGTGCCGTCCTCACGTCCGTGGCGGGCGCCTTCGTGATCGGGGGCATCTTCCTCGTCGCCCTCCTGATCGCCATCCCCAACCTGCATTCCGCCATCGCCGGCGGCTTCGGGCCGTCGAGCATCATCGAGGCCAACTTCTCCAAGGACTTCGCCTCCGTCTATCTCCTCATCGTCTCGGCGGCCATCCTCGTGTGCTGCATGTGCATCATGACGGCGACGATCCGCCTCTGCTTCGGGATGGCCCGCGACAACAACCTTCCCCTCTCTCGCTACGTCACCAAAGTCCACCCGAAGCTGCACACCCCCGTCGTGGCCTGCGTCGTCGTCGGGGTGCTCTCGGCCGTGCCCATGATCCAGTACGCCGGCGCCGGCTACGTCGCCATCGCCGCCACGGGCATGATCTACCTGAGCTACTTCCTCGGCAACTTCGCCTCCCTCGGCGCCCGCTTGAAGGGTTGGCCGCGCGTGAAGGCGCCCTTCTCCCTCGGCAGTTGGGGCTTGCCAGTGAACATCATCGGGATCGTCTACGGCGGGGCGATGATCGTCAACTTCGCCTGGCCGAGGAGCGCCAGCAACCCCACACCCCTGCAGACCCTCGTCGGCAAGAGCCAACTTCTCAACTTCCACATCGCCTTTCTCAACAAGATCCCGATCCTCTACACCGTGCTCGGTGTTGTCCTCATCCTCGGAATCCTCTACTACGGACTCATCCAGCGGAGAAAGGACCTCCCTGCCATCACGATCCCGTCAGAGACCGGGCCTGTCGTCACGCTCTCGCCGGAACCGGGGCTCAGCTCGGAGCCCGGTCTCCCTTAGTGCGCCGGGACGTCGAAGCTCCAGACGACGACACGCGTGCGATCCCCGAGGAAGAGGTCCTTGGCGTACTCGACCGCCATGCCGTCGCTGTCGAATGCCGTCCGCTCCACGAGCAGCACGGGCGTGCCCGCGCTGACACCCAGCAGCTTCGCCGCCCGCCGGTCGACGAGCACCGGCTCGAGCACCTCGCGAGCGTGAGTCGGGCGCCGTCCGTAGCGGTCGCCCAGCAAGCCGTAGAGCGACTGGTCGAGAGGCTCGTCGAGCAGACCGGGGAACGCTGCCGCCGGGAAGGAAGAGCACTCCAGCAATACGGGGGTGCCGTTGGCGAGGCGCAGCCGCTGCACCTCGAAGACCTGGCTGCCCTCGGCGATGTCGAGACCGGAGGCGACGGCCGCCGAGGCGGCGAGCTGGCGGGCGCTCAGGACCTCGGCGCCGGCCACGCGGCCTTGCCGGCTGAGCTGGTCGGAGAAGCCTGCGAAAGTCGTCAGGTCGCGGTCGACCGTCCACTTGCGCACGAAGGTGCCGCCGTGGCGACCGACGACCCGGTCGATGAGGCCGCGGCCTTCGAGCACGGTGAGCGCCTGTCGCAGCGTCAGGCGGCTGACACCGAGCGTCGCCGCCAGCTCCGGCTCGGGGGGGAAGCGGTAGCCGGGGGCGTACTTGCCGTCGGCGATCCCGCTGGCGATGGCGGCGGCGATCTGGGCGTAGAGCGGTCCGTCGCCTCGCGAGACCATCGCCGCCCCGGTCGCCTTCGTCATCGGTCCCCCTCCCGCCACGCTCTCGGAGCCCGCAAGGGCGCCCTGCGGTGCACACGCAATTTACCGACCCAGCACCTGACGGTCCGCGCATCGGCGACGTCAACGGTGGCACGGCCGATGGCGAGGACGCAGGCGCCTGCCCACATGCGGTCCCGCGTCGGCGACAGGGTTGCCGTGGCGGCCGCGGGCGCGGCGTCGTAGCGGGAGGACGGCGTGGCGGAGCGGGCGAGAGCGGTCGTCATCGGCGGCGGCGTTGGGGGCTGCTCCATCGCCTATTGGCTGACGCGGCTCGGCTGGGCCGACGTCGTCCTCGTCGAACGCGCGCAACTGACGAGCGGGTCGACGTTTCACTCCGCCGGCCTCGTCGGCCAGCTCCGTGGGTCGAAGCCGCTCACACAGATGATGATGAACTCGGTCGAGCTGTACCGCGAGCTCGCCGAGGAGGTCGAGCTCGAGACCGGCTGGCACGAGGTCGGCTCGCTCCGCCTCGCCTCGTCGCCCGAGCGCATGGAGGAGCTGCGGCGGCAGGCGGCCTGGGCGGAGACATTCGGTCTCCCCCTCGAGCTGATCTCCGCCGCCGAAGCCGCCGCGCGGTTCCCGCCACTTGACGCCAGCGGGGTCATCGGGGCGGCCTTGCTGCCCACCGACGGCTATCTCGACCCCAGTCAGCTGACACTGGCGCTCGCCAAGGGAGCCCGCCAGCGGGGGGCCGACATCCGCACCGAGACGAGAGTGATCGGAATCGGTGTCTCCGGCGGGCGGGTGACGGGCGTCGACGTCGAGCACGACGGGAGGCGGTCGAGCATCCTCGCCGACGTCGTCGTCAACGCCGGCGGGATCTACGCCCACGAGATCGGGGCGATGGCCGGCATCCACGTGCCCCTCGTGGCGATGGCGCACCAGTACGTCATCACGAAACCGAGCGGGCTCGCAACCGACATGCCGACACTGCGCGATCCCTCCCTGCTCGTCTACTTCCGGGGCGAGAGCGGGGGTCTCGTGGCAGGCGGCTACGAACGCAACCCGGCTCCGTGGGGAATGGGCGGGATACCGGCGAACTTCAACAACAAGCTGCTCGAGGAGGATTGGGAGCGGTTCGCCCCCCTCTTCGAGAGCGCCACTCGACGCGTCCCCGGCTTGGCCGAGGCCGAAATCGTGAAGCTCGTCAACGGCCCGGAGGCCTTCACCCCCGACGGCGAGTTCATCCTGGGCGAGTCGGCCGTCGCCGGACTGTGGGTGGCTGCGGGGTTCTGTGCCCATGGCATCGCCGGCTCCGGCGGGATGGGACGTCTTCTGGCCGAGTGGATGGTCAGCGGGCAACCCGGTCTCGATGCCTGGCAGATGGACTCCCGACGCTTCGGCGATCAGTACCGGAGCCGGGCGTACACCCTCGAGCGGACGACCGAGGTGTACGCCACATACTACGACGTGAAGTACCCGGGGCAGGAGCGCTTGGCCGGACGGCCGCTGCGGCGCTCGCCCATCTACGGTCGCCTCAGCGCCCTGCACGCCGCCTTCGGGGAGAAGTCGGGCTGGGAGCGGGCGAACTGGATCGGCTGCAACGAGAGTGACGGAGACGAGAGCCTCCGGCCGCGGGGATGGGCCGGCAAAGAATGGTCCCCGGCCATCGGCGCCGAGCACGAGGCCTGTCGACAGCGGGCCGCCCTGTTCGACCAGACGTCGTTCGCCAAGCTCGAGGTCTCCGGGCCGGGAGCCCTCGCCGCCCTCGATCATCTCTGTGCCAACCGCCTCGACCGGCCGCCTGGCCGCGTCGTCTACACCCAGCTGCTCAACGAACGCGGCGGCATCGAGAGCGATCTCACGGTCACACGCCTTGCCGAAGACCGCTTTCGCATCATCACCGGGACCGCATTCGGACGTCACGACCGCGCCTGGATCGAGGCCCACCTCCCCTCCGACGGCTCCGTCCGGGTCGAGGACGTGACGTCGAGCTACGCCTGCGTGTGCCTGTGGGGGCCGCGGGCTCGCGACGTCCTCACGCCGCTGACGGAGTCCGACGTGTCGGCGGCGGCCTTTCCGTACCTGACGGCTGCCGAGCTGAACATCGGGCCGGTTCCCTGCTTGGCCGTCAGGGTCACCTTCGTGGGCGAGCTCGGGTGGGAGCTCTACTGCCCGATGGAGTATGGCGCCCGCCTCTGGGACATGATCTGGCAGGCCGGGCAGCCGCACGGCATCGCCGCCGGCGGCTACCGCACGATCGAGTCGCTCCGGCTGGAGAAGGGCTACCGCGTCTGGGGCTCAGACATCACCTCGACGGACACGCCCTTCGAAGCCGGTCTCGGTTTCGCAGTTGCCATGGGCAAGGGTGAGTTCATCGGGCGGGAGGCGCTCGAGAAGGCGGAGCCCCCCGAGCGACTGTTGAGCTGCCTCCTGCTCGACGATCCTCGTTCCGTCGTCCTCGGCGAGGAGCCTGTGCGCATCGACGGCTGCCTGGCCGGGCGCGTCACGAGCGGCGGTTACGGCTACAGCCTCGGGAGGTCGATCGCCTACGCCTACCTGCCGGCGTCGCACGCCGCCGTCGGTGGGCGCGTCGAGGTCAACCTCTTTGGGCAGTGGGTGGGCGGCGAAATAGCCCTCGAGCCCCTCTACGACCCGACGAACGCCCGCGTGCGCGCCTGAGCCAGCCGGTCAGGGCACGAGGGCCGCCAGCTCGAGTGAGGCCTCGAGGTCGACCGACTCGAGCGTCTCGAAGAAACCCGCCGCGTGCTCGGCTGCATACGCCTCGAAGTCGACCTCCAGCGTTGAGATCGCCATCTGCACGACGCCCCACATGGCCTCGCGGGCTTCGGAGGCGAGCTCGAAAAGGCGCAGGGCCGCCAGCTGGGGCGCTTCGGCCGTTCCGAAGTAGTGCCGCAGCAAGGCCTCTTCCTGCGCCTCGCCGAAACGGTGGTTGACGGCGAGGTTGCCGAGGTCGAAGAAGCGATCTCCCATGCCGGCATACTCCCAGTCGACGATGCGCACACCGCCGTCGTGCAAGAGGTTCGAGTTGAGCAAGTCGTTATGGCACAGTGCTTCCGGTTGCCACGGCCGCACCGCCGCCAGGCGCTCGAGCGTGCCCGCCATCGTGTCGTAGTCGAATGTTGGCGCGACGCCGTGACCTCCGGCGAGCGCCCGGTAGGCGGGAACGAGCCGGAAGGTATCGAAGGCGCTCGCCACCGTTCCGGCGGCATGCACGCGGGCGAGTGCGGCGGCGAGCTCGGCCACGACCGGCTCTGCCCCCACCTCCTCGGGCGCGATGGGACGACCCTCGATGAAGCGCGTCACCACGACGCCCTCGGCGAGATCGGCGCTGACGAGCTCAGGACCGATCCCGAGGGCGGCGGCCAGACGGCATGCCTCCAGCTCGCTGCCGCGGTCGATGCCGAGCAGCTCGGTGTGCGCTCCGATCAGGCGCACGACGAAGCGCTCCCCGCCCGCCTCTACGCGGTAGTTGGTGTTGGTGATCCCGCCGGCGAGCGGCTCGGTCACCGCCGGTACGCCCGGCCACAGGCGAGAGACGACCTCGGCGATCGTCGAGCTCATCTCGCGACGGTAGCCCGAGCGGGCTCACCTGGTTTAGTTTCTCAGCGGCACGACCACACACCGAGGAGGATCCCATGTACTCCGGTCTGACCGCGGACGAGATCATCATCGCCGGCCACGGCGGCGACGAGATCAACGCCTACTTCGCCCGCCCGCACGGCGAGGGCCCTTTCCCGGGTGTGGTGGTCATCCACCACATGCCCGGCTGGGACGAGTCCACGACGGAGATCGCCAACCGGTTTGCTGCCCACGACTCCCTCGCCGTCGTGCCGAACCTGCACCATCGTGATGCCCCCAGCGCTTCGCCGGACGACGCCGCCGCCGCCTCGCGAGCGGCCGGAGGGGTACCGGACGACCGCCTCATCGGCGACGTCGCCGGGGCGGTCGCCTTCCTGCGCGCCCTGCCCGAGTCGAACGGGAAGGTCGGCGTCATCGGGTACTGCTCGGGTGGGCGGCAGGCCTTTCTCGTCGCCTGCTCGATCGACGTCGACGCCGCCGTCGACTGCTACGGGGCCTTCGTCGTCGGCACACCGCCCGAGGGCATGGGCATGAAGGTGCAGCCCATCCTCCACCTCGCCGAGAACCTGCAGTGCCCGCTGCTCGGGCTGTTCGGTCTGGACGACCAGTTCCCAACGCCCGAGCAGGTCGATGAACTCGAGGCGGAGCTGAAGCGCCTCGGCAAGGACTACGAGTTCCACCGCTACGAAGGAGCCGGCCACGCCTTCTTCAACACGGCAAGGGACTCCTACCGCGCCGGAGCGGCGGCTGACGGCTGGCAGCGCATCTTCGCGTTCTACGCCCGACACCTCGCCGGTTGAGCCGCCACATGTGCTCCTACCTCACCTCGACGACCGCCCTGTCGGGCAGCAGCAAGGGCGCCAAAGGATGGTTCCGCCTCGCCAGCGCCATGGTGTACTTCGACCACCCCTACTACTCGCCTCAGGAACACACCCTCAACATCGACTTCCTCAACGATTCCGAAGGGGCCGACGCCCGAGTCGCCGTCGAGCTCACGGCCGAGTCAGCCCGCGCGCTCGTTCGCTGCATCGAGGAAGCCCTTGCGGCAGCGGGTCCGGCCGCCCTCTCCCCGGTGATCGAGAAAGGCTCCCTCTAGACTCGCCGCGGCGCGCCTGCCCGTCCAGTGACGGCGCAGGCCAGAGAAGGGGAAGACGATGGACGTCTGGGAGATGACCCGCGCCGAGCGGCAACGGATCGCCGACAAGCTGGCCGCCATGCCGGACGACGCCTGGAGTCAGCCCACCCTCTGCGAGGCATGGCTGGTGCGCGACATCGTCGCTCACCTGATCGCCATCGGCTCGATGTCCACCGGGAAATTCGTCAGCGGCATGGCGAGGAATCGCTTCAGCTTCGACAACTTCCAGGCAGAGGGGATCCGCAGGTATGCCAACGGCAAGTCCCCCGCCGAGATGCTCAGCAAGTTCAAGGCGACGGTCTCCTCCCATGCGAAGCCGCCGGGGCCGAAGACGACCGTCCTCGGCGAGGTGCTCGTTCACGGTGAGGACATCTTCCGAGCCCAGAGCCAAGGTTTCGGAGATCATCCGGCCGAGCACGTCGTGGCCGTGGCGGACTTCTACAAGCGAAACGGCTTTCCCTTGAAGGTCAAGAAGCGGATCGCCGGTGTCACCTTGCGCATGACGGACGCCGATTGGTCGTACGGGTCGGGGCCGGAGGTGGCCGGGCCGGGCATCTCGGTCCTCATGGCCATGGTCGGGCGCAAGATCGCCCTTGCCGACCTGAAAGGTGAAGGGGCGGCCGTCCTGGAGGGCCGTTCCTGAGCCAGCCGGGCCGTCAGCCCGCAAGATGGCGGTAGCGGTCGCGCAGAAGGCGCTTGTAGATCTTCCCGTTGTCCTGCCTCGGCAGCTCGGCGACGAAGTCGACCGAACGGGGACACTTGAAGTGGGCCAGCCGCGAGCGGCAGAGCGAGATGAGCTCTGCCGCCAGCTCGTCGGACGCCTCCGCGGGCGCTTGCAGCTCGACGACGGCAAGGACGGACTCGCCCCATTCGGGGTCCGGCACGCCGATCGTGGCGGCGTCGGCGACGGCCGGGTGTTGCAGCAGGACGGCATCGACCTCGGCCGGGTAGATGTTGACGCCGCCGGAGATGATGAGGTTGGCAGAGCGGTCGGTCAGGTAGAAGTAGCCCTCTTCGTCGACTCTTCCCACATCCCCGAGGGTGAAATACTCGCCGCGATAGCTCGACGACGTCTTCTCGGGGTCCTTGTAGTACTCGAAGCGAGCGCCTTGCGGCGCCCGCAGCCAGATGAGGCCGGTCTCGTTCGCTGCGAGCTCGGTTGCATCCTCGTCACCGACGATCATCTGGCCGGGCGTATACGGCTTGCCCACCGTCCCCGGGTGGGCCAGCCAGGTGGCCGAGTCGACGAAGCTGCCGATGCCTTCGCTAGCGGCGTAGTACTCCCACACGATCGGCCCCAGCCACTCGATGATCCGCTGCTTGACGCTGAGCGGACACGGGGCGGCGCCGTGGAGCACGTAGCGCAGGCTCGAGACGTCATATCGTGCCCGCGTCTCGGCCGGCAGCGAGAGCAAGCGGTGAAACATCGTCGGCACCATGTGGGTGTGGGTGACCCCGTGCTCTTCGATGAGTGCGAGGGCGCTGGTGGCGTCGAAGCGCTCCATGAGCACGACGGAGGCCCCGTAGGTGATCGGCGCCGCCAACGAGAAGGCGAGCGGGGCGGCATGGTGCAGCGGTCCCGTGCAGAGGTGGACGTCCCCCCCGTCCTCCCGGTAGCCGTAGATGTTCGCACCGAGCAGGCTGGCCGCCGCCGCCGCCGGCCGCAGGACGCCCTTTGGCCGACCGGTCGTGCCCGAGGTGTAGAACATCGTCGTCCCGAGCACCGGGTCGTCGAGGTTCGACGGGTCCTCCGCTCCCCGGGCGGCGGCGTAGTCCTCCCAGGCGTGCTCGCTCGCTGGCTGCGATCGGCCGCCACCTACGAGGAGACGAACTCCACATCCCGGTGCTCCCGCCAGGGCGGTCGACGCGACCTCGACGCTCGAGCCGTCGGCCACGAGCGCCTTGGCATCGCAGTCCGCCAGGATGTAGGCGACCTCTGCGCCGGTGAGGTAGCGGTTCACCGGCGTCATGCGCAGCCCGGCGCGAGACGTGGCAAAGGCCGTCTCGGCGAATTCGATCTGGTTGCCGCACAAGATCGCGACGGCGTCGCCCGCTTCGAGACCGCGGTGTCGAAGGGCACGGGCGATCTGGTTGGCCCGCCCGTTCAGCTCGGCGAACGACACGGCGGCAGACGATGAGATGACGGCCGGCGCCCTCGGCGTCGACCGAGCCCACCACGCCGGCACCATGCCGGTCTCGGCAGCCGACTCGCGGGACTGCGGCTCTGACACGGGGCGTAGGTTATGCCGGCTCGGCAGGCGGCGACGGGCTCCGGCTCGCCAAAACCCTGCCAGCTCGCTAGACCATTGGGAGGGCGGCGGGATCGCTGCCGCCTCAGCCCGCCGTCACACGAGGAGAGGACGATGAAGCTCGAACGCATCGCCAATGTGGCCGACGCCCGCCGCGTCGCCAAGCGGACCCTGCCGGGCGTGGTGTTCGACTACATCGACGGAGCGGCCGACGACGAGATCACGATGCACGACAACGTCGCCGCCTTCGACGACATCGTCTTCCGCCCCCGCATGGGGATCGACGTTCGTGAGCCGGACCTCGCCACCACCGTGCTCGGGACATCGGTGTCCATGCCGCTGCTGCTCGCTCCCACGGGGCTCGTGAGGATCATGCATCCCGACGGGGCCGCCGGCGCCGCCCGAGCCGCCGCCGGTCGCGGAACGCTCTCGGTGTTGAGCACCGTGGCCGGCTCTCCCATCGACGAGGTCGCTCCCGTCGCCCCGGGCACGGTGTGGTTCCAGCTCTATGCCGGTGGGGGCCGCCCTGACGCCGACCGGTTGCTCGCACGAGCCGAAGGCGCCGGAGTGGAGGTGCTCGTCGTCACGATCGACACGCCGGCACTCGGCAATCGCGAGCGCGACCGCCACCACGGCGTCACGTCCCCCCTCCGTGTCGACGCCCACAACGCCATCCATCTCGGCCCGCAGGTGCTCGCCCGCCCCGTCTGGACCTATCGCATGGCCCGCGACGGCGTCAGCACGATGCGACGCTCGCGGGCCGGCGGCGGGCCGGCGGCGGCCGACGAAGTCGACGAGCTGCAAGCCCGCGGCTTCTCGATGCTGAAGATGGTTGCCTCTCCCTTCAGTTGGGCGGACATCGAGTACCTGCGGGGACGCTGGCCCGGCAAGCTCGCGGTCAAGGGTCTGCTCACCGGCAGCGACGCCCGCATCGCGGCCGACCTCGGCTCGGACGCCGTCATCATCTCGAACCACGGCGGGCGCCAGCTGGACGGGGCTCCGGCGACCTTCCGCGTGCTCCCCGAGGTCGTCGACGCCGTCGCAGGCTCGGCCGAGGTGCTGCTGGACGGCGGCGTCCGCCGTGGCACCCACGTCGTGAAGGCCGTCGCCCTCGGCGCCCGCGCCGTGTTCATCGGCCGCCCGTACCTCTACGGACTTGCCGCCGGAGGCCAGCAGGGAGTCGAGCACATCCTTGACCTCTTCCGCAGCGAGATCTCCCGGACCATGGTCCTGCTCGGGTGTCCCGCCGTCTCGGAACTCGGTCCGCAGTGGGTGAGCCCGGCGCAGCGATGAGCAGGGCGGTGGGGGCGCAAGGCCCGCCATCTGCCCGAGACACCGCTTTGGGTATCATCGAGCGATGCCCGACACCATCGACGGCGATGGTCGTGGCGCGCCTGTACACCTGCAATCGAGCCCGTCCAGGCGCTCGCACACTCCACGAGCCCTCAGCGCCCTGACAGGTCGCTGGCAGGGCTTTCACGCCACACCCGCGGGCATGGGCCTGAGCGTCGCAACCACCGTGGTGGTCTGGGCGGCGGCGGCGGTCGCCTGGACGTTGCAGTGCCTGCACTTCGATCGCGGCGGCCCCAAGCTCGGCTGGGACCTCGTGACGTGCTGGCGCGCCGAGCGCGTCTTTGCCCACGGTGGTCAGCCATACTCGCTGGCGGCCACCGGCGACCGCCTCTTCCTCTACCCGCCGAGCGCGCTGCTCGTTCTCCGCCCGTTGGCGGCGCTGTCGCTGCGTGAGCTCCAGGTGCTCGGGCTCCTCGCCACCGCCGGGCTCATGTGGGCCGCCGTCATGATCTCCGCGGCTGTGCTCGGTCGCCGCTGGTGGGGCCTCACGGCCGCCGTCGTGGTGCTCGCCCTCCGCTGGGCGCAACCGATGCTCGCCGAGCTCAGCCTCGAGAACGTCACCGTGATCTGCACGTTCGGACTGGTCGTCTTCTACCTCCTTGCCACCAAGGGACACTGGGTACCCGCAGGTTTCGTCATCGGTCTCACGCTCTCCGTCAAGCCGCTCCTGTTGGTCGTCCTGCTCGTCTTCGTGCTGGCGAGAAAGTGGGCTGCACTCGCCGTGGCGCTCGCCGTCCCGGCGGTCTTGAATGCGGCCGCCTTTGCCGTCGTGAAGGACCCGAGCGAGGTCTTCTCCAAGCTGCCCAGCCTCCTCAACCGATCGGGCAGCGGTGTCTTGCTGAACTCCGCCTGGGTGGACGTGCTGCGGACGCTCGGCGTGCCTGATTACCTCACGATCCTCGTACGCCTCGCCACCGTGGCGCTCGTCCTCCTGGCGGCCTGGTGGTCGTGGCAGCAGCTCGACGACCTCGCCGTGCGGATCATCACGACCTCGAGCGTTCTGCTCATCGGGACCTACCTGGCGGGCACCCTCTCGGAGAACCACTTCATGCTGACGCTCGTGCCGCTCGCCATGACGGCCGTGGTGCCAGCGGCCCCGATGCGATGGCTGAGCGGATGGATCGGCGTGCTCTGGCTCATGGGCCTGACGCCTCCTGGGTCGGTCCTCGGCCTCAGCGCCCCCGCCAACCTCTCGGCGGGCCGTGCCTTCGGCATGACCCTCGTCGTCCTCACCGTCGTCGCCGCCCTCGGCTACCGGCGCCTCCCTCAGCGGAACGCAGCCAGCGGCTCGCCGTCCGGCGATAACACAAGTGGCCCCTCAGGCGACAACGCCCCTCGGCAGGAGACGGCTCGGGCCGACGCGCTCGAAAGGGTGCTGGCTCCATGACAGCGGTCGTGGCCGAGAGCCATGCGCCGCTGGACGCCGCCGTCACGACCGAGGACACACTCGACGCCGAGACCGGCAGGGGACGCCCCCGCAAGTGGTCCACGACGATCTGTCTGCTCACCTACTTTGCCCTCGCCGTCATCGCTTTCCTGCCGCATGGACCGCTCAACCCGCACGTCTTGCCGGTAGCGGGACCCGCTAACCCGGCGGGCTCCGACCCCCTGCAGATGGTCTGGTTCCTCAGCTGGCTCCCCTTCGCCCTCACGCACGGTCTCAATATCTTCCACACGAACTTCTTCGATTACCCCCAAGGCGTGAATCTGGCGGACAACACCTCGGTTCCGCTCCTCGGTCTGATCGCCTGGCCGGTGACGGCGACGCTCGGACCGGTGGCGTCGTTCAACCTTCTCATCCGCCTGGCCTTCGCCCTCTCGGGCGTCAGCATGTTCCTCGTGCTCCGCCGCTGGTGCTCGTCCATCATCGCCCCGTTCGTGGGCGGTCTCCTCTATGCCTTCGGTCCCTACACGGTGGGCCAAGCGCTCCATCTCGACCTCGCCTTCGTCCCCATTCCCCCACTGCTCGTGTGGTGCGCCGACGAGCTCGTCCGCACGCGTCGGATGCGGATGTGGCGGCTCGGGCTGCTCATCGGTGCCGCCGGCGCCGCCGAGATGCTCATCTCGCCCGACGTCCTTTCTGGCTGCCTCGTCATGGTCATCATCGCCGGGTCGGCGCTCGCCGTCAGACATCGCCACAAGCTCAAGGAGCTGCTGAGCTACCTCATCTCGACGGGCGCCGTCGCCGTCGCCACGTTTGCGCTCATCTGCGGGTACATGATCGTCGAGATGGTGGCGGGTCCCAACCACTCTGTCGGAGCCATCATCCCGCCTGCCAGCCTGCAGGGTCTGCACGCCGATCTGCTCGGGTTCGTGACTCCGACCTCCAACCAGATCCTGGCACCCCATGTCCTCGCCCATCTGGGCAACGAGATGGTGGCGAACAATCTGTCAGAAAACGGCACGTATCTCGGCTTGCCGCTCGTGATTTTGCTCGTGCTCTTCGTCCGCTGGTTGCGAAACGACCCTGTCGTGCGGGTGTTTGCCGGCATGGCGCTCGCGGCCGTCCTGATCTCACTCGGCCCGACTCTCACCATCGGAACCATCAACACCCACATCCCTCTGCCGGAGGCCGTCTTCGCTCACCTCCCACTCCTCGACAATACGATCCCCGCCCGCTACGACCTCTACGTGTTGTTGTTCGTCTCGATGATCCTGGCCATCGGTATCGACCGGCTGTGGCAGCGACGCAGTTCCACGAGCCTCATCAACGAGACGTGGCGTTCCCGCCTCGGCCCTCTCGGGACCGACGCCCGCTGGGCTCGGCGGGCACGCGTTGGCCTCGTCGCGGGTGTCGCCATCGCGTCTCTCCTGCCGACCATCCCCTTCCGCAGTCAGGTGCCCTACTGGCCGCGGACGCTGACGGGCATCATCCGCCAGGTGGTGCCACCCGGGTCGGTCGTGCTCAGCTACCCCTACCCGACACCGCTCCACGACGATGCAATGCTGTGGGCGGCGGAGGCGGGCGTGAACTACCGCCTCCTTGGCGGGTACGCCAACATCCGATTCGACAACGCTGGTCACCGGTGGCCGCCCCTGCTCTCGCCGCCGTACGTGCAGGAGCTGCTGGGTTATACGAAAACGGGAGACCGCTGGCCGGCCCCGGGCAAGCTCGAACCGGCCGATCTCACCGCCCTGCACGTCTTCCTCGCCCGCTACAACGTCGGCGCAGTTGTCTGGTGGTCGGGCGGGCACGACCCGATCCCGGCCTATCACTACCTCGCCCTGGCGCTCGGCCCGCCTAGTTTCCGCGCGCACCGCGTCGCCATCTGGCTACCCGTGAACGGTCACTGGCGCTCACCTCATGACGAGCCGTGACGGTCACCCAGGCACGCCGCCTCGACAACGGGGGAGCGCCTCTCACGTCACCGCCGAGACCCGACCGCTCCCCGACCGGACAGCAGCGAGTCATTGCCGCCCTGCCGATCGCCGCCTTGATCCTCATCCCAGTGGCGATCTTCGCCGGAGCCACCCTCATCTTGGGCCATCCGTTGCTCATGGGGGACAACCTCATTCAGGGTTATCCGCTGCGTGCCCTTGTGGGCACGGACCTGAAGCACGGCAGCTGGCCGCTCTGGGACCCGTGGATCTGGTCCGGGACGCCGCTTATGGCTGGCCTCAATGCCGGCGCCCTCTACCCGGTGACATTCCTGTTCGCGGCGATGTCGCCCACCGCCGCCTGGGTACTCGGCCAGATCCTCGTCTCCAGCTCGATCTCGGTGGGCACGTACGTGTTCTTGCGGGCGACCGGTCCCGGCAGGCTGGCTTCGTTCCTCGGAGCCGCATCGTTCGCCTTCGCCGGGGCGGTCGCGGGCCAGTCGGCCGTGCACGTCGACATGGCGGAGGGTTTCGCCTCCCTGCCCTGGATGCTGCTGGCCGTGCGCCACGTCATCGACGACGGCCGCTGGCGTTGGACCGTCCTGCTCGGGGCGGGGGTGGCCTGTCTGCTGCTGGCCGGGTCACCTGAAGCCATCCTCGACGTCAGCATCCTCGCCCTCGCCTATGGCATCGTGCGCTGGTCTCTGCGACCCTCGACGTGGCGCCGGCTCGTGACCCGAGCAGGCGCCGGCTTTGCCTTGGGAATCGGGGTGTCGGCCTTCCTGTGGCTGCCGGCCCTGCGCTTCATCGACATCTCGCAGCGGTCGTCGGTTTCGATCGTCTTCGCCTCGAGCTACAGCTTCCCACCCCGGTCCTTCGTCCTCGGACTGGTCCCGTTCCTCGAAGGCGGTTGGGGCCTCGTCTCCCAACCCTCTTACTTCGGTCGATCCAACCTCGGGGAGGTTGCCCTCTACGTAGGCCTGCTTCCCTTCGTGGCCGCCGTCGCTGTCGTCGGCCGTCGCTGGGCGGAATGGCTCCCGATCGGCGAGCGACGGACCTGGTACTTCATCGGACTCGTCGGCATCGTGCTCGCCGTCGGCGCTGGCACGCCACTCGAGCACCTGATCATCCATATCCCCATCTACGGCAAGCAGCGGGACGAGGGCAGGAACATCGTCGACGTCGATTTCGCCGCCTGTGTATTGCTCGCTTGGTGGCTCGACGGTGGACGCCGTCCAGAGGGCGCCCGCACGCCATCGGAGACCATCGCCGCCGGGATCGTGTTCACAGCTGTCGTGGGCGTGCTCGTCTGGCTCGTCACAGCTCCAGCATCGTTGTGGAGGGCCGTCGCCGCCTATGGCCCCTCGAGCACTCAGCTCCGCAGCATCGAGACCGCCGCCGTCATCTCCGCCCTCCTGGCCGCCGGCGCCGCCGCCCTCGTGCTCGCGCGCCCCCGCCTGCGGCGGTCGCGCTGGCTCGGTCTGGCTGCGGTGTTCGTGGTCATCGACGTGGGGTTGTTCGCATCCGGCACGACCTTCGCAACCTCGCAAGCCCCTCCATCGGCAAGCGCTCTCGGCCCCCTCCTGCAGATGGTGCAAGACAGCCTCTCGCCCGACGGACGTTACGCCCTCTATGATCCCGACCTTCTCTACTACTCGGCCGTCGTCGACGCAGGCGAGCCGGACGTTGGAATCCTCGCCAAGCTGCCAAGCGTCGAGGGGTACGGCTCCATCGTCGGCCTCGAGTACTCGTCTCACACGGGCACGCACCTCAAGGACGGTCTCGCCGCCAACCTCCTGGACATCGGCTACTTCCAGCACCTCGACCTCCAGGTGATGGTGGCGCCCGCCGAGGAGTTCCTGACGCCGATCGCCGCAATGCCCCGCGTGGGCGCCCCCGCCAACCTCTCGCCGATCGTCGAACGCTCCGGCGTCGACCCGCTCCTTCCAGCGGGCAACTATCTCCCTCCACAAGCCCGCCTACCGCTCCCGCAGCTGACTAGTCCGCGGGCTGCGATCAGCCGAGGTGGGTACGTCGGCTGGTACTTCGGAACGTTGGCGTCACCCAACTCCGCCAACCTCGTGCTCTCCCGCCCTGCTGCCAGCCAGCTGGTTCGCGTGGGCGAGATCGCCCCATCGGGTGCCGTCAGCTGGCAACGGCCGCAGCGTCTCGCCGCCGGAGCAAGCACGGTGTCGCTCGACGTCAAGTCGCTGCCGAGCGCTGGCATCGAAGTGCAGCTGCTGTCCGGCCCCGACCTCGGGCCGTCCCAGCTCACTTTGGGTGCTGAGGGGCATGCCTATGTCGTCAACGGCGTCCTGGCACCAGCGCTGACACCGGGATCGTGGACCTATGTGGGGCAAGCTGAGCACTTTGCCGTCTACCGTGCCGACTACGTACCTCAGCGGGCGTGGGTGCAAGCTCACGGCACCTATGCCATCTCCCCCCACCTACCGGCCGGGGTGCGCGTGCTGTCACAGAGCACGGACACGGCCGTCATCACCGTTCGCAGCCCTCGACCGTCGATGCTGCTGCGGAGCGAGGCCTGGGACTCCGGCTGGCAAGCCGAGATCGTCAGCGGGCAGGCGGCCTCAGAAGACTTGGCCGGGGCAGAGACGGCCCGCGGCGCCCCACTGGCGGGCGCCAAGAGCACCCCCGTTCTCCAAGTGGGCGTGGTGCAAGCGGTCGACATCCCGGCGGGCCTCAGCATCGTGCGGTTCTCCTACAAGGCATCGGGTCTCTCGAGAGGGCTCACGATCGCCGGTGGGACGCTTGCCGCCGGCGTGCTGGGTTTCGCCCTGTTCGTCCTCGCCGGCCGCCGGAGACGACGGAGGCAGCAGACGCCCGAGCCCTGGGGTGGTGCCTGAAACCACAGCCGCCGTCTGGCGAGATCTGCTCCATCCGGGCCGGCCCGCCGGGGCGGGGCCAGCGGGCCGGCCGAGATGGGTATGCGGGACCCGTCGCCTCGCTTCAAGATGACCTCAACGGCTGCCGGGCGCATCAGTAGGCATTACTCAATTCGGCCGGCGTGGCGGTTGCGCCGGCGAGGAGTCGACTGGAGAATGTCGCCCGTGGCCCCACCCCACTCCTCGGTCCGCACCTGGCCACTCATCGGGCGTGACACCGAGCTGTCGCTCCTCAGCGCCGCCATGGACGATCCCGACTGTGGCGGCGTCGCCCTCGTCGGCAGTGCCGGGGTGGGAAAGACGCGACTCGCGCGCGAGGTTGCCGAACTGGCGGCCCTGCGCGGGCTCGTCACGGTGGCCGTGCGCGCCACCAAGAGCGCCTCCGATATGCCCCTTGTCGCCCTCGCGCCGTTGTTCGTCGAGCTCGGCGTCGACGCGGCGACGACCGAGAGCCCGCTGAGGGCGTTGGCGGCCGCTGTCGGTCGCCGTCGAAGCGGCGGTCGGCTCGTCCTTGTCGTCGACGACACCCACGAGCTCGACGACACATCGATGGCGGTGCTCGATCATCTCGTCGAGGCCGGCGGCATCTTCGCCGTCATGACCGTGCGCCAGGGAGAGCCTCTCCCTCGCGGTCTCCACGACCTCTGGAAGGACGAGCGCATCGTGCGGATCGAGGTCGGGCCGCTCGCTCGCGCCCATATCGACGCCCTCGTGGGTGCCGTCCTCGGCGGCCCGGTGGACGGGGCCGCCTTGCAGGCGCTCATGCGGCAGAGCAGCGGCAACGTCCTGTTCCTGCGCGAGCTCGTGCAGGGAGCGCTCGAATCGGGCGCCCTCGCCTCCCAGCGGGGAATCTGGCGCCTCGAAGGCTCCCTCGCCGCCTCCCCGCGTTTGCGCGACCTCATCGACGAGCGCTTCCGTGGGCTGTCGCGGGCAGAGCGCGAGACCTTGGAACTCCTCGCCCTCGGCGAGCCCCTCGAATTGGCCGTGCTGGCGTCCCTCGTGCCCGAGGCGGTCGTGGAAGGCCTCGAGCGCCGCGGCCTGCTCGATGCCTCCGCCGGCTGGCGTGGTCCGGACGTGCGGCTGGCGCACCCGCTCTACGGCGAGGTGGTCGGGGCACACCTCTCCCGCGTGCGCCGGGCGCGCCTGTGCCGCTCGCTCGCCGATGTGACCGAGGGCGCCGGCCCGCTGCGGGCGCGTGACGTTCTCCGGGTCGCCGTCTGGCGCCTCGACGGCGGTGGCGGCAGTCCGGCTGTCACCCTGCAGGCGGCGAAGATGGCCTACCACGACGAGGACTACGCCCTCGCCATCGCTCTGGCAGAGACGGCCTGGAACCGATGGGGTCTCCTCGAAGCCGCCATCCTCCTCGCTGAGTCACTCGACGTGCACGGCCGCTCGGCCGACGTCGAGCGGGTGCTGCGGACCGCCCTCCCGCTGGCGACGAACGACGTCGACCGCACGACGGTGGCCAACGGGCTCGCCTCGGCCATCTTCTACACGCCGGACAGGGCCGAGGAAGCCGACCGGCTGCTCTCGGAGGCCTCAGCAGCCGTCTCCGACCCCGGGTGCCGGCGGGCGCTCGAGGCGCAACGAGGCGACCACTTCCTTCGCACGGGCAACGTTGCCCGAGTCATCGAGATCGACCGCCCCCTTCTCGAGCAGAGCGGGGACTCGGCGTTCATGCAGGCGTCGCGCGACATCGGCGTCGCACTGGCGCTAGCGGGACGCACCACCGAGGCCATCGGCCACACCGAGGCTGCGCTGGCCGCGCGTCGTCACTTGGAAGAAACCGACCGTGTCTCGGCCGCCGCCGTGTTCCTCGTGGCCAAGGCGGTCGCGCTAGCCGAGGCGGGCCGGTTGGCCGAGGCCGTCGCCGCGTCCGAGGCCGGCTACAGCGCCTCGGTCGCCCGTGGCAACTCCCATGGGCAGGCGTGGTTCGCCGTCGTCCTCGCCTCTGCCCGCCTGGCGCAGGGGCACCTCACCATGGCGGACCACCTCTTCAGGGAGGTGGCGACCCTGTTCGAGGCTCGCGGTCACCCGGGAGTCCGCTGGGGGCTGGGCGGCATCGCCCTCGCCGCCGGCCAGCTGGGTGACCGGGCCGGGGCAGCGGCAGCCGTCGCCGAGCTGGCGGCGCTCGCACCCACGACGCTGCGGATGATGGACATACAGGTCGAGCGAGGGAGGGCATGGGCAGCGATGGCGGCTGGCGACCTCGCCACCGCCCGCTCCATCCTGTGGGACGCCGTCGAGCTGGCCGCCGGCTGGGGGCAGTCCGCCTCCGAATCGTCGGCACTGCACGACCTCGTGCGCATCGGCGATACCCAAGCGGCCGTGCAGCGCCTCGAGGGTCTCGCAGGGCGGGTGGAGGGCGACCTCATGGTCGCCCGGCTCGCTCTCGCTCGAGCCGTTCGCTCGGTCGACCCTGCCCTCGCCGAGAGCGCGGCCGACATCTTCGAGCAATGCGGAGCTCTCCTGTACGCCGCAGAGGCGGCCTCGATCGAGCAGCGGCTGGCGCACGAGCGTCAGCTCTACCGGCGGGCGACGGCAGCTGCCGCCCGATCGCAGCGGCTGGCGCGAAAGTGCGAGGGCGCCCGCACGCCCGCGCTGGCGCCTCCGGGTGCGCAGTCGGATCTCTCCGCCCGAGAGCAGGAGGTGGCGCTGCTGGCGGCCGAGGGCCTCACCAGCCGGCAGATCGCCGCACGGCTGTTCGTGTCGGCCCGCACGGTCGACAACCATCTGCAGCGGGTGTACCTGAAGCTCGGCATCTCCGGTCGGGGTGCCCTGCGAGAGCGGCTGACGATCGCTCACGCTCGCTGAGGCTGCTCAGCCCTGCCCGGCTCAGCTCGCGCTCGGGCCGCCATCGATCGTCACGGGGTCGCCCGTGGCCACGAGCCCGCCTCGTCGGAAGGCGCCGTAGACACCGAGGCAGAATTCGTGCTCGTTGCGGAGCAGGCGGGCAACCGCTGTGTCCCGTTCGAGGCCCGGCTGGGATCGCGTCGGCAGGTTGCACCGGATCGTCTTCATGAACACTTCGAAGGTGGCGCCGCCGCCGACGATCACGCGGCTCCCGATCCAGGCGTCCTCGACGAAGCCCACCTGCTCGTCACCCGTCTCCAGCAACATCGTCGGGCGGAACCGACGCACGTCCCAGTCGCTCGAGGGGCGCAGGGCCTTTGCCGCAAGAAGGCTCGCCGTCGTGAGGAGATGGACGTCGGCGAAGTCGGCGAAGTGCGTCGTCGAGCCGGAGAACGTGTGCGTCCCGGAGCCCTCGTCGAGGGCGTCGTCCAGCCCCTCGTAGGACGGACTCGTGGCGCCCGTGGGACGCCGGAGCTCGACGGCGCGGCCGAGCCAGTCCGAGAGGCGGGCGCTGGCGGCCGGATCGGCCGCCTCGAGCTCGGAGCCGTCCGGGAGGCGGATGACGACGGCTCCGTCCGGCTCTGTCCGAGCCGATGCCTCGAGGAGCCTGCCGTGGCGCTTGGCGGAGAGGTACAGGCCGCTTTCGACGTCGAGGAGCGCCCAGCGGCGATCGCCGGTCGCAGATGGCTCCGCGAACTCGAGGCGCTCGACGCGCTCGCCCTGCATGGACTTGACCGGGTAGCGGAACAGCGAGGCGGCGTAGGCCATCGGCGCGCAGGCTACTTGCGGCCGGCGATCAGGTTCGCCACGAGCCCCGTCCAGCCGGTCTGGTGCGAAGCCCCAAGTCCCTGCCCACTGTCGCCGTGGAAGTACTCGTGGAAGGGGATGAGCCCGTGCAATTGTGGATCGCGCTGGAACTTCTCGTAGCTGCCGAAGACGGGTCGGCGGCCGTCTGCACCCTCGAGGAAGATCGAGACGAGGCGGCGGCTGATCTCGTCCGCCGCCGCCGCCAGCGTCATCATGACCCCGGAGCCCGTCGGGCACTCGATCGCGAAGGAGTCGCCGAGGAAGCGATGAAAGCGGCCCAGCGCCTCGACGATCAGGTAGTTGATCGGGAACCAGATCGGGCCCCGCCAGTTCGAGTTGCCGCCGAAGAGGTTCGTCGTCGACTCCCCCGGCTCGTAGTCGACCGTGTCAAGCATGCCGGCGAGGTCGATGCTGAAGGGGTGGTCCTTGTGCACCTTCGACAAGGCTCGTAGCCCATGATCCGAGAGGAATTCCCCCTCGTCCAGCATGTACGACAGCACCCTGCGCGCCCGGTCGGGATCCACGACTGAGAGAAGGTGGGACACGTCGGCTCCGAGGGCGTGCGGGCGCACGACGACGTCTGCCTTCGCGCTCTTGTGGGTGAGGAACCAGTCGAAATGCTCGGCAAAATAGGGCAGCTCCGCCAGCGTCTTCGCCTCGAGCGTCAGCGTGGCGCACAGAGGAAGGAGGCCGACGACGGACCGGACGCGGAGGGGGATCCCCTCGCCCCCGTCGAGCCGGAGCAGGTCGTAGAAGAAGCCGTCATCCTCGTCCCAGAGGCCCTGGCTGTAGACGGCGTCGCCGATGTAAGCGAAGTGCTCGAAGAATTTCACGGCCAGATCCTCGTAGACCTTGTCGTGACGGGCGAGGACGAGGGCGATCTCGAGCATGTTGAGGCAGTACATCGCCATCCAGGAGGTGCCGTCGGCCTGCTCGAGGAGACCGCCGACCGGCAGCTGTGCGGAGCGGTCGATCGGCCCGATGTTGTCGAGCCCGAGGAAGCCGCCTTCGAAGACGTTGTTGCCGGCCATGTCCTTACGGTTCACCCACCACGTGAAGTTGATGAGGAGCTTGGCGAAGATGCGCCGAAGGAACTCGTAGTCCGTCGACCCGTCGATCGCGAACACCCTCAGAGCCGCCCATGCCTGCACGGGCGGGTTGACGTCGCCGAAGTCCCACTCATACGCCGGCAGCTGGCCGTTCGGGTGCATGTACCACTCCCGGCAGATCGTGAGCAGCTGCGCCTTGGCAAAGCCGGGGCTGACGTGAGCAAGTACGGCACAGTGAAAAGCCAGGTCCCAGGAGGCGTACCACGGGTACTCCCACGTGTCCGGCATCGAGATGACGTCGTTGTTGTTGAGGTGGCGCCAGCCGGCGTTGCGGCCGGCCTTGCGCGCCTCGGGGGGAGGGGGCTGGCCGGGGTCGCCCTCCAGCCACCTCTCGACGTCGTAGTGGTAGAACTGTTTCGACCAGAGCATGCCGCCGAAGGCCTGCCGCATGACCGACAGCTCGTCGGCGGAGGCATCGGCCGGTGAGAGATCTGCGTAGAACTCGTCTGCCTCCCGCGCCCGCCGCGCCAGCACCTCGGCCCAGTCCGTCGTGAGGCCCACGGCAGACGGGGGGTTGCTCGACGACGCGGGGCGGAGGCGGAGGGCGACCGTCGTGTCTTCTCCGGCCGGGATCTGCAGCTTGTACCAGAGGGCCGCCTTCGTACCTGTCCGGTTCGGGTTGACCGTCTCGGCGCCCGAGATGACGTGGTCGTTGATGCCGTCTTTGGGGTACGGGACCGCTCCGCTCACTCCCCAGAGGCGTTCCTCGTTCGAATTGTTCTCGCAGAACAGCGGCTCGGGCGCGCCGTCACCGGTGAGAGCGAAGGAGCCGAGCTGGCCGTGCGTGGCGATCAGGCATCCCTCGACGGCGGTGATGCCGGGGGCGACGCAGGCATCCCGGCCGCAGGGATCCGATCCGGAGGGATCACCCCATGACCAGGTATTGCGGAACCAGAGCGTCGGCAGCACGTGCACCGTCTCGGTGGCCGGTCCGGCGTTGCGGACCCTCAGGCGGATGCAGACGTCGTCGGGGGCGGCTTTGGCGTACTCCGCCGTGATGTCGAAGTAGCGGTCGTCATCGAGGATGCCCGTGTCGATGAGCTCGAACTCCGGGTCTGCCTTCGAGCGGCCGGCGTTCTCGGCCAGCAGCGCCGCATAGGGAAACTCGGCCTGCGGGTAGAGGTAGCGCCACTTCATCCACGAGTGCGTCGGAGTGGAGTCGAGGTACCACCAGTACTCCTTGGCATCCTCCCCGTGGTTACCCTGCGGGCCGGTGAGGCCGAAGATGCGCTCTTTGAGGATGGGATCGCGACCGTTCCAGAACGAGAACGCCAGGCACATCAACCCAGCGTCGTCACAGATGCCGCCGAGTCCGTCCTCGCTCCAACGGTAGGCCCGTGAGTGGGCGTGCTCGAAGGGGAAGTACCCCCAGGCGTCTCCGTCCTCGCTGTAGTCCTCGCGGACCGTGCCCCAGGCCCGCTCGGCGAGATACGGCCCGAAGCGGCGCCAGGCGGCACCTGCCTCGGCCAGCCGCGCCCGTTCCGCCCTCTCCACGTCGCCAGTCTGCCAAGGGATGGCAGTGCCCGTGAGGACGCGGGCGTCGTCGCCCACTGCGGAGGTGGGGCGGCTCAGATCTGGGCGCTCCCCGGGGGTCCCTGTGCCAGCGCCGCCAGCCATTCGGCCGGCTGGATGCCCGTCTTCTTGAACTGCTTGTACCAGGCCTTGTACGTCGCTGGGGGGACCCCGCCGCCTTTGGCGGTGGGCGTGTTCCCGAAGCGTTGCAACCACGCTTGGCGGAACTCATCCTCGTGCTCGCGCATACCGGGCGAGATCCAACCGACCAACACGACTGCGAGGGCGATTGGCAACATCAATGCTTCATCTCCTTCCTCCGCGCCGACGCCTGACCGCTGAGCGTGCCTGATGCAGGCTCGGACGCCTTCTCCGCAGTGCTGCTGAGAGGGCGTGCCATGACGGACTCGCGAAGGATCTCATAAATCGTCGGGCCGTGCCCGACAAGGTCGGAGGACGAGCTGGCTCCGGCGGGCGTGGGCCGCCAGAGCCACGCCTCCTCGAAGGTGAATGCTCACCCCCGAGGAGGCGTGATGTTCGCTGGTGCTCTCAGATCACCTTGACGTTGCGGGCCTCGTCGCCCTTGCGACCAGGTGCGACCTCGAACTCGACCTGCTGGCCGGCCTCGAGCGTGCGGTAGCCGGAGCCCTGCACGTTGCTGTAGTGGACGAAGACGTCCTCGCCGTCCGGGCGAGAAACGAACCCGTACCCCTTCTCAGCGTTGAAAAACTTGACGGTGCCGACTGGCATTCTTACTCCTTGATTGTGCCTGCGAGAGGCGTTGTATTCGGTGTTGCGGTCAGTGTTGCGGTCGTTGGAGCGCGCACGGACGATCACGGCCTGATCGGTGCTGGCACTCGAGAGATGGTTTCGTGCCGTCCCGCCTTGCGGGGCGTCCCAGCGGTCGCCTCGCAGCGTGCGAACGGCTCCAGTGCTCCGCCGGCCGGATTCCGGCCGCCGGCGCCTCGAGGGAGGCGAGAACTCCGGGCGCAGGGAGAATTCGGGACGCACCGGCTCCGGTCGCACCGGCTCCGGTCGCGAGGACGAGGTGACGGGGCGGGAAGGTCGGCCGGGACGCTCCGATCGGCTTGGGCGGTCGGAGGAGGAGAGCCTGCGGGCGACAATGCCGCCGGGCGAATGCACCCTCTCCTCGAGGCCGAGGGAGCGCTGCAGGGACCGGACCGCCTTCTGCTGCTCGCCCGTCACGAGGGAGACGACGATGCCGCGCTTGCCGGCGCGGCCGGTGCGCCCGGAGCGGTGCAGGTAGTCGGTGGCGTCGGCCGGCGGG